>Ga0310694_10004442_pt1 | contig 13574 bp, 10 predicted proteins | sample 174DNAGHGhighgp2_FD_203884 | JGI IMG/M metagenome (GOLD analysis project Ga0310694, IMG submission 203884) | Sheep rumen microbial communities from Palmerston North, Manawatu-Wanganui, New Zealand - 1742 DNA GHGhigh gp2 (v2) (version 2) | ecosystem: Host-associated > Mammals > Digestive system... | reverse complement strand
TTCACCGTCTCCACACCATCCGTTTCCTTGGGCTTCACGTTGACCTTCTCCAGGTCGATGTTCTGCACCTCGGTAACGGGAACGCTGATTTCGCTGACGGTGCTCTGCTCTTCCACCACAGCGGAGGGTTCGGTCACCTTGACCGTCAGCTGGTCACCCTCATAGGTAATGACAGGCTTCTCGGCCAGGTTGAACACATAGGACACCCCATTGACAACCAGCGTAAACGAATAGTTCTCGGCACGGGTCAGCAGCGAACAGAAGCAGAAAAATGCTAAGCCCAATAGCCGTTGAAAGTGTTTTTTGTTCCTCATAATGTTGATATTAAATGGTCAATATGGCTACAAAGGTACGTTTTTTTTTCATATCTGCAACCTTTGTGCCCGATTTTTTTGTTATCTCGCAGAAAATAAGTAACTTTGCAGGCTCAAAGCAAGAAACATAAATCAAGGATAATTATGGCAAAGAAAGCACTTTTGATGATTCTCGACGGATGGGGAATCGGTAAGCATGGTAAGGGTGATGTTATTTTCAATACTCCGACGCCTTACCTCGATCTGTTAACAGCTACTTCAGCTCACTCACAGCTTCAGGCCTCTGGCGAAGACGTTGGTCTGCCTGACGGACAGATGGGCAACTCTGAGGTGGGTCACCTGAATATTGGTGCTGGTCGCATCGTGTATCAGGACCTGGTGAAGATTAACCGTGCCTGCAAGGACGGCTCTATCATGGAGAACCCACAGGTGAAGGCTGCCTACACCTATGCTAAGGAGAACGGAAAGAAGCTGCACCTGATGGGTCTCTGCTCTAACGGTGGTGTGCACTCCAGCCTCGACCACCTGTTCAAGCTCATCGAGATTGGTAAGGCCTACGGTCTGAAGGATCAGGTCTTCGTACATTGCTATATGGATGGTCGCGATACTGACCCCAAGAGCGGTAAGGGATTCATCCAGCAGGTTAGCGATGTCTGCGCTGCTAACGATGCCGCTATCGCCAGCATCGTAGGACGTTTCTATGCTATGGACCGCGACAAGCGCTGGGAGCGCGTGAAGGAGGGTTACGACCTGATTGTCAATGGTACTGGCAAGCAGGCTACGGATATGGTTGCTGCTATGCAGGAGAGCTACGACGAGGGTGTGACTGACGAGTTTATCAAGCCCATCCACAATGCCTCTGTCAACGGCACGATCGAGGAGGGCGACGTGGTTATCTTCATCAACTTCCGCAACGACCGCGCTAAGGAGATGACGATTGCCCTGACGCAGGAGGATATGCCTGAGCAGGGTATGAAGACCATCCCAGGACTGCAATACTACTGCATGACGCCCTACGACGCTAACTTCAAGGGTGTGCACATCCTCTTCCCGAAGGAGAATGTGGAGAACACGCTGGGCGAATACCTGAGCAAGCAGGGCAAGAAGCAGCTGCATACGGCCGAGACGGAAAAGTACGCTCACGTCACCTTCTTCTTCAACGGTGGTCGCGAGGCTCCTTACGAGGGTGAGGACCGCATCTTGGTGCCCAGTCCGAAGGTGGCTACCTACGACCTGAAGCCTGAGATGAGTGCCTACGAGGTGAAGGACAAGCTGGTGGCTGCCATCAACGAGGCCAAGTACGACTTTATTGTGGTGAACTTCGCCAACGGCGATATGGTGGGTCATACGGGTATCTACAACGCTATCGCGAAGGCCGTTTGGGCTGTCGACAACTGTGTGCGCGAGGTCATCGAGGCTGCTAAGGCCAACGACTACGAGGCTATCATCATTGCCGACCACGGAAATGCCGACAACGCCATCAATCCCGATGGAACGCCCAATACTGCACACTCCTTGAACCCTGTGCCGTTTATCTATGTGACCAACAACAACTCGGCCACCGTGAAGGACGGTCGCCTGGCTGACGTTGCTCCCTCTATCCTGCACATCATGGGTCTGGAGCAGCCGACAGACATGACGGGTGAAAACCTGATTCAAGACTAAAAAAAACATACATAGTACATTGAACAAGTATTATGACGTCATCGTAGTGGGTGGCGGCCACGCTGGATGCGAGGCTGCCACCGCTTCGGCCAATATGGGTGCCCATACGCTGCTCATCACGATGGACATGAACAAGATTGCACAGATGTCGTGCAATCCTGCCATCGGGGGCATCGCTAAGGGTCAGATAGTACGCGAGATTGACGCTCTGGGCGGACAGATGGGACTGGTGACGGACGCTACCGCCATTCAGTTCCGTATGCTGAACCGTTCGAAGGGTCCGGCCGTCTGGAGTCCTCGCGCCCAGTGCGACCGCGGGAAGTTCATCTGGCAATGGCGTCACGTACTTGATCATACACCCAACCTCGACATCTGGCAGGACCAGGTGGAGGAGTTGCTGGTAGAGTCTGTTGCTGTGGCACAGCAACAAACAAAGCGCGTAGTGGGTGTGAAGACCATCTGGGGTGCAGAATTTCGCGCTGCTTGCGTCGTCCTGACGGCAGGTACGTTCCTGAACGGCCTGATGCACATAGGACGCAGGATGGTCAAGGGAGGCCGCATAGCCGAACCTGCGGCGGAACGGCTAACGGAGAGCATCACGCAGCACGGCATACGCTCGGCTCGCATGAAGACAGGAACGCCTGTACGCATAGACCGCCGAAGCGTACACTTTGAGGATATGACGCGTCAGGACGGCGAGAACGACTTCCACCAGTTCTCCTATTTGGGCAACAGCCGCCCCCTTCTCCAGCTACCATGCTACGAATGCTACACAAACCCAGAGGTACACGAGACGCTACGCTCAGGGCTGGCCGATTCGCCGCTCTACAACGGCCAGATACAGTCTATCGGCCCAAGATACTGTCCGTCGATAGAAACGAAGCTGGTGACGTTTCCTGAGCGCGACAAGCATCTCCTGTTTTTGGAACCCGAAGGTACGGACACCAACGAAATGTACCTGAACGGCTTCTCGTCGTCACTACCTATGGAGGTTCAGATAGCGGCTCTGAAACATATTCCTGCCTTAAGAGACGTACGGGTTTACCGTCCTGGCTATGCCATTGAGTATGATTTCTTCGACCCAACACAGCTAAATCATGCGTTGGAATCGAAGATTATCGACGGACTATTTATGGCTGGACAGGTGAACGGCACGACGGGCTATGAGGAAGCTGGCGGCCAGGGTACGCTGGCTGGCATCAACGCCGCCCTGAAGGCTGGCTCAGCAGGTTCAGCATGTTGCGATGGCATCGCAACAAACAAACCGTTCACGCTGGCTCGCGACGAAGCCTACATAGGCGTGTTAGTGGACGACCTTGTGACAAAGGGCGTGGACGAGCCGTACAGAATGTTCACGTCGAGAGCGGAATACAGAATACTTCTTCGTCAAGATGATGCTGATGCTCGACTGACGGAGCGCGCCTACGAACTGGGAATTGCCAAGCGCGAGCGCTACGACTGGTGGCTGCAGAAGAAGGAACATATCGAAGAAATCGTGAATTTCTGCGATTCCTTCGCCATCAAACCCAAGCTGGTTAATAGCGCCCTGGAAGCCCTCGGCTCCACCCCACTCCAGTATGGCTGCAAGCTGACGGATCTCGTCAGCCGTCCAGAACTGAACTTCGAGAAGCTGAAGGAGGTGGTGCCAGAACTGAAGGAACGGCTGGAGAAAGCACCCAACCGTCGCGAAGAAATCAGCGAAGCAGCAGAAATACGGATCAAATATAAAGGATACATCGAGCGCGAACGACTGGTGGCCGAGAAGATGCACCGCTTGGAGAATATCCGAATAAAAGGCCACTTCGACTACGAGAACCTGAATGCTATCTCTACGGAGGCACGACAGAAACTGATGAAAATACAACCCGAGACGCTGGCGCAGGCCAGCCGCATTCCAGGCGTCTCACCCAGCGACATCAACGCCATGCTGGTGCTGATGGGACGGTAAGACAAGAAGACGAGTTCCACTTGTTTCACGTGAAACAATTATCTTTGTATAACTATAAAATCAAACGATATGAACAATCCTGTATTAATTAAAAACCTGCGGAGTATTCCAGATTTTCCCATCAAAGGTATCAACTTCCGCGACGTGACCACCCTGTTCAAGAGTGCCGAGTGCATGAAGATTATGCTTGACGAGCTCTACGACATCTACAAAGACAAAGGTATTACTAAGATTGTAGGCATAGAAAGTCGCGGTTTCATCATGGCTGCGGCACTTGCTGCACGACTCGGAGCTGGTGTCGTGCTGGCTCGCAAACCAGGTAAGCTGCCCTCGACAACCATCAGGGAAACTTTTACGAAGGAGTATGGCCCTGACGTTATCGAGATTCACATCGATGCCATCGACGAAAACGACGTCGTACTGATACACGACGATCTGCTGGCAACAGGCGGAACGGCGAAGGCTGCCTACAAGCTGGTGCAACACTTCCACCCGAAGAAGGTGTATATGAACTTCATTGTGGAGATTACAGACGAGGGACTGCATGGTCGCGACCTGTTTGAAGGAATCGACCTTGAAACCTTAATCGTCTTGTAGAAAGGCGTTTCAAAGTGTTTCACGTGAAACAAAGATGACTAAAAAAGCGGACGACGAGCGCATAGCACAGCTCAAGGAGATCGTAGCGAGACTGCCAGAGAAGCCTGGCAGCTACCAGTTCTATGACGAGAACCACACTATTATTTATGTGGGTAAGGCAAAGAGCTTGAAGTCGCGCGTCTCGTCTTACTTCCACACAGAAGTAGACCGCTTCAAGACCAAGGTGCTCGTCTCGAAGATTCACGACATTTCGTATACGGTTGTCAATACGGAAGAGGACGCCTTGCTGTTGGAGAATTCGCTCATCAAGAAGTACAACCCCAGGTACAACGTGCTGCTGAAGGACGGGAAGACCTACCCCAGCATCTGCGTTACCAACGAGTATCTGCCGCGCATCTTCAAGACGCGAACCATCAACAAGAAGTGGGGCTCCTACTACGGGCCCTACTCCCACATCGGCTCGATGTACGCTGTGCTGGAGCTTATCAAAGAACTGTATAAGCCGCGGACGTGTCGCCAGCCCCTCACGAAGGACGGCATTGAAAGCGGTAAATACAAGGTTTGTCTGGACTACCACATCAAGAAATGCATGGGGCCGTGTATCGGCAAGCAGTCGTGCGAGGACTACCAGAAGAACATCTCGCAGGCTCGCGAGATACTGAAGGGAAACACCCGTCAGGTGCTGCGTGAACTGAAGGAAGAGATGCTGCGGCTGAGCGAAGAACTGCGCTTCGAGGAAGCCGAGGAGGTGAAGCGGAAGTATCTGGCGCTGGACGGTTTTGTCAGCAAGAGCGAGGTGGTGAGCCACACCATCAACAACGTCGACGTCTTCTCGATCACGAGCGACGAGAAGATGGCTTTCATCAACTATATCCACGTTTCTAACGGCAGCATCAACCAGTCGTTCACCATCGAGTACAAGAAGAAGCTGGAGGAGACTGACGAGGAGCTGCTGCAGCTGGGTATCGTCGAGTTGCGTGAGCGATTCAAGAGCGATGCCAGGGAGATTATCGTGCCGTGCGAGGTGGACGTCGAGCTCGATGGTGTGACCTTTACCATTCCCCAGCGAGGCGATAAGAAGACGCTGCTCGAGCTGTCTGTCATGAACGGACGGCAGTATAAGTTCGACCGCCTGAAACAGGCCGAGAAACTGAATCCTGAGCAGAAGCAGACGCGTCTGATGAAGGAGCTGCAGGAGAAGCTGCACCTGCCCAAGCTGCCATACCAGATAGAGTGCTTCGATAACTCCAATATCTCTGGTACAGATGCTGTTGCTTCATGCGTCGTCTTCAAGGCCATGAAGCCCAGCAAGCGCGACTACAAGCACTTCAACATCAAGACCGTCACGGGCCCTGACGACTATGCCTCGATGAAGGAAGTGGTGCATCGCCGTTATAGTCGCCAGGTTGACGAAGGCAACCCCCTACCCGACCTCATCATCGCCGACGGCGGCAAGGGTCAGATGGAGGTGATACGCGAGGTTATCCAAGACGAACTGGGCCTCGACATCCCCATCGCTGGCTTGGCCAAGGACGACCGCCACCGCACCAACGAGCTGCTCTACGGGTTCCCGCCGCTCTCCGTTCAGCTGAAGACCGACTCAGAGCTTTTCCATGTGCTGACGCAGATTCAGGACGAGGTTCATCGCTTCGCCATCGAACACCATCGAAATAAGCGTTCTAAGCGCGCTTTACACTCCGAGCTGGACAACATACCGGGCGTCGGCCAAAAAACGCGTGACGGGCTTCTAAATGGCCTTAAATCGGTTCGTAGGATACGGGAGGCATCGCTGGAGGAACTGACGGCCATCATAGGACCCTCAAAAGCAGCTATCGTACACTCCTACTTCCATAAAAACTGAGAATCACTATCCAGCGTTCAACGCCGCAGCGATTCTATCGCAGCGGCGGCATTTTGAAAATTACAAATTACAAATTACATTAAGAGAGATTTAACTTGTTATATATATATTATATATAAATATATAATATATATATAAAATTAAATTGTTAAAAAACGCACATTTAACACTTGCGAAAACACGCTTAATGTAATTTGTAATTTGTAATTTTGACTGTCTTTTCCTGAATAAGGTTGACTCTTTTTAGGCCTTGTTTTTTAATATTTGCCTACCCGTACGGAAAAGGTTGACTCGTTCACCTGGGAAAGCTTGACGACCTTCGCTGAGGTGGTTGACTCTTTTCCTAAGAACGTAGACTTCCGACGGATATTGTTTACTCTTCATCTGTTTTTGCCTGCGATAAGGCGGGCTTATTATAAAATAAGGCGGGCTTATTATAAAATAAGGCTGGCTTATTGCAAAATAAGCGGCACTTATTCTGACGGAATATTTGGCGGTTTCGCTGAAAAGACGTATCTTTGCAGCATGAGAGCAGTAATACAACGCGTCAGAGAAGCCAGCGTAACGATTGTTGACGGCAACGACGTTGCAGCCAGCAAAGCCGGACAGACGGTCGACAAACGAAGCATCGGACAGGGATTCCTGGTGCTGCTGGGCGTGTGCGACGAGGACTCGCAGGAGGACGTGGAGTGGCTGGTGAAGAAGATTGCCGGCCTACGTGTCTTTGACGATGCCGAGGGCGTGATGAACGTCAACATTCAGGACATCGGGGGCGAGGTGCTGGTAGTCAGCCAGTTCACGCTCTACGCATCCTACAAGAAGGGCAACCGTCCGTCGTGGTTCCGAGCCGGCTCGCACGAGCACTCCATCCCCCTCTACGAGTCGTTCTGCCGCCAGCTGACGGAGGCCGTTGGCAGACCTGTGAAGACGGGCGAATTTGGGGCCAACATGCAGGTAGAACTGCTGAACGACGGGCCCGTCACGATCTGTATGGACACAAAGAATAAGGAATAATGAAAAAGTATCTGAAAGAGATAGAGATATCAAGCGTCATATTGATGTTGTTAGGCTGTATAGGTCACAGGTTCATCCACCTGGGCTGGGCCATCTGGGTGTGCATCATCGGCCTGATTCTATGGCTGGTACAAGTGGTATACAAGGCATTCAACTGGCAGGAATATGCGCGCGACAACAAGCAAAACATCCTGATGATGCTGTTTGTAATAGCCCTGCTCTTTTACTTGATGTTGAGACGATGACAATACACGAAGCACAACAGGCGGTGGACCGCTGGATCAAGGAGTATGGCGTGCGATACTTCTCAGAGCTGACCAACATGACCGTTCTGACGGAGGAGGTGGGCGAACTGGCACGGATTATGGCTCGCCGATATGGTGACCAGTCGTGGAAAGCAACTGACCCTAAGGGTGCTGACAACGGCCGCGAGGCGATGGGCGAAGAGATGGCCGACGTGCTGTGGGTGCTCCTGTGTCTGGCCAACCAAACGGGTGTCGACCTGACCGCAGAGCTGCAAAAGTCCATCGAAAAAAAGACGAACAGAGATTCGCTCAGACATATTGCTAACCCTAAACTTAAAGCTTAATATTATGGCAGAAAAAACAAAGTACGAAGAGGCTCTGTCTAGGTACAACCTCGACATCAACGACCAGCAGGTGCAGGAGGCCGTGAAACAAATCATTGCCGAGAAAGTGCACGAGAACGACACACCCGAGGTGAAGCGCTTCCTCATGGGCAGCGTCGAGCTGACAACGCTCAAGACGACCGACAGCGAGACCTCCGTGATGGCCTTTACGGAGAAGGTGAACCAGTTTGAAGAGGCCTACCCCACCCTGCCCCACGTGGCCACGATCTGCGTCTATCCAAAGTTCGCCCAGACGGTAAGCGAGACGCTAGAGGTGGAGGGCGTCGAAGTAGCCTGTGTGTCAGGCAGTTTCCCCTCATCGCAGTCGCTCATTGAGGTGAAGACTGTCGAGACGTCGCTGGCCGTGAAGGATGGTGCTACGGAGATTGACATCGTGATGAACGTAGGAGCATTCCTCGACGGCGACTTTGAGACCGTTGTCGACGAGATACAGCAGCAGAAGGAGGCCTGTGGCGACGCCGCCATGAAGGTGATTCTGGAGACGGGCTGCCTGAAGACGGCCAAGAACATCAAGATAGCCTCGCTGCTGTCGATGTATGCGGGCTGCGACTACATCAAGACGTCGACAGGCAAGCTGGAGCCAGCAGCCACGCCTGAGGCCGCCTACGTCATGTGCCAGGCCATCAAGGAGTACTACGACCAGACAGGCATACAGATTGGTTTCAAGCCCGCTGGCGGCCTGAACAGCGTGATGGATGCACTTATCTACTACACCATCGTGAAAGAGGTTCTGGGCGAAAAATGGCTCACCAACAAGTGGTTCCGCATGGGCACCTCGCGACTAGCCAACCTGCTGCTGAGCGAGGTCATCGGCGAGGAAACGAAGTTCTTCTAACGACTAATAGTTACGCTGAATCACATATTCCAGATAGGCTGTCAGGGCTTCCTTGACAGCCTTTTCTGTGACATAGCGGTCGATAAACTGACGCGACTCGGCAGCTATTTCCTCCATCCTGCGCTCTGCGTAATCGATGCCACCATGAGTCTTCGTGAACTCCACCAAAACGGCGATTTCATCGGCATTCACGGTGCCAGCCTTCACCTTGCGCGCCAGCGTGTGCATCGACTCCAAGGGGGTGTTGTTCAGCGCGTAAAGGACAGGTAGCGTCAGCTTACCTTCAACCATATCGTTACCTGTCGGCTTGCCTATCTCCTTCGAGTCAAAATAGTCGAAAATATCGTCGCGAATCTGGAAAATCATACCGATGTTCTGGCCGAATTTTGCGGCTTCGACAATCTCCGCCTCGGACGCGCCAGCAGAGATGGCTCCTATCTTCGCGCAAGCCTCGAAGAGGGCCGCCGTCTTGTTGTTAATAATCTGATAATAAACGTCTTCCGAGAATTCCGCGTTCTGTATGTTCGACAACTGCAGAATCTCGCCAGCAGCCAGCGTACGACCCAGCTCAGCCAGCAGCTGAACGATGCGCTGGTGGTCAGTCAGCGACACGCGCAACAAGGCGGTCGACAGAATATAGTCACCCACCAGCACGGCCACCTTGTTGTCGTAGGTAGCATTCACGGAAGGCTGGCCGCGACGCTCGCCACTCTCGTCGACCACATCGTCGTGAACCAGCGACGCCGTGTGGAGCAGTTCCAAGCCAACGGCAGCGTTCTGCGTCACCTGCGTCACCCAGCCGAAGTTCTTGGCAATCAGCAGGATAAGCATCGGACGCATACGCTTTCCGCCACGCTGGCGGATATGAGCCAGAACAGTCTCCAGCAGACCGTCAGAATGTGTCAACGACTCGTTGAACAACATAACGAAGTCGTCCAACTCTTTAATAATAGGTGTCTTAATGAGCGGCAAATAATCCATCTTTGAGAATTTTGTGACAAAATTAGTGAAAATCTTTCGATAATGATAATTTTTTCGTAATTTTACGCGAAAATTCGAGATTATTATGGATAAACTCTTCCTTTTAGACGCCTACGCGCTTATCTACAGGTCGTATTACGCCTTCATCAAGAACCCCAGAATCAACTCCAAGGGACTCAATACGAGTGCCGTGATGGGCTTTCTCAATACGCTGAACGAGGTGCTCACCAAGGAGCGTCCGACACATATCGGCGTGGCCTTCGACCCTCACGGACCAACGTTCCGCAGCGAGGCTTTCCCCGACTATAAGGCGCAGCGCGAGGAGACGCCTGAGGACATACGCCGTGCCGTACCCATCATCAAAGACCTGCTGCGCGCCTATCGCATCCCCATCCTGCAAGTCGACGGTTTCGAGGCTGACGATGTCATCGGAACACTTGCAAAAAAGGCCGGTTCCATCGGTGTTGACACCTATATGTTGACACCCGACAAAGACTACGGACAGCTCGTGAGCGACAACGTCCGCATATTCCGACCCCGTCACGGCGGCGGTTACGAGACGATGGGACCTAAGGAGGTATGCGAAAAATACGGCATTCCATCGACAGAATCCGTCATCGACCTGCTGGCACTCATGGGCGACTCGGCCGACAACTTCCCTGGGTGTCCTGGCGTAGGCGAGAAGACGGCCGTGAAACTCATCAACGAGTTTGGCAATATTGACAACCTAATAGCACGCTCGTCAGAAATCAAGGGCAAGCTGCGCGAGAAGGTGGAGGAGCACGTCGACGATATCAAGATGAGTCACTTCCTCGCAACCATCAAAACCGATGTTCCCATCGATCTCGATATGGAGGCGCTGAAGGTCGTCGAGCCCAATGAAGAAGAATTGGGCCGACTGCTCACGGAACTCGAGATGAAATCGTTCGCAGACAGAGTTCTTAAAAAAAGCCAAAAACCCAAAACACCCGTTAACGCGCAACTCGATCTCTTTGCAGAATTTCCTGCCGACGGGGCGAATTTGAGCGAAAATTCAAGTTTTGAGAGCCTAAAAACGGTGGCTCACGACTACAAACTCGTTGAAAATGAGGACGATTTGCGAAAACTTCATGATTATTTCTTGACAAACGAAATTCTCAGTCTAGACACGGAAACCACTTCGACCTCCGCTATCGACGCAGAATTGGTGGGTTTGTCGTTTGCCGTGAAGGAATTTGAGGCCTTCTACGTCCCAATTCCTGCCGAACGTGAAAAAGCCCTACAAATTGTTAACATCTTTAAAGATGTCTACGAGAACCCGAAAATCCTCAAAATCGGACAAAACCTAAAGTACGACCTCGAGGTGCTCCGTAACTACGACATCCATCTTGACGGGCCAATGTGGGACACGATGATCGCCCACTACCTCATCCAAGCCGAGCTCCATCACAACATGGACTATATGGCCGAGATCTACCTGAACTATCAGACCATCCACATCGACGAACTCATCGGACCACGCGGCAAAGGACAGCGGTCCATGCGCGACCTATCCCCCACCCTCGTCTACGAATATGCCTGCGAGGATGCCGACATCACCCTGCGGTTGAAGAACAAGTTGGAGCCCGAACTCAAGAAGTTTGAATGCGAAAAGCTGTTCTATGACATCGAGATGCCACTGATGCCTGTCCTCGCTGAGATGGAGATGAACGGAGTCTGCCTGGATACAGAATCGCTGCAGGAAACGTCAAGAGTTTTCACAGACCGCATGAACGAGATTGAAACTCGTATCTACGAACTCGCTGGCCAACAGTTCAACATCGCATCGCCCAAGCAGGTTGGCGAGATACTCTTCGACAAAATGAAAATTGTAGAGAAAGCGAAAAAGACGAAGACGGGACAATATGTCACCTCTGAGGAAGTGCTGCAACAGCTGAAGAACAAACATGAGATTGTTGCTTGTATACTGGAACACAGAGGGTTGAAGAAACTCATCGGAACATATATCGATGCCCTGCCGAAACTTATCAATCCGCGCACAGGACATATCCATACATCGTTCAACCAGACAATTACCGCCACAGGTCGCCTTTCGTCCTCCGACCCAAATCTGCAGAACATCCCTATCCGCGGCGAGGACGGGAAAGAGATTCGCAAGGCCTTCATTCCAGAGCCTGGATGTCTGTTTTTTTCAGCAGACTATAGCCAGATTGAACTGCGCGTGATGGCTCATCTGTCGCAGGACAAAAACATGATTGAGGTGTTCCGCGAGGGCAAGGACCTGCATGCCGCGACGGCTGCCAACATCTATAAGAAAGGTATCGCTGACGTCAGTCGCGACGAGCGTACGAAATCTAAGCGAGCCAACTTCGGCATCATCTACGGCATCACAGTCTTCGGCTTGGCTGAGCGCTTGGATATTCCTCGTGACGAAGCCAAGATGCTCATCGACGGCTTTTTCGACACCTTCCCACAGGTACATGACTATATGGAGCAGTCGAAAGAGGTGGCTCGCCGGCAGGGTTACGTCACCACCCTCTTCAGCCGCCGCCGCTATCTGCCTGATATCAACTCGCACAACGCCACCGTTCGCGGCTTTGCTGAGCGCAACGCTATCAACGCCCCAATCCAGGGCACGGCTGCCGACATTATCAAGGTGGCTATGATACGTATCCACCAGCGTTTTAAGGCCGAGAACATCCGTTCAAAGATGATTCTTCAGGTACACGACGAACTCAACTTCTCCGTCTATCCTGAGGAAAAGGAACGCGTGGAACGCATCGTCCTTGAAGAGATGCAACGCGCCTTCCCCTTGAGCGTGCCTCTGGTCGCCGACTCCGGCTTTGGCAAAAACTGGCTCGAAGCGCACTAATAGTTTAAAAATTGAAAAATGAAAATTGAAAATTGAAAATTAATTCGTACCTTTGCAGGCAGTTTATAAACGTTTATAGAAGAAAATGGCATTAAAATGTGGTATTGTGGGACTTCCCAACGTGGGTAAGTCCACACTTTTCAACTGCCTGTCAAGCGCTAAGGCTCAGGCAGCAAACTTTCCGTTCTGCACGATTGAACCCAACGTCGGCGTTATCACCGTTCCCGATGAGCGCCTGACGAAGCTGGCCGAGCTGGTACACCCTGGACGCATCGTACCCGCTACGTGCGAGATCGTAGATATTGCCGGTCTGGTAAAAGGTGCCTCGAAGGGTGAAGGTTTGGGCAACAAGTTCCTCGGAAACATCCGTGAGACCGACGCCATCATCCACGTACTACGCTGCTTCGAGGACGAAAACATCACCCATGTCGACGGCACCATCGACCCCATCCGCGACAAGGAGATCATCGACACCGAGCTCCAGCTGAAGGACCTCGAGACCATCGACTCGCGTCTGGCAAAAACGGAGAAAGCTGCCGCAGCCGGCAATAAGGACGCGAAGGTGGAAGTGACTGTTTTGAAGGCCTATAAAGAGGTGCTGGAACAGGGTAAGAACGCCCGCATCGTGGAGTTCGAGACGAAGGAGGAGCAGGACTGCGCCCGCAACCTCTTCCTGCTCACCAGCAAACCCGTGCTCTACGTCTGCAACGTCGGCGAACAGGATGCCAAGAGTGGCAACGACTTCACCAAGAAAGTCGAGGCGCTGGCCAAGGAGGAAGGTGCCGAGGCAATGATTATCGCCGCTAAGACCGAGGAGGATATTGCTGAACTGGAAAGCTATGAGGACAAGCAGATGTTC
>Ga0310694_10004441_pt1 | contig 13577 bp, 12 predicted proteins | sample 174DNAGHGhighgp2_FD_203884 | JGI IMG/M metagenome (GOLD analysis project Ga0310694, IMG submission 203884) | Sheep rumen microbial communities from Palmerston North, Manawatu-Wanganui, New Zealand - 1742 DNA GHGhigh gp2 (v2) (version 2) | ecosystem: Host-associated > Mammals > Digestive system... | reverse complement strand
TGACCTATAACCCATAATTGTTAAAAGCCTCCAGCACCTCTCCAACCACGAAACAGCTGCCTGTGATGAAGATGACATCCTCGTCCTTCGCCGCCGCCTTTGCCGCCTCAACCGCTTCTTGCACGGAGGGGTAGGTGGTGCAATTGAGTCCCGCTTCCCGCATTTTCGTGGCGAGTTTCTCTTGATCCATTGCACGTTCGATGTGGGCTCGGCAGACGTAGTAGGTGAACTCTTTGCGAAGGAGCGGCAGGATGCGGTCGATGTCCTTGTCGTTCACCATGCCAAAGACCACGTGGATACGGCTGTCCTGAGTGGGGCGTTCCTCGAAGATGTTGAACATGGACAGCTTCAGGCATGCATAGTTGTGCCCCACGTCGCAGAGGATGCGCGGCTTTTCTTCGGAGAGTACCTGCCATCGGCCAGACAGTCCGGTGTTCTCCGACATGTTACTCACGGCAGTTGCGATTTTGTCCTCCTGGATGTTGAGTACAAATTCCAGCACCCTGGCGGCTTGGTAGAAGGTGAGGATATTCTTGTCCTGGTAGTGGGCGTCGAACGGGGTGTAGAGAGAATAGACTTTCTTGCTGGTATTATTGTCATAGATGTCAATTCTGCCATGGTAGTTCATGTATTGGTAGTGGACGTTGGCGGGGAAGAGGGGGGCGTCGTGCCGGTTGGCAATGTCCTCGAAGACGGGGAAGCTTTCGGGGTCGTATTCACCGATGACCACGGGCACTTTGTTTTTGATGATACCGGCCTTCTCGAAGGCTATTTTTGCGATGGTATCACCAAGCAACTGTGTGTGTTCCAATGAGATGTTGGTGATGACGGAGAGTATGGGGGTGACGACGTTGGTGGCATCGAGCCGTCCGCCGAGCCCGACCTCGACGACGGCGAAATCGACCTGTTGCTTGGCGAAGTAGTGGAATGCCAGGGCGGTGGTGATTTCGAAGAAGGAAGGCTCCAGATGCGCGAACCTCTCCTGGTATTCGTCGAAAAAGGCCAGCACCTCCTCCACGGGAATCATCGCCCCGTTGATGCGGATGCGCTCACGGAAGTCGACAAGGTGCGGAGAGGTGAAAAGTCCGGTCTTGTAGCCAAGTTCCTGGAAATAGGACGAAAGGAACGATGACACGGAACCCTTTCCGTTGGTGCCGGCCACGTGCACGCAGCGCAGTCTCCGATGCGGGTTCCCGATGATGTCCAAAAGAGCCTCGATGTTCTCAAGGCCCTCCTTGTAGGCCGCACTCCCGACTTTGTGGTACATCGGGTAGGCGGTGAATATTTGGTCCAGAATTTCTTTGTAGGATTTTTTGGGGGCGCCTGAATTTTGCTTTTTCGTTTCCATACTTATAAAAATTAGAGTTTGCAAAAATACAAAATTTTCCCATTCCAATTGAGTTTCCTGAAGGATTTCCAGCCCTGCGGGTGATCCCTAATTGCCCTCCACCGCCTGCCGCATCTTTCCCAGCCAGTGGTAGGCGGCCTTGAAGGTCGGGATGTTGTGGATGCTGCAGACGAGCTTGCGGTTCGCCTCCTTGAGCTGCACCACGGGGTGGTTGGCCTGCATGAACTGGAGGAAACGGCCGAATTCGTCGGACTGGAAGTACTTCGATTGCGCGTTGCCGGTGAAATAACCGTGGAAAACCTTTTTCTTGAGGACGATTTTCTCGAAGTGGAGGTCGGCGGCAAGTATTCTCAGCGGAATGGTCTGCAGCAGCTCCTCGGTCTCGCGGGGCATGGGTCCGAAGATGTCGGTGATTTTCTTCCGGAACTCCTCTGTCTTCTGCTCGTCTTTGATGGATTCAAGCTCCTTGTAGAGGTTCATGCGTTCGGTGACGTTGGAGATGTAGGAGGAAGGGAACAGGGCCTCGATGTCGGTTTCCAGCGAGCATTCGCGGCGCAGCAGGGCGCTGTTGTCGGCCATCTGCAGGTCGCCAAGGCCTTCGTCGCCGGCGTCTTTCATCTCCTGGATGGCCTCGTTGAGGATTTTCTGGTACATGTCGTAGCCCATCTCGTTGATGAATCCGCTCTGGTCGGCGCCGAGTATGTCGCCCGCCCCCCGGATGTCGAGGTCGCGCAGGGCGATGTGGATGCCGCTTCCGATGTCGCTGAACTGCTCGATGGCCTGCAGCCGTTTTCGGGCCTGGTCGTTGAGCGTGTCCCAGGGTTTGATGAAGAGATAGCAGTAGGCCTTCAGGTTGTTGCGGCCCACGCGCCCGCGCAGCTGGTGCAGCACGTTGAGCGCGAAGTTCTGCGCGTCGTTGATGATCATCGTGTTGGCGTTCACGATGTCTAAGCCGGACTCCACGATTGTGGTCGAGACCAGCACGTCGTACTCGCCGTTGATGAATTGCGTCATGACTTTTTCCAACTGGTCGCCCTCCATCTGCCCGTGCCCGATGGCCACACGTGCCTTCGGAACCAATCGTTGAATTAAGCCGGATAACTCTTTGATGTTGTTGATTTTGTTATGAATGACGAACACCTGTCCGCCACGGTTCAGCTCGAACTGGATGGCGTCGCGCATGATTTCCTCGTCGAAGACGTGCACTTGCGTGTCAATGGGTTGGCGGTTGGGCGGGGGAGTGGTGATGACCGAGATGTCACGGGCGCCGATGAGCGAGAATTGCAGGGTGCGCGGGATGGGCGTCGCCGACATGGTGAGGGTGTCGATGGTGGTGCGCATCTCGCGGATTTTCTCCTTCGCCGCCACCCCGAACTTCTGTTCCTCGTCGATGACCAGAAGGCCCAGGTCTTTGAAAACCACATCCTTGCTCAGAATCCTGTGCGTGCCGATGAGGATGTCAACTTTGCCTTCCTTGACGTTCTTCAGCGTCTCCTTGATTTCCTTGGGGCTTTTGAAACGGTTGATGTAGGCAATAGTGCAGGGCATGTTGGCCAAGCGGTCGCGGAAAGTGTAGTAGTGCTGCATGGAGAGCACGGTGGTGGGCACGAGCACGGCCACCTGCTTGCTGTCGCACACAGCCTTGAACGCCGCGCGGATGGCGATTTCGGTCTTGCCGAAGCCCACGTCGCCGCAGATGAGCCTGTCCATCGGGTGGTCGCTCTCCATGTCGGCCTTCACCTCGGCCAACGTCTTGATCTGGTCGGGTGTGTCCTCGTATATGAACGACGACTCTAAGGTGTTTTGCAGGTAGCTGTCGGGCGAGAAGGCGAAGCCCTTTTTGGCTTTGCGCTCGGAGTAGAGCCTGATCAGGTCGATGGCTAACTCCTTGACTCGCTTCTTGGTGCGTTCCTTCAGCTTCTCCCAGCTGCCCGAGCTCAGCTTGTGGATGGTGGGCGGGGTGCCGTCCTTGCCGACGTATTTGCTGATTTTGTGGAGCGCGTGGATGCTCAGATAGACCACGTCCCCGTCTTTGTAGCTGATTTTGATCACCTCCTGCGTGCCGCCGCCCATCTGCATCTTCTGCAACCCTTCGTACACCCCGATGCCGTGGTCGATGTGGGTGACGTAGTCGCCGGGCTGCAGGTCGTAAATCTCCCTGAGAGTCAAGGCTTCGCTCTTCTTGTAGCGGTCGCGCAGAACCATCCGCTGGAACTTGTTCCAGAACTGGTGGTCGGTGTAGAGGGCGATTTTGTGCTCCGCGTCGGTGAAACCCTCGTGAAGCACCTGCCTGATCGGCGTGTATAGCTGTTCGATCTTGAAAGCGGCGGCGTTGTGGCGGTTGTATCTGTCGAGAATGTCGAGCATCACCTTGTAGAGGCGGTCGAGCTGCGACTGAGTCTCCGACAGAAAGTAGTTCTGTATGCCATGTTCCAGATTATCAATCCATTCCAATAGCAGATAATCGAAACTTTTGTCGAAATCATGCTGCGGCTGCATGTTGAAGTCCATGGAAAGGGTCGGAGAGGCAATGTCCTTGGTGTTGACATACACCCGCTGGAAATCCGCCACCACCTTCAAAAAGGTTTTCTTGTCGATGATGGGAATCTCTCCAGGTGCAAAATATTCATTATCAACAATATCTTGATACGCGGTATGGATGGTGGAGGCAATGTTGGCAGCGTGCATCTGCCAGATGACGCTGTTTTCGGGTAGGACGGCGAAGAGCGGCACGCGCTCGCCGTCGCCGGACGCTTTCTGTGAAATGGGAGTCATGATATAGACTTGCTCCACCTCTCTCACGGAGAGTTGCGTCTCGGGGTTGAAGAATCGGATGGAGTCTATACGGTCGCCCTCGAACTCGATACGGATGGGGTATTCTTCGGAATAGGAGAAGATGTCGAAGATGTTGCCGCGCCAAGCGAACTGCCCGGGTTCGTAGACGAAGTCCTCGGGCAAGTACTCCAACTCGTAGAGCCTGTTGAGAAATTCGTCGGAAATGATTTCCTCGCCGCGTTTCACGGAGAAGGATTTCCGGTCGATGTAATCCTGGGTGACAACAGTTTCCGCAACACTTTCAGGGTAGGAGACAAGGATAAGCGGTTTCGTCTCGGGCATCGACAGTTTGTGGAGGATTTCGGCGCGGAGCTTCACGTTGGAGGAGTCTGTCTCGCTCCAGCGGCTATTGCGCTTGTAGGACGAAGGGAGGTAGAGCACCCTCTTGTCCTGCAGGGTGTTGCTGCGGTCGTTGAGCAGCATCTCCATGTCGCTGTAGAAGAAGGCGGCCTCCTCGTTGTCGCGGAAGAGGAAGAGATGGGTGTTTCGGCTGTTTTCGGCCGCTTGTGCCGCGATGAAAGCGAGGGCGGAGCCTTTGATGCCGCCAATGTTCACGACCGGACGTGGCGAGACTCCCCGCAGGGCTTCTGCAAGTTCCTTTGCCTCAGTCTGATAATACTTCTGTTTCAGTTCTTCTAAGGTCATAACAAATAATCGCGCAAAGGTACGATTTTTTGGGATTTGGCGAAGAGCCCTGTGGGACCACCTGTGTCAAATCGGGAAAAAGTATATTTTTGCACCCTGAAAAAAGCATCACTATGAGCAGAGGATTTGTTAAGGAAGGCGACCAGGAAGAGGTCCCGATGTTGACGCCGAGGGCCTTTTTGCCGCCCGGTGTTGAGAATTTCGTCACTACCGCCGGATTGGAGGCGTTGAAGGCTGAACGTGAGAGCATCCTGAACGAACGCAAACAATACGAAGGGGTTGACAACAACGACGCCCGCGTCAGCAACAACTACCTGACGGGCAAGCTCCGGCTCTTAGAGGAGCGCATTCACTCCGCCCGCGTGCTCGACTACGACCCGCAGCGCCAAAATGACGTGGCATTCGGGGCAACGGTCACATTCAGGAATCTGAAAAACAACCAGACAATGAAATATCAGATCGTCGGGGTGGACGAGGCGAATATCATGAATGGGAAAATCTCATTCCTCTCGCCGCTCAGCAAGGTGCTGATGAACAAACGAGTAGGGGAGACGCTCTCCTTCAACACCCCGCAGGGGGAGGTTCGGATGGAAATACTGGAGGTGAAGTGAGGGAAAACATGGCAGGCCCGGCAATGGCACAGACTTTCCCGAGGGCTTACGCCGTATCAAAAAAAATGTATTTTTGCCAGCGATATGCGGAGGCTTCTCCCGTCTTGGAATCCCGGCACCGCTGCCTGCCTGTGACAGGCTAAGCGCAGTGCTGACGTCAGATAACAACAGAGAAATAACAATAACAACAAAAATAAAAATACAATGATTAACATCGTCATGTTCGGAGCCCCAGGCAGTGGCAAGGGCACCCAGGCCAAACAGATGGCCGAAAAATTCCACCTCGAGCACGTCTCCACCGGCGACCTGTTCCGTTACGAGATTTCCCACAAGACCCCGCTGGGGCTGAAAGCCCAGGAAATCATCAACCGCGGCGACCTCTGTCCCGACGACATCACCCTTGGCATGTTGCGCAACCATGTCGAAAAACACTCCGATGCCAAAGGTTTCATCTTCGACGGCGTGCCGCGTACCATCAAGCAGGCCGAAATGCTCGACGACAAGGCTTTCTTCACCAACCTCGACATCACCAAGGTCATCTACCTGAAAGTGGAGATGGAGGAAGTGCAGAAACGCATCCTCAAACGTGCCGAAATCGAACAGCGCGCCGACGACACCCCCGCCACCGTCAAAGCACGTGTCGAGAACTTCTTCGCCCAGACCATGCCGCTCGTGGAATACTACCAAAAACAAGGCAAATTGGTGGAAATCAACGGTATGCAGGACATCGAACACGTTTTTGCAGACATCTGCAAGGTAGTGGAGAATCTGTAATTACGGTTTACGATTTGCGGTTTGCGGATAATGCGGTTTGCGGATAATCGAAAATCGTAAATCGCAAACCATAAATTGCAAATCAAAACTAACAACGGAAACAGAAACGTATATGCCGAACAACAACGAAAAAGCCACCCCCCGTCGCATCGCCGTCCTCGGCTCGACGGGCTCCATGGGCACGCAGGCGTTGGAGGTCATTGCACTCCATCCTGACGTGCTGCAATTAGAAATCATCGCCGCCAACTCCAGCGCGGACCTGCTGATTGAGCAGGCGAAGAAATACCATCCCAACATCGTGGTTGTGGTGCAGGAGGAGGCCTACCACAAAGTGAAAGAGGCGCTTGCCGATGAGGACGTGAAGGTCTTCTGCGGCGAGGAATCCCTGTGCGACGTCTGTGAAATGGACTGCGTTGACATGGTATTGTCGTGCATCGTGGGCATCGCGGGGCTAAAGCCGGCTTTCCGCACCGTGTCGTGCGGCACCCCGCTGGCCATCGCCAACAAAGAGACCCTCGTGGTGGCAGGCGAGCTCATCATGCGCACTGCCAAGGAGCACAACGCGCCCGTGCTGCCCGTGGACTCGGAGCATTCGGCTATCTTCCAATGCCTCGCGGGCGAACAATACAACCCCGTGGAGAAACTGATTATCACGGCTTCCGGCGGCGCGTTCCGGGGCTATACCAAAGAGCAATTGGAAACGGTCACCCTGCAGAACGCCCTCAAGCATCCCAACTGGAGCATGGGTCCGAAGGTGACTATTGACAGTGCCAGCCTGATGAACAAGGGGTTGGAGGTCATCGAGGCCAAGTGGCTGTTCAACATGCCGTTGGAGAAGATCGACGTGGTGGTTCACCCGCAGTCGGTCATCCACTCCATGGTGCAGTTCGAGGATGGTTCCGTGAAGGCACAGCTCGGTGTCCCCGACATGCGGCTGCCCATTCAGTACGCCCTCTCGTACCCGCTCCGACTGCCGTTACCATATGACAGGCTTGACTTCAACAAATACTCCAAATTAACTTTTGAAATTCCTGATAAAGAGGTCTTTCCTTGTTTAGATATGGCCTATAAGGCCTCGGCTGCAGGTGGCGGAATGCCTTGCGTGATGAACGCCGCCAACGAGGTGGCCGTCAAGATGTTCATGCAGGAGAAAATCAAGTTCACCGACATCCCGCGCATCATCGAGCACGCCTTGGCCACGGCACCGGCCGTCAAACCCAAAACCATCGAGGAGTATATAGCGCTGGATGCGGAAACGCGGATTCAAATCCAGCAAATGGCATGAACTGCGGATTGCGCATGTCAGGGTGATGTGGTTATGGGTTATAGAAGCCAATGCGAGACTAAAGCGGGTTCTATTTCAAATGTATAAGCGCCGCAGCCCCTAACACGGCCGCCTCGTTGGACTGAAGTTTGGAGAGTTGAATGGAGATATCCTTGTTATATATATACAACAGGTGTTCATTGAAGTAGTGGCGGAGGGGGCGCATGAGTGCTTCCCCGGCGCGGGTGGGCCCGCCCATGAGGAAGAAAGCCTCCGGGGAGCAGAAGGTGGCGATGTTCGAAAGCCCGATGCCAAGCCAGTAGGCGGTGATGTCGTAGGTTTTCAGCGCCAGCGGGTCGCCGGCGACGGCCATCTCCCCGATGTCCTTGCAGGTGAGTTCGGGGCCCCTGAAATTGTCCTGGAACTCGCCTTTTGCGGCCTCCTCCCGGTAGGTCTGGCAGATGCCCCGTGCGGAGGCGTACATCTCCAGGCAGCCCTTTCGGCCGCAGCTGCAGAGTCTGTCGCTGAACGGGTTGACGATGGCGTGCCCGAGTTCGCCGGCCATGCAGCCCCGCCCGTGGATGAGGCGGCCGTCGGCGAAGATTCCGCTGCCCACGCCGGTGCCGAGGGTGATGGTCACGAAATGCTGCATCAGCTTCGCGCCGCCGTAGATGTGCTCGCCGAGGGCGGCGGCGTCCGCGTCGTTGGAGAGCGTGACCGGCATCCCCAGCATGGTCTCCAGCATACTGCAGATCGGGATCAACTCCTTCATGCGCAGGTTCGCCGTGTTGGCGCCGATGCAGCCGGTGGCGAAGTTCGCGTTCGGCGCACCAATGCCCACCCCCGCAACCTTCGGATGCCCGTTTTCCGCCAGCAGTGACTTGATGGCTTCCGCCATGTCGAGGATGTAGGGATGATGGTCGCTGTATTCAGCGGTTTTCAAGATTTTGTGACACAGCACCTTCCCGTCTGGGTTCACCAATCCGATGTCGGTGTTGGTGCCGCCAATATCTATGCCTATGGCTAACTTGTTCATCATTGAGGGTTTTCCAAATGTCTTTTTGATTTTCCGGGTGCAAAAGTAACATAAATACGCTTACGAGTGTGCCGCTTGTCTCAAAAAAAATATTATTTTCGCCGCCGTTTTTATTAATCACAAAAAAACTCCAAAAAAAGTATGGAACCACAAGAACTTCTTCACCCGGAAAACTCTGAAATTCAGAACAATGAGGTGAACTCCGAGGTCTCTCAAGAGATCCAAACCGTTAGTGAAAATGAAACTCCCGCATCCGCAGTGGAATCAGAAAACGCGGAACCCGTTTCGGAACCGCAAACCGAAGCTTCCGCTGAGGAAACCCAGGAGACGCCAGTAGTCAAGCCGGAAGCTGCGGAAATGCCCGCTCAAGAGACTGCCGGTGAAAAGGAGCAGGATGAGAAACATCCAGTTGAAGAGGCATCCCCGGCGGCCCAGGAACAAACTGAGGAACCAGGGCAACCCGAGGAGACCCTTGAGCAGGTAGAGGCCGAGTACGCAAACTTCGACCTCCCCATGCTGGTCGCCGAGCTCGAGAAGTTGGTCGTCGAGCGCAACTTCAACATCATCAAGCAACGCGTGGGTGTCATCCGTGCCAAGGCACTCGAGTTCCTGCGCGAACGCCGTCGCGCACGCCAGGCCGAGTACGAGGCTGCCAAAGCCGCCGCCGAAGCCGCTGCCGCCGAACTCCCTGAGGGTCAGGAGGCACCCGCCGTCACCGAACCCGAGCACGAACCCGACGAACTCGAACAACGCTTCAACGCCGCCTTCCAGACATTCAAAGACAACAAGGCTGCCTTTATTGAAGAACTTGAGCAGCAGAAAGTCAAGAACTTGGAACTTAAGAATAAAATCATAGAGGACCTCAAACGCCTCCTCGAAACCGAAACCAACCTCAAGGTCCTGAACGACAACGTGAAGGAGTTCCAGGAACAGTGGAAAGCCATCGGCCCCGTGCCGCAAGCCGAGTCCACCAACCTCTGGCAGAATTACCATTTTTATATCGAGAAATTCTTCGACATTATCCGCATGAACCGCGAAATGCGCATGTTGGACTACAAGAAGAACCTTGAAAGCAAACTCCAGATTTGCGAGAAAGCAGAATCACTCCTGTTGAACGACTCCATCAACCAGTCGTTCAACGAATTGCAGGAACTCCACCGCCAATGGAAGGAGATCGGGCCGGTGCCGGATGACAAGAAAGAGGAAATCTGGGAACGCTTCAAAACCGCTTCCGACCAAATCAACCAGCGCAGAAGAGAGCACTACGACAAACTCTTCGCCGAGGAACAGAACAACTACAACGCCAAGGTCGTGCTCTGCGAGCAGGCCGAAGAACTGGTGGCCAAACCCGTCGAACAGGTCTCCGAATACAATGAGATCAGCGACAAGCTGACTGAACTGTTCAACCTCTGGAAAACCCTGGGCCCAGCCCCCGCAAAGCTCAACGATGAAATCTGGATGCGCTTCAAGTCCACCCTCGACAAATTCTTCCAGCAGAAGAAAGAGCATTTCCAGCAGATCAAGGACACACAGATGCAGAACTACAACCAGAAACTGAACCTCGCCATTCAAGCAGAGGGCATCGCCGACAGAACAGACTGGAAACAGGCTACCGACGAGATTCTGGCCCTGCAGACCGAATGGAAAGGCATCGGCGCCACACCTCGCAAATACTCCGACCAGGTGTGGAAACGCTTCCGCGCCGCCTGCGACAAGTTTTTCGAAGCTAAGGCCAAGTTCTTCAGCAATGTACAAGGAGAGGAAAATGAGAATCTCAAGAAGAAAGAGGAACTCATCCAGAAAATCCTGAGCTACGAGTTCGGCGAGGACCGCAATGCCAACCTCGACGCGATGAAGGCCTACCAAAAAGAGTGGCTGGAAATCGGCTTCGTGCCGCGTGCCGACAAAGACCGCATCTACACCGAGTACCGCAACGCCATCAACAAACGTTTTGCAGAACTGAAGGTCAGCGCCGACGACGTGCGCCACAACCGCTACCAGTCCCGCATCAACGACATCATGCGCAACCCCAACGCGGACAAACTCATCGACAAGGAGAAAAACTTCCTCACCACCAAGCTTGCCCGCCTGAAGGATGACATCGTGCTGTGGGAAAATAACCTGGGCTTCTTCTCCAACTCCAAGAACGCCGAAATCCTGACGGCCGAATTCCGCAAGAAAATCGAGTCCGCCAAGAAGGAGGTCGCCGATCTGGAATACAAAATCAAAATGATGAACAACCCCAAGGGTAAGGACGAGACCCCTGCCGAGACCGAAGAGAAACCGGCAGCCGAGACCGAAACCCCCGCCGAAGCTTAGTTGTTCGTCAAACATAACCGTCAACTACAACCGCAGACAATGACTGTGGCTATGAACAACACCCGGTTATAGTCATGGTCATTGTCTTTGTTATGGTCAAAGCCCATGTCAAAAGTCATCGTCATCCTTTTCGCGCTTTTAGCCCCCGTTTTGCCAGCGATTGCCCAGAACGATGCGGCAGACAAGATAACTGGCATCTATTATGTATCGGACGACACCTCCGAGGAGGACTGCAAGGTCAAGATATACAAGGACAAGTCCGGCACTTACAGCGGTCGCATCATCTGGGTTAAGAACCCTACTTTCAAGGACGGCAGTCCAAAGCGCGACATCATGAACCCCGACCCTGCCAAGCGCAACACCCCCGGCGACCAGATCCCGCTCGTCTTCCATTTCAAGTATGACCCCAAGAAGAACCAGTGGGTTGACGGGGCGATTTACGACCCTGTCCACGGGAAGACCTACAAGTGCAAGATGTGGTTCGAAGATGACAAGACCCTGCGTGTGCGCGGCTACATCGGTGTCCCCGCCCTCGGCCGCACCATGACCTGGAAAAAGCTGTAGTGCGCGGCATTTCGCATTTCCGACCCTTTAACCGAATAACACGCAAAAATGGAAAAATTAGACGTTCGAATCGACAAATGGCTCTGGATGGTGCGGCTGTTCAAGACACGCTCCATAGCCACGGAGGCCTGCAACGCAGGTAAGGTGAAGCTCAACGGCGAAAACGTGAAACCCTCCCGTGACGTGCGCAAAGGCGAAGTGTACGAGGTGCATATCGGATCGCTGAACAAAACAGTGGAAGTCGTTGACGCACCCAAGAGCAGGGTGGGCGCACCGCTTGTGCCGCAGTACTGCACCGACCTCACCCCCCAAAGCGAGTACGACCGTATGAAGACCCTCAAGACACAGGAGTTCCGTCCTCACGGACTCGGACGCCCCACCAAACGCGACCGCCGCCAACTTGACTTCATCAAGGAGAATTATTTTGAGGAGTGATATGCGGCTTGAGGCACGTTGTTGAGAGATTTTTCGTGTTCCGGGTTCTGAATTTCCAGTTTTCAAGTTAAAATTTTCAATTAGTCATGCTGATCATCCTTACAGCCTCCCTCCTTCCCGTCGTTCTGCTGATGGGGTACATCTACAAACGCGACACCTTCAACAAAGAGCCATGGCCGCTCTTGCTGAAGGCATTCCTTTTCGGGGTGTTGTCGGCATTGATCGATATCCCGGTGGCGGGTTTTGTGCAGTTCATCGTGCCCAAAGTTTTCTCCTCTCCCGGATGGGACGCTTTCCACACGGCGTTTTTCGGAGCGGCATTCCCTGAGGAGTTCTGCAAACTGCTGATGCTCTATCTCTGCATCTGGAAGAACCCGTATTTCGACGAGTATTTCGACGGTGTGGAGTATGCGGCTTTCCTGGGGCTCGGTTTTGCGGGCTTCGAGAATGTCCTCTACATCTTGCAGGGCGGCCTCGGGCTGGCTGTGGGACGCGGCATCTTCGCAGTCCCTGCACACTTCTTCTTCGCCATTTTCATGGGCTATTTCTTCTCGATGGCGCGATTCCGTTACCACAAACGGCGCAGGTACCTGCTGCTGGCCTACATCGTGCCGGTGCTCCTGCACGGCACCTACGACTTCCTCCTGATGTACAGGAACAACCTCAGTGGCGTCGAGGGTGATACGATGCAGGAGTTGGACCCTCTCTCCGGCATTCTTTACGGCGCTTTCTTGGTGTTCTTCTTCTTTGTGTGGAGGGCTGCCACGCGCAGGGTGAACAATATGTCGGGGCAGTGAAAGAACAAAAAAAATCCACATAGTCGTTTTTTTGCTCTCGTTTCCAAATTATTTTTATTTTTGCACCTGCAATTAAAACCGTTGTTAAAAAAAACAACAAAGGGGACGGAAATGCGGGTGTATGGCGGTCGTGAGGCCCTGCCCGGAGATATGCAGGACTTGTACGACATACGGAAAGGGGTGTCGGGAAAATGTTTGGAAACCCTATTTATTCACAAAAATACATAGCATTATGAAAAAATTAGTCGTTTTGATCTTCTCTCTGGCCGCCATCTTCGGCATGGCCGCTTGCAAATCCTCTTCGCCGTCTGACACGGTGACCGCCTACTATAAGGCTTTGCAGACTCCCGATTATGAGAAAGCGCTGACCTACACCGACATCACCGACAAGGAAGAGGTCCAGAAACAGCTTGAAAAGCTACAAGGCTTTAACGTGAAAGTGGTGGATTTTGAGATTCTTTCGGAAACCATTTCCGAAGACGGAAACAGTGCCGTCGTGGAGGTGAAGCACAGTGTGACCTCCTCCTTCAGCGAAACCCCAGAAGAGAGTACGAAAAAGCTTGATTTGGTGAAAGTTGACGGCAAATGGAAACTCCATGAGTAACCCTTTGTCCCGGAAAACCAAGGGCAGAGACGGTGGGCGCATCGTCTCTGTTTTTTTGTTGTCGCTCGGGCTGCTGTCTCTTTTGGGTTGCCGCTCTAAGGTGACGCCTGTCTGCTACGATTTGCCCGACACGGTGGAGTTGCGCAGCGGCGACCTTGCTTTCCGGAAAGGGGAGAGTAGGGAAGGCAGGGCCGTGACAACCTTGGACCGAGGCGGCGACTACACCCATGTGGGTATGGTGGTGTGGCATAACGGAGCTTGGTATGTGCTGCACGCAGTGCCGGGTGAACGCGCCACGGAACAGGAGGAGGACAGCGTGAAGATAGAACCCTTAGGGACGTTTTA
>Ga0310694_10004440_pt1 | contig 13586 bp, 19 predicted proteins | sample 174DNAGHGhighgp2_FD_203884 | JGI IMG/M metagenome (GOLD analysis project Ga0310694, IMG submission 203884) | Sheep rumen microbial communities from Palmerston North, Manawatu-Wanganui, New Zealand - 1742 DNA GHGhigh gp2 (v2) (version 2) | ecosystem: Host-associated > Mammals > Digestive system... | reverse complement strand
ATCCGTCGCGCCGCAGCACCATCGCCCGAAGCCGCTGCCACCGTGCCGACTTGTAAAACGAATCCGCAGCTTTCATAAAAACTCCTCCGCCCCCTCCTGCGGTAGGAGGACGCGCTGGTCCGTTGCACACCCAGCGCTGTTAAATCCCGCGCCGGATGGAACCGCCAAGTCCCCGACGCTTTCTCCATAACAAAAACGGACACGCTCGTCTCGTGCCCGTTTCTGTCAGCCTATATGATACCACAGGTGGTTACTGACATTCAATGACATTTTTCAATTTCTCGCGCGCCTCCTCCGGCACCTCAATCCTCTGCAGCGCCCGACCGTGCAGCCGGAACACCTGCCTCTCATCCAGACTCATCCTCTCCGCCACCTGCGACCATTTGTAGCCGTCGATGTAGTACAGCTCCAGCACCTCGCGCTGCCTCGCGTCCTCCACCCGGTCGATGGCGTCCATCGCGGCGTGCTTCAGCCGCACCAGCTCCCGGATCCGGGCGTTGACCCGCTGCTCCAGCTCGATCAGCCGGTCCGCGGTCTGCGTCCAGTCTCCGGCCCCGCCCCTCGGCATCCCGGTCAGGCTCGACATCCTCCCGGCCTCCAGCTTCGCCCGCAGCCGATCAACCCGCTCGGTCGCCTCGTCCACCCGCCGGTCAACGCCCCGCGCCCTTCTCAAAAACTCCTTGGCTGTCATGCCTTCGCCTCCTTGCCGACATAGTCGTCGCGCTCTACGTAAAGCACGAAAGTGTCTCGGCCATTCCCAAAGCCGAACTTTTGAATCTCGTCAAAGCGATCAAAGGCCAGGTCGGGCCGTTCGCAATAACCGTTGACCGAGTGCTCCGGATTCGATGTGTGCCTGCACATGCCGTCTGTCGCGCAAGATTTGTACTCTGACTTACAGGCATGACCGTCACACAAATACAGCACGTCCACATGTTTCATCCGCTCCACCTCTCAATCCTCGCCTTCAGCGCCTCCACCAGCGCCGCCTGCGTCTCGTCCTTGTCCCCCAGCGCCTTCGCCACGTCCTCGTCCACACCGCCCTGCACCAGCAGCCGGTGGATGATCACGGGCTTCGTCTGTCCCTGCCGGTACAGTCGGGCGTTGGCCTGCTGGTAAAGCTCCAGGCTCCACGTCAGCGTGTACCAGATCACGTGCCGCCCGCCGTCCTGCAGGTTCAGTCCGTAGGCGCAGCTGGCCGGATGGGCCAGCAGCACGTCCACCTCGTCCCGGTTCCATGCCTCCGCGTCCGCCGCCGAGTCCAGCCGCCGCCAGCGCGTCCCGGCCAGCCGCGCCTCGATGCCCGGCAGCTCGTGCCGGTAGCCGTAGAACAGCAGCGCGTGTTCGCCGTGCAGCTGCTCGATCAGCTCCGAAAGCGCCTCCAGCTTCGCGTCGTGCACATGGTGGGCATTGCCGTTCTCGTCGTACACCGCGCCACCGCACAGCTGCAGCAGCTTCCCGGTCAGCGCCGCGGCGGTGGTGGCGCTGATCTCCTCGCCGCCCACCTCGGCCACCATGGTCCGCTCCATCTCGCGGTAGGCTTTCAGCCCCGCGCCCTGCAGTGCCACCGGCACGTCGTCCACGATCAGCTCGGGAAGTGTCAGCCAGTCCTCGGCCTTCATGCTCACGCAGATGTCGGCGATCCGCGCCTGGACGGCGTCGAAGGCTCCCGGCTTCGCCACGTACTCATGCCGCCATGGATTGTGGTCGAAGTACCGCTCCCGGTAGTGGGTGATAAACCGCCCCAGCCGCTCCCCCCGGTCCAGCAGGTAGACCTGGCTCCACAGGTCCATCAGGCCGTTGGGCGCCGGCGTCCCGGTCAGGATCACAATGCTGTGGATCCTCGGCAGCATCCGGCGCAGCGCCTTGAACCGCTTCGCCGCCGGGTTCTTGAAGCTGCTGCTCTCGTCCACCACCACCATGTCGAAGGGCCAGCGCGCGCCGTACTCCTCCACCAGCCACACCACGTTCTCTCGGTTGATGATCGTGACGTTCGCCCCGGCCTCCACCGCCGCCGCCCGCTCCTGCGCCGTCCCCAGCGCGGTGGCGATCGTCAGCCGGCTCAGGTGGTCCCACTTCCGGGCCTCGGCCTGCCAGGTCGCCTCTGCCACCTTCTTCGGCGCGATCACCAGCACCCGGCTCACGCACAGGTAGTCATAGATCAGCGCGTCGATGGCGGTCAGCGTGATGACGCTCTTCCCGAGGCCCATGTCAAGCAGCAGTCCGACGTTCGCCTGTTCCAGAATCCGCTTGGTGGCATATGCCTGATAGGGATGCGGCTTATAGATCATGCCCTACCCCCGCGATCGACGCCGCGCACCAGCACAGCACATCGTCGATCTTCTTCCAGCTGTCCACGCTGCTGAAAACCGGGAATCCCAGCTTCCGCAGCCGGCTCTGCACAAACGCCTGCCGCTGCCGCTCCCGCTGGCCGGGCCGCTTCAGCTCCACGAACGCGACCCGCCCGCCCCGCAGCAGAATCAGCCGGTCGGGCATTCCGGTGAAGCCCGGACAAACCAGCTTCAGGCACCAGCCGCCCATGTTCTTCACCCCGTCCCGCAAATGCCTCTCGATGTCCTTCTCAAGCATGGCTTGTTACCTCCTTCATCAGCTTTCGCAACGCCGTCAGGAAATAGCGCTTCGGGCATTGCCTTTGATTCCATCCGTGCCGATTTCTGAACTTCTCAAAGAAGCAGTATAAATTCGCCCCGTCCCGGTCGTGATTCAGATAGTTGTGTAAAAAACCGTCCGACGGACGGTCATTCGTGTGCCGCCCCTCCCGATGCCGAATCGCCATCTGCCGGATGTCGATCATCAAATCATGATCGGTCCGGAGTTCCCGTTCAATCGCTCTTATGATCTCCATGCTTTTTCTCCTTTCTCTCCAAAACTACCGACTACCAACTCTACGCGCGTATATACCAGCCTGCGAATTAGACAATCAGATAATCATTTTCATTCTCTAATTTATCTAATACACATACCTATAAGGGAAAATGGTAGTTTTGGTAGTTTGGTAGAAAACCCCGTATTTTCGGGCTTTTTTGGCTACTACCAAAAACTACCGACTACCAAATTGTTCTAAAATGAAAAGTGTCACGTTTGGTCGGTAGTTTTGGTAGCACGGTAGTTTTGGTAGTTCGGTAGTTTTGGGTAGTCGACCGCAAAGCACTTCTGATTGCCATACACCGTCGGCCTCGGGCCTATTTCCACCCACCCGTTCAGCCGCCGCAGCACGTTCATGATGCGCCGCGACGTCCGGTTGTCCAGCATCGCCTTGTCCTTCCGGAACAGCTCGCACCAGACCTCCAGCACACACAGCTTCTTCCTCGGCACCAGCCCCACGCTCTGGAACTCGAATTCGTTTGACCACCATACCATTCGGTCCTCCGGCTTCCGGGTGTCCCAGTCCTCCGGCACCTGGCGCCCCGCAAACTCGGCGATGATTCCCGACCAGGAATCGTCCATCACGGCGCTCTCCTGCTTCTTTGTCGCCTCGGCGTACAGCTCCGGCTCCAGCGTCAGCGGCTCACCCGCGCGCCATAGCGCCACGGCCTCCGCCCACATCTGGTCGCGCTCCCGCCGCAGCTCGTTCAGATCAGCGCCCCGGTTCTCCTGCGTCGCTCTGCAGCGCACGATCCACCAGCGCCGGTTCCCGGTCGAATCCGTCAGGAAGTCCGAGGCGTTGGTGCTGGCGATGAACACGCAGCGCCGGGGATGCGGCGTGGTGCGCCGCTCGAACGGCACCCGGTAGATGTCGTCGCGGCGTGTAATGAACTGCTTCACGGCGCTGGCCTCGAACTTGTTACTGAACCGGTCCACCTCGGGAATCTCCACAATCCACACCCCGCGCAGCTGCTCGGCGGCTTCCTTTCCGGTGAACGTCTGTATGTTGTCGTTGTACCACTCCCCGCCCAGGATGTCGGCGAACATGCTCTTGCCGCAGCCCTGCGCGCCGATCAGCGTCAGCACGCTGTCGAATTTGCAGCCGGGATCCATGCCCCTCGCCACCGCCCCGGTCAGGAACTTCCTCGTCACGGCGCGGGTGTACGGGGTGTCCTCGGCCAGCAGGTAGCGCACCAGCAGCTTATCCACCCGCGGGATGCCGTCCCACTCCAGCCCTTCGAGGTACTCCTGCAGCATGTCGCGGCGGTGAGTCTCCATGGCGGCGTCCGCGGCCATCTTGATGCGCCGCAGGTCCTTCACGCCGTAGGCCGCCTCCGCATACCAGGCAGCGCCCGTGTCGTCGCTGTCCGTCCACACCCTGCGCTCGGTGCGCTTGTCCCAGGGCAGCTTGCCGTAGATGTAGCTCTGCCCCATGAATGCGTCGTTGCCCACGCACTGGAGGGACGGGTCGTTCTCGAAGATCAGCCGGAGGTTCACCAGCGTGCCCAGCACCTCGCCCTTGGTGTTCATCGCCAGCTGCGTCCGCCAGTCGCCGTCCGGGTCGGCGGTTCCGAAGTCCTCGGTGATCTGCGCCCGGTTCTCGTCCAGCAGGATGCGCTTGATTTCGTCGTTCTGCAGCGCCAGCTCCCGCATGGCCTGATAGGAGGGCAGCTTGTTCGACGGGGTGCCCTCCTGCGCCTCGGCGTCCCTGTCTCCGTACAGGTGCAGACGCGCCAGGTCCCAGGCGTTCACCAGCCGCCCGCTGCACGGGTCTGTGGCGTGGTGGCTGTACAGCCACTTCTCCTCATAGAGTATCGCGCCCCCGGAGGTGCTGCCGCCGGTGTAGGTGAATCGGTCCATGTCGTCGGTCGGCTCATACACACCAGGTATCAGCTCGTCCATCACGCGCCGGATGCTGTACGTCCGGCAGAAAGCGCCGATAATGCCCTTCTTGCCCTCCGGGTCCTCCTGCTTCGCGGCGAGGTCGCGCTGCTTCGACTGTTGCCCCGGCACCTGCGGCCAGTCGCGCATGTCGTGCCAGTCGCAGTAGGTCTTCAGCACGCTGTCCGCGCTCAGGAACTCGCCGTCGTTGATGTCGAAAATATAATCGCTGTCGGCGCTGGCGCTGGGCCAGTACATCAGCCGCCAGCTCTCGAAGGTGGTCGGGTCGGCCTGGTCGATGCCCAGCCACTCCGCCACCCGCCGCGCGATCGGCTCATACTCCTCGGCGGTGACCGTCCTGTCCAGCGGCAGGATCACCCGCAGGCGCGGCTTTGACGGCTCGTGCTTGCGGGTGGAGTAGATCGCCGAGGCGCAGCCCAGTGCGCTCACGGCGGTGCGCACAGCTTCAGCGCCGTCCTTCTTGATGGCGTCCAGATCGAGGGTGACCAGGTCGCGCCCGGTCACGTTGGCGGCCTTGCGCCTGCCGTTTCGCAGCGTACCGCCCACGAATCCGCCGATGTCCTTCAGCGCGTCCTGCTGCGCCTTCGGCATGCGCATGTACGCCTCATGGCTCTCCCTGCCGCGTATCGGCTCGCGCAGCCTGTCGCACAGCGCGGACCACAAAATCTCGGTGGGTGCCCAGCTGGTTGACTTCCGGCTACCCCCTACGCTGATCGTCAGTTTTCTGTCGTTCATTCCGATCCTCCCATCAGAATCGCCAGTATGTCCTTCTCGGCCTTCTGCCTTTTCCGGTTTTCCCGGTCCCTGTAATGCTGGATCGTCGCGGCCATGTCGCCATTCCGGTGCTTTAGCACAAAGCTCACTGAGGTATGGGAAACTCCGAACATCCGCGCCACCTGCGGCACCGAGTAGGTCTTGCGGCCCACCCGGTACAGTATCGGCTTTGCGCCGCCCTGGCCGTGGTGTCGCTTGCGCTCCCCGGTCTGGTACATCCGGAACCAGGCCACCGCATCCGCGATGCTCTTACCCTTGTTATCGCACAGCCAGTTCGTCAGAGTGCTGGGGCTTATGCCCAGCATCCCGGCGATCTGCTTCCGGGTCATCCACTTCCCGTTCACCATGTACCGGGCGCTCCGGTCGTGGTCGCTCCCGAACTGGTTCTCCCGGTACATGTTCACGATGGTCTGATAGGTCGGCCTGCCCAGTCGGCTGCGCCGCCCCTGCAGCGCCATCTTGGTGACGCCCAGCATGTCGGCAATCTCCTGCACCGTCATCTCGCGCCCGTCGATCAGATGCCGCTCGGGCTGCTTTTTCGGCCAGCTCATTCGATCACATCCGCCGCGTGGACCCGCTGGTCCAGCCGCCGCAGCTTCTGGACTTCATACTTTGCCACCTTCTGCCCGTTGCGGGAGATCAGCTCCAGCTGGTCGAGCATGATACGCACATCCGCCATCTCCTCGGCCACGTTCTCCGCGTCGTCGCACCGCGCCAGCGCCCGGATCAGCTCGCTCAGCTCCTCAATGGCCTTGTCCCGCTGCGCCCCCGGCCCGTATTTCCGTATGGCCGCCTTTAATATCTGCTCCCGCACATTATCCATTTGTATCCTCTCCGCATCCATCCACGCCGCAGCTGTCGCCAAACTCGCCCAGCAGCGCGCGAATCGTCGTATCCATCTCGTCCACCAGCGCCAGCGCGTCGTCCGCCAGGAAGCAGTCGCAGCTCCCGCCCTCCCCGCGCAGCCACCGCCGCCGCTGCTGGTCGTATGGGCATTTTTCACACTCATGGCTGATATGCGCGTGGCACTCCAGCCCCTTCAGCACGCGCGCCCGTTTTTCCTCGTGCCGCTCCTGCTCGGTTTTATCTCTGTTCACAGTCTTTCTCCTCTCTTCAGCCAAGGTGTGGCGCTCATTTCTGCCTCCGTGGGCCTGCCCGACCAGCACCGCCACTTCACGCCGTAGAGCTCCTTTGCCGGCCATATCGTGATGTGCCCCGGCTTTGTCACGCCGATCCTCACGCCGGTGATGCCCATGCCCTCCTGCACGTCGTAGATGAGCACATAGCCCTTGTAGCCCTTGCTGCTCTTCGCCTCCAACCAGGCCGGCTCACCGCGCCGCGCCATGACCTCCTCCAGCGTCAAGACCCTGGGCCGCATCGCTTCCGCCGCCTCGTCCGCGCATTTCATCCAGTTCAACAGCAGCATCTTCCCGTCGCCCACGGCCATGTCCGCCCGGGCCTGGAAGAAACTCCCGATCTTTTCCAGCCCTTTGATGATCTCAATCCTGTCCACTGCGCTACCTCCCGTCATCGCCCAGGTGCCGCGCGATTTCCACCGCCGCGTCGGTGACGGCCGTCTTCATCAGCAGCTGCAAACTCCCCGCGCTCAGCCCACAGGTGTTCACATCGTCGTTCCACAGTGCGCAGCCCTTCCGGCTGCATTGTCCCTCCGTCCGAAACGGGCACGGCCTCGGCGCTTCCTCAATCCTTCTGGTAGTATTCACAGCAAAATCCCGCTCCCTTCAATGGCAGCCCCGGCGCCCAGTCCAGGGGCTCGGCCATGATGTCCAGTATCTCGTCCAGCTGCCCGGTGCTGTCCACCTCGACGATCACCTCGTCATGCACGTGGAACACTGCCGTCAGCCCTTTCCGCTTCAGCCTCAGCAGCGTCTCCGCCAGACAGTCCCGTGCCACGGCCTGGGTGATGTTCTCCACCAGCTTCCCGCCCCAGGTGTCCGTCTGGCCCCACTTCTTCGTGGTCTGGTTGGTGCTCATGTAATGCAGCGATTCCCGGCCCGGGAATTTCCTCGCCGCCCGCAGGGAAGGCTTCGCATAAAACAGCTTCCTCCCCGTCGGCAGCTTCACCGTCATAAAATCCTGCCCCGTCTCCGAATCACTTTCACGGCAGAAATAGATCCAGGAAGCCTTCCCCTTTGGGGAAGGTGGCAGCGCGCCAGCGCTGACGGATGAGGTCCCCGCCGCAGCGGTCGTTCCCCCTCCAACGCGCAACACCTGTTGGCTATGCGTCCGCACACACGCCACCGCCGCGTCCTCCACCTTCCGCCACAAAGCGCAGATCGCCGGGTTCGCCTTCCGCCACTTGGCCTTGATCTCCGGCAGATCCCCCTCGGGGATCCCCATCTTCAAAGCCCCCATTGCCACCAGCGCGGACTCGCCGCCGCCATACCCCAGGGCCAGCGTGGCTACCTTGCCGCGCTGTCGCAGCTCGCTGTTCACGCCGTGCTTCTCCACCGGCACCCCGAACATCTGGCTGGCCGTGGCGCAGTAGATGTCCTTGCCTTCCTTGAAGGCGTCCAGCACCCAGTTCTCCCCCGCCAGCCACGCCACCACCCGCGCCTCGATGGCGGAGTAGTCGGCCACGGCGTAGAGATTCCCCGGCCTCGGCACGAAAGCGGTGCGGATCAGCTGCGAGAGCGTGTCCGGCACGCTGCCATAGCAGACCTTTACCATCTCCGCGTCCAGCTTCTTCACCAGCTCCCGGGCATAGCCCAGCTCCGGCAGGTGGTTCTGTGGCAAATTCTGGGGCTGCACGATCCGCCCCGCCCACCGACCTGAACGGTTCGCCCCGTAGTAGAACATCATCCCCCGCACCCGCCCGTCATCACAGGTGGCGGCCTGAAGGGCGTCGTACTTCTTTGTCGAGGTCTTGCTCATCAGCTGCCGCAGCTCCAGCATCCGCTGCGCCTTGTCGCTGTCCACACCGGCCTTCAGCAGGTCGGAGACAGTGGCCTTCTTCAGGTCGGTGACCTCGTCGGTGTCCAGTTCCTTGCTCAGCCACTTCAAAAGCTGCTGGACGCTCTTCGGGTTGTCCAGCCCAGAGATCTGCTGGGCCTCGTCCAGCAGCGCCGCCTGTTCGGCCTTGTCCAGATACAGCGCCCCGTCCACCAGGTCGCGGTCCACGCCCACGCCCTCGATATTGGCGTCCACGGTCAGCTCCCAAAGCAGCAGCTCCCGCGCCGGCATGGGCCACTTGGAAAGCCGCCGCTCGATCTCCCGCTCGGCCTCCACGTCCTGTTTGCAGTACTCCACGAACAGCTTCCACTTCTCCGGCTCCGCGGCAATCCGCCTGCGCACCTTCGCCATGCTGCTCTCCTCGGCCACCAGCCCGTCGATCAGCGGCGCGGCCTTCGCCTTCCCCGGCACGCAGAACTTCCGAATCAGCGCCGCGCCGACGGACATCTTCTGCTTGTCCTGGGGCAGCCCCATGGCCTCGCCGGTGGCCGCCAGCCCCGCGGTATACCCGCAATACAGTCCGTGGGCCATCGTGCACCGCCAGTCCCCGATGGGCCTCGTCTTCCACCCGTTGCGCTTCGCCCAGGTGTTCAGGCAGTAGTGCTCGAACGCCGCGTTATAGGCGTGGAAGATCACGTCCACACTCACCCACAGCTGCCGGAAGTCCTGCAGTGCCAGCCAGTTGGCCCCGCTGCCGTTCGCCCCCGGATCCTGCGTCAGGTCCACGATCCGCACCGGCCCCGCGTCCACGGCGAAGGCGATCAGCAGGATGTCGAAGGCCGGGGACTGCGCGTACTTGTACAGCCCCGCCTTCTTGATGTCGATGTCGGAATAGGTCTCGATGTCCACGCTCACGTGGCGCCAGGTGCTCATTCGAACCTCCCGTTCAACTGATCCGCCAGGTCAACTATCTCGCCGCATTATTCAATCAGCTGCCTGATCTCCTCCGGCGTCAGCCCGGTGTCCTCATACTCGCCCAGCCGGTTCATCATGGCGAACTTGCTGGCCTGCGTCCAGTAGGCGGTATAACCGTACTGTGTCTGCTTCCGCTCATGCCCCGCATGGGGAATGGTCAGCCGGTCGTTCGGTTTCATCATGGTGTGTACCTCCACTCTAATGTAGGGGCGGCGTTGCGCCGCCCGCCATTCCTGTTCCCTGTTCCCTGTTCCCTGTTCCCTGTTCCCTGTTCCCTTTGTCCTCACCCCAGCGGGTCGAACTCTCCGTCCCCGCCGAAGTCCTCCTCCGCCGTCGGCCTGCTGCCGCCCAGGGGCTCATCGTCGGCCAGCTTCTGCACGTTGCACAGCGCGCACCCGACGCCCTGCTTCCCGGCGAAGTTGTACGGGTAGAAGTCCACCGCCACGCGCCCCCAGATGCCGCTGTAGATCTCCGAGGGGTCGATGATGTCCTGGCAGTTGGCGTCCACCACTCGGGGCTTCCGGTCCAGCTTGGCGCTGGCGGTGAACACCCACATGCCCTTGGCCTCCGGCCCGAACTCGGTATACCCGTCCGCCCGGTAGCCGTCGCCGTCCCAGATGGGATCCGGCAGCTTGTCCACCGGCGTGCCGTCCTTGTACTTCTTGGTCTCCACACCCCGCTTCTTCGCCGCTTCGATGCCGGCGCGCAGCTTCGCCAGCGTGGCGGTGTCCGACTTGGGTACCAGCACGGTGAGGCTGTACTTCGCCTCGTCGTCCGGCCCCGCGTTCTCGCCCTTATAGGGCTTCATCACGTGCTCGTAGGAAAACCTGACCTTCCCGGTCACCACATGCGCAGGATTCACATTCGCCATGATTCATATCCTCCTTAAATCTCTTTGAAGTCATCCTCGGCGCTCGCCCGATTGGTGATCGCCTCCCGCTTGTCCCCTTCTACCACCAGCGTGGGCTTCCCCGGCGGCATGGTCACAAACGGCTTCATCGTCTCGGCGAAGGGCTTCTTCCCCATCACCTTCTCCAGCGCCGCCAGCGTTACCGGCTTGCGTTCGTACAACATCTCCTCGGGGATCCCCGCGGCCCTCGCTGCCGCAAACGCCGCGTCCTGGTCCGTCCAGGCCCGCACGCTGCGCCCCGCCACGGCCTTCCAGCCGTCGATCTCCCGACCGTCCAGGCAGGCGGCCAGCGCGTATTCCTCCAGGTCGGTCAGCCACTGCTTCAGCCGCCGCCCCAGGGTCAGCGCCTCGCCCACCTCGCTGTCGGAAAGCTCCGGCGGCAGCTTGAAGTCCAACTCCGCCGCCCGCAGGTTCGCCTCGGCCCGCGCCCGGCAGGACCCCCGGATGGCGCAGAACCGGCACCAGTCGCCCTCCTTGAATTCGCCCTGGCCCTGGATCGCCATCTTCGCCGCCGGCTCCACCACCACGTTGGCCCAGGTCAGCAGCGTGTTCTCGCTCAGCCCCCAGGTGTCCGGCTCCCGCTTGATGCGGGGCTGCACGATGGTCATCTTCACCGTGTCGATGTCGTAGATCGGCGCATAATCCAAATAGGCACCCAGCGCGTACAGCATCATCTGAGGATTCTCCTCGGCCTCGACCTCCACGCCCTTGCCGTACTTGAAATCAATCACGTGGAGCGTGGTCGTGCCGCCCTCGGGGCCAATCATCAGGCAGTCGGCGGTGCCGAAGCCGTCGGGCACGTATTCGGAGAAGTCCACCTTCACCTCCAGCGCCACATGGGGCGGGGTGTCGAACTCGGCGGCGATGTCCTTCAGCGCGTCCAGGTAGTCGTCGGTGTACTTGTCCATCTCGTCGGCCCACAGGTCATCCGCCCTGTACCTGTCCATGAGGGACTTGAACTTCTTCGGCCCCACGCCGGTCAGAAAGTGCTTCCGCGCCTTCAGCTCGCAGACGGCGTGAGCCAGTGTCCCCTCCCGGGTATAGACGGTGTCCTTCTGCGGCGCCTCGGCGTTGATCCTGGCCGATGGCGGGCAGTTGATCCACCGCTTCGCGCTGCTGGGGCTCAATACTGCGTGACTCATATCTTCGCCCCCATCCCCCGTAGTTTCGCGGCGAACTTCTGCAGCGCGTCGCCCTGCAAATCGCTCAGCTTGTTGATGCCGAACTCCTTGAATATGCCGGTCACCTGACTCAGCTTCCCCTCGTCCCGCATCTGTGCCGCCACCCGCTGCACGTCCGCCAGCGTCACGGGCTTCTGGGCTGTCGCTGTCTTGGTTTCCTCGGCCTCCCCTTCGGTGGGGCGATCTACCTTCGGAGAGGGCGCTTTTCCTGTTCCCAAGGGCCTGCCGGCCCCATCTCGCTGAAAACGCTCCACTGGAGCGTTTTCCGGGCGCTCGATGTCCCTGTTCCCTGTTCCCTCGGTTTCCTTCGCCTCGTCCTTCCACGGATGCTCCTCCGTGACCGGCACTTCCTTAAACTCCGGCCTCGGCACGCCGCCCTTCACGGCCTCCTCCAGCTTGCGCACGATCTCCTTCTCGATCTCCCCCACCAGCCCGGCCTTGTCGTGGCCCTCCAGCCACGCGCATAGCCGATCCAGCGCCGGGAATTCAACGGTCAATGTCAAACTCATGCTTCAATTCCTCCTTTTCCTTTCGTTCCTCGCTCCGCGTCAGCACCAGCCCGATCACCCCGATCAGCATTAGCGACGCCCCCGTGGTCACCATGGCCCCGGCCAGCAGATCCACCAGCAGCACCTAATCCACCTCCCGCCAGCGCGGGTCCAGGATCTGCACCGCCGCGGGGTTCCGGTGTCCCTCGCGCACCGCGGACAGCATCCGCCGGGCATCCGGCAGCTTGCCGAAGATCATCGCGTCGGCCTCGCTCTGTACCCAGACGGCCACCGGGTGCTCCATGCCCTCGACCTTCGTCCGCGTCGCCAGCCACATCCGCTGTTCCCGGTCCCGTATCGCGTAGCCCGTCCTCATCTCTGTGTCCTCCCTTCTATCGCTTCCCACAGCCAGTCGAAGGCGGCATGCACCCCCAGGCACACCAGCGCGTAGCCGATCAGCAGCGCCTTGCCCACGCCCTGGGGCCTCCGGTTGCGCCGATACCGCCGCCGGGCGTCCAGCGTCATCTCCCGCCATTCCTGGGGCGTGTGCTGCCACATCGCCACCCGGCGGCAGGCTTCGTTATTTTCCCGGGGCACGGGCAGCATCGCCCCCCGCACCCCGCGATCCAGCGCCTCGGAGACCTCCGCGTCCCCGCCCAGGCGCACCAGATATCCGAACCGCTTCATCATTCCTCCACCTGCTCCCACATGAACTTCCCGTAGTCGGCGTTTCGCCACTGGCCCAGGCCGTGGAAGGCCCCGTAGTCCAGCGCCGCCTCGATGGCGTCCCAGGTCAGCGCCTCAGATTTCGCCGTGCCGTTGTTGGGGATCAGCGTCATCTCGATGGTGATCTCCCAGGGGTCCTCCACCAGCTCGCTGGCGGCCAGCGTCACCCGCTCGCCCTGCATGGTCTGCGCCCGCAGCGGCCGCTCCAGGATCTCGTCCTCCTCCCGGATGGGCTGGCCGTCCTTCATCAGCGGTATGTACCTCGGCTCGACGAACACCAGGTTGTCGATTTTGCCTTTAACCGAAGCGATCTTGCACTGGGCCTTCAGCGCTGTCAGCGCCCCCTTCAGGAAGCCCTTGAACTGGTAGCCCATCACGCACAGCTGGTCCTGCTTGTTGCGGTTGAACACGGTCAGGCCCTTCTCGTCCAGGTCGAAGGGCGCGCTCTCCTCCTCGGTCCTCAGCTCGTCGGTGGGCGCCTTGCTGGCGATGTACTGCGTGCGGATGGCCCGCGACGCCGGTGCGCTGCCCAGTATGGGCGTCAGCCCGATCAGCCTGTACACTCTCGATTCGGTAATCAACTTGTTCATGGTATATCCTCCTTAAATTCATGTCGTTGTTCCCCGGCGATCCTCCGTCGCCGTTATCCGGGTTACTCTGTAGCGGCGGCCCTAAAGGACTAACTTCGTGTCGCCCTAAAGGACTAACTTCGTGTCGCCCTAAAGGACTAACTACGTGTCGCAATCTGCCGCCATCACTATTTAAGCCTCCCTCTCAGAGGGAGGTGGCCCCGTAGGGGCCGGAAGGAGTCCGTCCCTCAAAACGGTACTTCCT
>Ga0310694_10004434_pt1 | contig 13592 bp, 7 predicted proteins | sample 174DNAGHGhighgp2_FD_203884 | JGI IMG/M metagenome (GOLD analysis project Ga0310694, IMG submission 203884) | Sheep rumen microbial communities from Palmerston North, Manawatu-Wanganui, New Zealand - 1742 DNA GHGhigh gp2 (v2) (version 2) | ecosystem: Host-associated > Mammals > Digestive system >... | reverse complement strand
GTGGTTACTTTCCGGGTCAACCCTGACTACAACGTGAACCCGATTTTGTCTCAATACACCTTGAATTTCCTTGAGGAATTCCCCATGGAGAGTATCAGAGAATATTTTGGTTCCACTCCTTATGATCTGAATCTTTATCAACAGCTGGGTGCTTTGAGAAATGGCGACAGCCCCGACCTGATTTACTCCATGTACTATTCACCTGGTACAGTGCTGGGTGGTTATAGCAAATCCTCCATGGATCAGATTGGTTTGAAAGCCAGTATCTCCATGAACCTCAATGACCATGAGTTGAAATTCGGTTATGATTTTGAGAAATTGACGTATCGCGGATATGGTATCTCACCTGTTCCGTTGTGGACGTTGATGCGCAACGAGGCTAACTCCCATATCACTGAGTTGGATAAGGATAATCCTATCATCACTTACGGTGACGAGTACATTTATGTGGATTATAACCGTTATGTCAATACGGACGCTCAGACTGTTTTTGACAGAAACCTGCGTTCAAGCTTAGGATTGAATCCCAATGGAGACGATTGGATTGACATTGACAACCTTGCTCCCAACACATTCAATGTGGATATGTTCTCCGCAGAAGAGTTGCTTTTGGGAACTTCCGCAGGTACTCAACCGCTGGTCAGCTACTATGGATATGATTATGCAGGTAAGAAATACAATAAGAAAACCACTATTGATGACTTTTTCAACAATGTGGAAAATGGTCAGAAGACATATAACATCGGAGCATACGAACCCATCTACATGGCATTCTACATCCAGGATAAGTTCGCCATCAACTCCCTCCTGTTCAATGTCGGTTTGCGTGTTGACCGTTTCGATGCTAACCAGTCAGTCCTGAAGGATCCTTATTTGTTCCGTGAGGCTTACACTGTTGGTGATTTGAGACAATTGAACAACAACCTGAGATTCGTGGGCAACGCTACGGATGAATGGGTGGTTTATTATAGCGGAAATGATGTGTATATGAGCGAAGCTGACATTAGCGGTGGTGAATTCAACTCCCAGTCTATTGTGGGTTATCGTTATAAAGACACATGGTATGATGCTACCGGTGCCGAGGTTGTTGACCCGGAAGACGCTCTTGCATTGAACGTGAACGGTCCTATCCTCAAGAATGAGATTGACCAAACCAACTCCATTACTAAAGTGGAGTCAGGCGCCTTCACTGATTACAAAGCTCAATGGTCTGTGATGCCTCGTATCTCCTTCTCCTTCCCGGTGAACGACAACTCTTTGTTCTATGCTCACTATAACATCATCACTTCCCGTCCTACTAATTTGCAGATTTCCCCGGTTGACTACTTGTTCATTTCCAAACGTAATTCGGCTAATGACATTATCAACAATCCGAACATGAGACCGCAACAAAGTATTGACTATGAAATCGGTTTCCGTCAGAAGATTGGTGCTAAATCCGCTATCAGTATCAGTGCTTATTATTCAGAGAAACGTAACCAGATTCAAGCTTATCGTTTCTCAGGTGCATATCCGAATACCTATTATTCTTACCAGAACATTGACTTCGGTACCGTTCAAGGTTTCACCTTCTCTTACAGAATGAACAGAACCAAGAACATCACTCTTTCTGCCAACTATACGTTGCAGTTCGCAAAAGGTACTGGTTCCAGCAGCCAATCACAGTTGGCCATTTTGCAAGCCGGTCAACCGAACTTGCGTACTCTGACCAACTTGAGCTTCGACCAGCGTCACAGAATCGGTGTCAACTTTGACTACCGTTTCGAGAGCGGTGTGAACTATGATGGTCCGACCAGCGACAAGACTGTCATTGTTGACGGTAAAGAAACGGTCAAGACCATCGAGTGGTTAGCCAACACTGGATTCTCCTTGTTGTTCTCCGCAGCATCTGGTACACCTTACACCCGTTCAAGCACACCTTACTCCACCATCGTTTCCGGTACCAACTCTACGCTTTCCGGTACCATCAATGGTTCTAACATGCCTTGGCAGTATCAGTGTGACTTGCGTATCGACAAAACGTTCATGTTCAACTTCAACAAGAACAAGAAGGATGAGAACGGCAAGGCAAAGGCTGCAAAAATTGGTTATGTCACTGTTTATGTTGATATTCAGAACTTGTTCAACTTCAAGAACATCATCTCTGTCTATGACTACACCGGCAATGCCGATGACGATGGTTATCTGTCAGCAGCTGCTTACCAACAGCAGATCAACTCACAGGTCTATGTTCCTTCCTACATTGATTATTACACAATGAGAGTGCAGAATCCGTACAACTACAGTCGTCCGATTCGTGCAAGCTTAGGTATTCAATTCGGCTTTTAATCAATAGAAAAAAATAATAGGATATATGAAAAATATTAAACAAATTTTCTGCTTGACTCTTCTAATGGTGCTTGTGATGTCTGGCACATTACGCGCCGAAAAATTAAAAGGAGAGGTTAGACGTTCTTCCTCACCGAAAGCGGAATCGGCTACGTGCCTTCCTGCAAGTAGCTCCAATGAGTTGACGGTGAACAATGTACGTGCCTATATCGAAACCGGTGGTACAATGTGGTTCAAGGAAGTTGCCGAATATGAGGTTCCAAGAGGCTCTGGCAAAACTTCTATGTTCTGCGCTGCATTGTGGATTGGTGGTTATGACTCCAATGGACAACTGAAATTGGCTGCCGTCCGTTTCAGACAAGTCGGTGAAGACTATTGGACTGGACCGCTGAAACTTGTCGGTGCAGGTACGACCAAGGACATGTGTATCAAGTTCGACAAGCATTTCAAAATCACCCGTGCTGAAGTTGACGAACATATCAACGGTTACAACACCTCTGGTTATGTGATGCCCGCCAGTATTGCTAACTGGCCTGCACATGGTGACGCGTTGTATTCTTACTACTTGGCTCCTTTTAAGGATGTGAACGATAACGGTGTATATGATCCTGAAAACGGTGACTATCCGTATTATGATGTGAACAATGACCTTTGTCCGTGGACGGAGGATAACATCGCACTCGCAGCAGAGCATGCACTTCCCAGAACTCCCGAAGATCTGCTCTATTATGGTGACGATTGGCACAATTCCAACGGTATGATTTACGCCGACCATGTGTTGAAAGGTGATGAGACTCTCTTCTGGATTTTCAATGATAATGGCGGCCCGCATACAGAATCCCAAGGTGCTAACATCGGTCTTGAAATTCGTGGACAGTGCTTTGGTTTCGCTACCAATGACGAACTCAATAACATGACGTTCTACTCTTACGAGATCATCAACCGTTCAACCTATACGCTGACGCAAACCTATTTCTCACAATGGGTTGACCCGGATTTGGGTTATGCTAATGATGACTACGTGGGTTGTGATGTCGGTCGTGGTTTGGGTTACTGTTACAACGGTTCTAACGTTGACGGTTCCGGTCAGAGCTGGGCTTACGGCGATCAACCGCCTGCCGTGGGTGTTGACTTCTTCCAAGGCCCGTACATGGATCCTGATGGCCGCGATAATCCGAAATTCTACGCAGACAGCGCTTCAGAAGCCGGTTATTGCGCTAAATTCCTCAGAAGTCAATATGAGCTTGACCAAATGGCTATCAACGGTGTGAACTTCGGTGATAGCATTGAAGATAACGAACGTTTCGGTATGAGACGATTTGTGTATCACAACAACAACGAGAGTGTCACGGGTGACCCGCGTATCGCTCCTGAATATTACAACATGCTGCGTGGTTTGTGGAGAGATAACTCCAAAATGCGTTATGGTGGTAATGCCCACACATCAAATGGTGCTGATGGTCCTGCATGTGACTTCATGTTCCCAAGTTTGACTGATGTGTGTAACTGGGGTGTAAAGGATGAAAATGACCAACCCGGTAAGGAGTGGGATCCTACGAGATATGGTGCTGACGGCTGGACGGAGGCTAATGTGGGTAATGCCCCATACGACCGTCGTTTCATGCAGTCTGCTGGTCCTTTCACTTTGAAACCCGGTTCTGTCAACTACATCACCGTCGGTATTCCGTGGGCACGCGCTTCTCAAGGTGGTGCTCAGGCTTCCGTTGATTTGTTGAAACGTGCAGATGACAAGTGTCAGTCTCTTTTCGAAAACTGTTTCAAGACCCTTGATGGTCCTGACGCTCCCGATGTCACAATTCGTGAGCTCGAGAATGAGTTGATTCTCTATATCTCCAACAATAATCCTATGGCTAACAACTATCACGAGACTTATACCGAACTTGATCCGCAGATCCCGAGAACATTGGCAACGGTTTCTTATGTTAATCAATATGATACCACTTTCGCCTATACTGCGGCAGGAGATCCGGATACCATTGTCCATGTCTCCACTGTTCCGGTTGAAACCCTTGATACGTTGACTCACGAACAACGTTCATACGTGTTTGAAGGTTACCAGATTTACCAATTGAAGAATGCTTCCGTCAGTGTCACCGACCTTAATGATGCCAGCAAAGCTTTGCTTGTTGCTCAATGTGACATTCAGAACGGTGTAGGCCAGCTCGTTAACTGGATTTACAACGATGCTATCGGTACTTCAGTTGCCACTGAAATGGTGAACGGTTCTGACAACGGAATCTCTCACTCTTTCAGAATCACGGAAGATAAGTTCGCCACCGGTACCAACAAAAGGCTTGTCAATCACAAGGAGTACTATTTCCTTGTTTTGGCATACGGTTACAATGAGTACAAACGTTTCACATTGGATGCTGATTATCTTGACGGTCAGCAGACCACTTATCTCGCAGGCCGTAGAAATATTAAGACAACGGTCGGTATTCCTCACAAACCTGTTGAGAACATCCTGAATTCACAATATGGTGATGTGCCTATGATCACCCGTATTGAAGGACAAGGTAATGGTGGTTATTTCCTTGACCTGACTGATGAGTCTCGTGAGAAGATTCTTGCAAACAATGTCTATAATGATGTCCAATACAAGAACAATTTTGGTCCGTTGAACATCCAAGTTGTGGATCCGTTGAAGGTGAAACCCTATGACTACATTATTAAATTCCTGCCGAATAACATCAGCGAGGATGTTAATGACAGTACAATGTGGCAATTGATTATTTCCGATGAGGTCTCCGATCGTGAACTCATAGACAACGGTCTTTATGATGTTGTTGAGGGTGATACGCTGCCAACGCGTGTGACAACTGCCGCCATGCCTATCAGCATGACAAACGAGCAGCTCTTCCTGGAAATGGGTATCTCTATTTCTATCAAAAACGCCGATTTCAAGATTTATCAGCAAAATCTCAAGGATTATGTCTTGGAGCATGGTGGATACACATACCAGAATCTGACACGCTATGCACAACCTGATGCCGTCGGTTCTACTATTGAATATGGCGGTGATTATCCGTGGCTTGGCGGTGTTGCTGACCAAGAGGGTGACTATCCTGCTAACTGGATTCGCGCAGGTCAACAGACTGCTTCCAACAAATGGGAGTGTAATAGTGTACAACCTGATCAAGCTCAATGTGACTATATGAAGTGGCGTGCTGAGGATTTCTTCAACCTGTTTGATTTTGTGGACGGTAACGGTTCGAATGAATTGGTTCGTGGTTTCATGGATCCCAACCAGCAGTTTGAAACATTTTTGAGTGGTCTTTGGGCTCCTTACGTTATGTCCTCTCCGTATGATGGTGGTCCTAAAGCCAGATTCTTGGTTCAAGATATCGTTGAAGGGGAAGCCTCTCCTCAACCTGCTGAATTTGATTTCACCACTCTATCCTCTATTCCTAACCTCGGTGGTTATAACCAGACGCTGACGAACCTCTACTCTGTGGATATTGTCCTCACTCCCGACAAGAGTCTCTGGACACGTGCGGTTGTCTTGGAATCTGGTTCCGCTGGTTTGAACGACAACTATCTTGTCACCCAGCATTTCAATGGTCAGACCTATCAGAATGTGCGTATGGAACCGAAACATTGTCCTTCTGTTGACAAAGACGGAAATCCCGACAACAGTGGTACGACTGGTATGGGTTGGTTCCCTGGATATGCCATCAATGTGGAAACCGGTGAGCGTTTGAACATCATGTTCGCAGAAAACTCTGCTGATGAGTTGAATAATGGTAACGACATGCAGTTCAATCCTACGAGTGTCTATGCTTACATGAAGGATGTCAGAGCTGATACGCTTATTACAGATGACCAAGGCAATTTGATTGCCCTTACAGAGGGTGAGTACAATGCCTATAGAGATTCTTATGGTTTGTCCTTGGGAGAACCTTTGAACGGCGGTCGCCACTATGTATATGTGGTGGGTAGTTCCGGTAATACGGCCAACACTTACTACCGTTTCAACAGAGAAAGAAACTTCAACGATGGTGGTCAGACTGTTAGTGCAGCCGGAACCACTCACGGAGGTACATTCACGGGCTCCGATGGCAATTCGTATCCGTACTACGATTGCGGTGTTTACGATGAGGGTAAATGGTTGAGAGAGAAATTCAACACGGTTAATGAAACTAATTACACGTCCAACGCTCGTAAGGCGAAAAAGATGGATGTGTTCAACAATGTGATGTGGACCAGCATCCCGATGCCTAACCAGATGTTCGCGGACAAATGGCTCTCTTCCGATGTTACTATCAAGTTGCGTGTTTCCCGTCCTTATATGAGATATTCATCTCGTTGGTATGACGATCCTTCTCAATCCTCTCACGCAAGTTTGAACAACGGTTATCCGATGTATCAATTTACCACGAAGAACATTGCTCCTACCAAAGTTGAGCAAGTTGCTGATGTGGAACAATTGCTGCAAGACATCAATATTGTGCCGAATCCTTATTATGGTTTTTCCAACTATGAGCATTCCGCACTTGAGAACTATGTTCGCATAGTTAATCTCCCTGCAAGGTGTACGATTTCCATCTATACGGTCAACGGTACGCTGATCAGGACTCTCACACACGGCTCCGATGCCGACTCCTTCGTGCAATGGGATTTGAAGAACCACGCTAACATTCCTATCGCCAGCGGCGTTTACATTATGCATGTGAATGCTCCCGGCATTGGTGAGCGTACGTTGAAATTCTTCTGCAATATGCGTCCTACAGACTTGAATGGTTTCTAAAATTATTAATCTTAAAAAACAGAGAATATGAAAAATCTATATAAATCATTAATAATTTGCACAATTATCGCTCTCTTGTCTGCAAGTACCTCTATGGTATTTGCAGGAAATAGAGACCGTTCCGGTCAGGCGGGTGCTTCTCACCTGCTTATCGATCCGTGGGCCCGTACAAGCGGTTTGGCGGGTGCTGGTGTTGCTGAAATCCGTGGTCTGGAATCCGTTTTCTCCAATGTTGCAGGTTTGACGGCTGTCCGCAAAACGGAATTGGCATTCAACAGAACCCAATATCTTGTCGGTTCAGGTGCTGGTGTCGCTATCAACTCCATTGCCATTGCTCAGAAATTAGGCAAGAAGAAAGACTTTGGTGTCCTCTCCGTTTCTTTCTTCTCTCAAAGTTTTGGTGATATTATGATTACCACAACGGAACAGCCTGAAGGCGGACTTGGTACGTTTAGCCCTTCTCTGACATACATTGGACTGCATTATGCAAAGTCTTTCAACAACTTCATCAAAGGAGGTATCTCATTAAAAATCATCAATGAGCGTATTTCCGACTCCAAAGCCACTGGTTTTGCAATTGATGCAGGTGTACAGTATGTGACTGGTAAGTATGAAAATTTCAAAATCGGTGTTACGTTGAAGAATATCGGTCTTCCTATGCATTATTCCGGTGACGGTCTCTCGGTCCGTTCCCGCATTCCAAGTCAGGAGTTCGATCAGACTTTGCAGATGCGTTCCGCCGAATTTGAGATGCCTTCTCTTTTGTCCATTGGCGTTTCCTACGACCTCTTGTTCTTCGGTGGCGAATACGCCGAAATGTCTAAAGAGGAATTGGCAGAAGAGGGTCTTACCCGCGATGATGCAGATCACAGACTCACTTTCGCTGGTACATTCACCGCAAATTCTTACACGAGAGATGTCTTTGCTATCGGTATTGAGTACGGTTTCAGAAATATCTTTATGATTCGTGCCGGTTACGGTCTTGAGAATATCGGTAGAGGAGCAAAATCCAATTTGGATGAAACTGCTGCCATTCTCTTGAATAGTGATTCTTTCTTCACTGGTCCCGCTGTCGGTGCAACCGTTTGCGCACCCCTTACCAAAGAGCGTGCGAAACATGCTATCGGCCCCAGAATCTATTTCGATTATGGCTATAGATTCACTAATAAGTGGAAAGGCAATCACTATATGGGTATTAAAATCACTTTGTAAACATATTCAAAATTTTATTGTTTATCACGATAGAAGAGACTTAACGGTCTCTTCTATTTGTGTAATTTTATTAAACGTATTATGGAAGATGTAAAATATTATTCCCAAGAGGGCTTGGATGCGCTTAAACATGAACTGAACCAATTGGAATCTGTGGAAAGGCCTAAAATCTCGCAGGCCATTGCCGATGCACGAGACAAGGGCGACCTCTCTGAAAATGCAGAGTATGATGCTGCTAAAGAAGCACAAGGCATGCTCGAACTGAAAATCGCCAATCTTAAAAACCTGATATCCAAAGCGCGCGTCTTGGATGAATCTAAGATTGATGTCTCCAAAGTGTTGATATATTCTATCGTAAAGATTAAGAATTTGAAGAACAACATGGTGATGACCTACACCATTGTGCCTGAGTCGGAAGCGGATTTGAAAGGCGGCAAGATTTCGGTCTCAAGTCCAATCGCCAAAGCTCTTATTGGCAATTCCAAAGGCGATGTGGTCAGTGTGCAGGCTCCTGCCGGTGTTATGGATTTTGAAATCTTAGAAGTTTCCCGTTAATCTGAATAGTATGGAAGAGACAATTTTCACCAAGATCGTGAAAGGGGAAATCCCTTGCTATAAAATCGCAGAAGATGACCGTTTTTTTGCCTTCCTTGACATTTCACCATTGGCAAAGGGTCATACTTTGGTTATCACCAAGTTGCAAAATGATTACATTTTTGATTTGGATGATAAGATGTTAGGCGATATGATGGTTTTTGCCAAGAAGGTCGCCAAAGGCATTGAAAAGGCCATACCGTGCAAACGCATCGGCGTGGCTGTCATTGGCATTGACGTTCCGCATAACCATATCCATCTCGTTCCCATCAACGGGGTAGGGGATTTGGATTTTAAAGCCCCTCGTGTGCAACTTTCCAAAGAGGAGTTCGCGGACATCGCTGCCAAGATTTCTGCCGCCATTTAAGAAATAGTCAAACAATAAGGTGGCACAATTACGATGCCACCTTTTTTTTCTCTTGTATTATGAAGATTATCGGAATAACAGGTACTTTGGGCGCCGGGAAAGGCACTATCGTGGATTATCTCATCCAACATTATGGGTTTAAACATTACTCCGTCCGAGGCTACCTTATAGAGGAAGCAAAACGGCGTGGAATGGAATTGAATCGTGACACTTACGTTGTGGTTGCCAATGACTTGCGTGCTAAACATGGTCCCTCGTACATCACAGACCAACTCTATTTGCAAGCTGCTGAGAACGGAGACAATGCCGTCATTGAAAGTGTCAGGACCCCGGGAGAGGTGGAATCGTTGCGCAAACACGAGCATTTCTTGTTGTTCGGTGTGGATGCCGATCCCGAAATCCGTTATGAGCGTGTGGTCAACCGTGCTTCCGAAACCGACCAAATCAGTTTCGATACGTTTATTGAAAACGAACAGCGAGAAATGTCCTCCACTGACCCGAATCACCAGAATATTGGCAAATGCATGCAAATGGCCGATTATGTCTTTATGAACAACGGAGATTTCCAGGATTTGTATAGACAAGTTGAACACGTGTTGGGAAGTGCGGAGGATGATAATGAGTAAAACAGGCGGCCGGATTTTTGTGAGTAATTGCCAATTTTTTAGGTGGGACTAAAATGATAATGTATTTTATAGGTGGGACTTACCGGTCGCCTGTTTGTTATCATTTTTCAGCGAGCAAAGATATAAAAAATTTCTTTCAAAATTTAATTTATAAAAATATTTTTTATAAATTTTTGTTTACAATTAACAGCTAAAATAAAACACATTAACCTAATTGAAAAACCATGACGAAAGAAGAGAAAATTTTATCGGAACTCAATGAGCAGCAGCGGGTTGCAGTTTCTCAAACGGAAGGCCCCGTTATGGTACTGGCGGGTGCCGGTTCCGGAAAAACACGAGTTTTGACCTACCGGATAGCTTACATGTTGGCTGTGAACAACATCAGCCCGTTTCGGATTTTGGCGCTGACGTTCACCAACAAGGCCGCTGCGGAGATGCGTGAACGTATCGTCCAGCTTGTGGGCGGTGAGACGGCAAAGGCAGTGACCATGGGAACCTTCCATTCGGTGTTTTACAAGATTCTGCGTATAGAGGCTGAAAAAATCGGTTACGGACCGAATATCACCATATACGATACTGACGATGCCAAATCTTTGATTAAGAGTATCGTCAAGGAAATGGGATTGGATCCCAAGCAATATACGCCCGGCTTTATTTTGAACCGAATTTCCATGGCCAAATCGAGTCTGCTCTCGGCACAGGAATATGCGGACAACCCGGAAATCGCAGCCGCTGACCGTATGTCCAACAAGCCGCTGATTGCGCAGATTTTCTTCAAATACAATGACAGGCTTCACAAGTCCAATGCCATGGACTTTGATGATCTGCTTTATTATATGAACGTCCTCCTTCGCGATTCGCCTGAGGCGCTTTTCAAGTACCAAAATCGTTTCCAATATATTCTGGTGGATGAGTATCAGGACACGAATTATGCGCAGTATTTGATTATCAAACGTCTGGCGGCGTTGAACCAGAATATTTGCGTGGTGGGTGACGATTCGCAAAGTATCTATGGCTTCCGGGGTGCGGATATTCAGAATATCTTGAACTTCAAAAGAGATTATCCGAACACGCGGATTTTCAAGTTGGAGCAGAACTACCGTTCCACGCAGAACATCGTGAATGCGGCCAATGAGGTAATTCGCCACAACAAAGACAGGATGCCCAAGAAAGTGTGGACGGATAACGTTGAAGGGCCGAAAATAGAGTTGATACGGGCTTCTTCTGATATGGAGGAGGCCAACGAGATTGCCAACAAGATTTTCGAGTGCCAGATGAACGAGCATGTTGAAAACCGGCAGTTTGCCATCCTTTACCGGACCAATACACAGTCGCGTGCGTTGGAAGAAGCTATGGTAAAGCGGCATATTCCGTACAAGATATTGGGTAGCATATCTTTCTATAACCGCAAGGAAATTAAGACAGTGCTGGCCTATTTCCGCTTGGTGATCAACCATTATGACGAGGAGTCGCTCCGTCGGGTGATTAACTACCCAATGCGCGGCATCGGGGACACCACGTTGGCTCGTTTGGCCACCGCCGCACAAGCTGCCGGGGTCCCGTTATGGGATGTGGTAGAACGTCCAGAAAACTATGCCACGGAATTAAACGGCAGCGTGACAGCCCGTTTGCGTGATTTTGCCGACCTTATCAAAGGCTTCTCCGCGCAGCTGACGACAAAGGATGCCTACGAGTTGGGAATGCAGATTCTGGTCAAATCCGGGGTTGCCAAAGCCTTGAACGAGAATGTTGAGGAGAAAGAGCGTGTGGATCATGTGACGGAGCTATTTAATGCCATCCAAAGCTTTGTGGGTCGCGAACCCGAGAATATCCTCAATGAAGACACTGGTGAAATGTTAGAAACCTATTTTCCGTCGCTGGACCAGTATATGCAATCGGTGTCGTTGTTGGATGACCGTGATTTGAACAAGGAGGATGAGGAGAAACAGAGCAATGTGGTGCGGCTGATGACCATACATTCTGCCAAAGGATTGGAGTTTGACTATGTGTTTGTGTCGGGAATGGAGGAGAACTTGTTCCCGTCGTCAATGAGTTTGGATTCCCGAGCGGCTTTGGAGGAAGAACGTCGTCTGTTCTATGTCGCGCTGACCCGTGCCCGCAAACAGGTTTTCCTCTCCATGGCACTCTCGCGGTTCCAGTATGGTCAGCGTCGGCCGTGTGAATGCAGCCGGTTTTTGGACGAAATTCCTGACCGTTACATGAAAGTGATTCAGAAGGCGTCGGAGGGCAGTGGTATGTTCGGAAAGTCTTATTCCGAGCCGGGAACTGGAAGATTCCGCTTTAAGTCCGAGTCTCATCCGTCTTCTTCCGGTTATACGCGGGAGGTGCGGAAACAGCCGGTTGTCGCAAAGCCAGTGGTGAAAACCAAACAGGATGTGCAGCTCGACCAGATCGGTGAGTTAGCGGCACCGGAGTCCGTACAGCCAGGCGTGCGAGTCTATCATACGAAATTCGGTTTCGGTCGGGTGGATTCGGTTTCCGGCAACGGACCCGATGCACGTGCTGTGGTTATCTTCGATACTGTAGGCAGCAAAACCTTAGTCCTTAAATTCGCTAAATTATTGATTCCAAAATAAGAAAGTATGCAATTCAGAACCATCATACCCGCCCCGCAATATCCTTTTGAAATCACGCCAAACGACACGGTGATGCTTGTGGGTTCCTGTTTCTCCGACAATATGGGACACTATTTTGACGTGCATCGTTTTGATGCCTGTTCCAATCCGTTCGGAGTGCTTTTCAATCCGATTTCCATCGACAGGGCATTGCGTTTTATGCTTCAGCCTGACCTTTTTGACAAGAACCGCTATTTTTACAAGTATCGGGATTTATGGGTGAGCTTTGCCCACCATGGTCGTTTCTCAAAAGAGAATTATGAGGATTTTGAGTCGGAAATCGACAGGAGTTTACAGGAATGTTCCGATTTTCTGTACAAAACCCGCTATTTATTTGTCACTTTCGGAACAGCCTTTTGCTATAAGTTCATTCCTCGGGATTTGATTGTCTCCAATTGTCATAAGATTCCGAACCATCAGTTTGAGCGGATTCGTTTGGATCAGAAAAAGATTGTGTCTCAATGGAATAGTACGCTTAAGTTGCTTAAAGATGCGGTTCCGGATTTGAAGGTGATTTTCACGGTGAGTCCAGTTCGTCATCTTGGCGATGGGGCGCACGAAAACGCGTTGAGCAAGTCCGAGCTTCTTTTGTCGGTAGATAAGTTGGTGGACAATGAAACCACATTTTATTTCCCCGCTTACGAGTATTTGATGGACGATTTGCGGGACTATCGTTTTTATGCCAAGGATCTTTGCCACCCTAACGATATGGCGGTCAGTTACTTGGAGGAGAAATTGGCGGAGGCCTTTTTCTCTCAGGAAACGCGGGAGCAAATGGTGGAAATTGAAAAGGAGAACCGTTTCCTAAATCACCGCCGGTTCAGGTAGAAGAAACTACCGGTTGATTACTTCATTGATTGTCAGCGGGAAATATTGATGTTCCAGCTGGTGGATTTTCGTTTCGATGGTTTCTAACGTGTCGTCATCCTCCGCGTGGAAGGCGAACTGGTTGATGATTTTGCCAGTATCCACGCCTTCATCGACAAAATGGATGGTGATGCCGAACACTTTCACGCCGTAGTTGTAGGCGTCGGCGATACCGTGTGCGCCAGGGAACGAGG
>Ga0310694_10004432_pt1 | contig 13597 bp, 9 predicted proteins | sample 174DNAGHGhighgp2_FD_203884 | JGI IMG/M metagenome (GOLD analysis project Ga0310694, IMG submission 203884) | Sheep rumen microbial communities from Palmerston North, Manawatu-Wanganui, New Zealand - 1742 DNA GHGhigh gp2 (v2) (version 2) | ecosystem: Host-associated > Mammals > Digestive system >... | reverse complement strand
AGGATGTTAAAAAGATCAAGCAGTTTGAGAAACTCGTGATCTATAGCGGCAGCAACGCTACATCGGTCGCTGCATCTTTTGCCCACAACTTCGGCGAAGAGAGCAGCAACTTCCGTGGCAAGCGCATTTCAGGCGACGACCTGTTCCTGAACACCGCTTTGACGAAAGATCCGCTGGGTGTATCGTTCAATGCCCTGCCCAACATCTTCGATCTGCAGAGTCGTCACATTAAAGATGATCTTACCATCATTGGCATCGACGTAAAGAAGAACCTTGAAGAGAGTTTCTCTGACAAGGCCACCCTCGATGAACTGATTGCCGTCCTGGAGAATGGTAAGGTGTCAGAGATTGCCGTCGAGAAGATTGGCGTGAGTTATAATGGTGGTGACGATGCTGTGAATCAGTTCCTGCAATGGGTTCTCACAGACGGCACGAAGTTTAATCATGAATTTGGATTGCTGAACCTGGACAACAAACTGACCCAGGTACAGATTGAAAAGGTAAAGGATATACTTACCGCGCAGAAATAAACTAAAAAGGTATTTAAACTTATGGTAAAGAGATTGTTTATTGCAACATTCGTTGCGATTAGCCCCCTGTTGGCTATAGCGCAAAATCTGATTACAGGTCATATCACAGATGTTCGCACTGGTGAACCCCTGATTGGTGCATCCGTGATTGTAAAGAGTGAAAAGGGTCAGGGTGTCGTGACCGACTACGATGGTAACTTCTCCCTCCAGACGAAGGTGGAGGCTCCTTTGACCCTCCGTGTGGAATATGTAGGCTATCGCGCCCTCGATGTGGATGTCTATGACTTCGAGGAGCCCGTGGAGATATCGTTGATTGATAACGCCAGCAAACTTGACGAAGTGGTGGTTGTGGGATATGGTGCCCAGAAGCGCCTGGAGTTGACCAGTAGCATTTCGTCTGTAGGTGATGAAATCCTCCGTCAGCAGAATAATTCTGTTGAGAGTGCCCTGCAGGGTGCTGTGGCAGGTCTGAACGTCACACAGACCTCTGGTCAGCCTGGTGCTGCCAGCATCATCCGCATCCGTGGTGGTAATAGTATCACTGGTGGTAACGAACCGCTCTACGTGATCGATGGCTTCATCGTGTATAACGATCCTGCCTCTACCCGTACAGGTGCCAAGACCAGTGATGCCACACTTGACCCCCTGTCGTTCCTGAACCCCTCGGATATCGAGAGCATCGAAGTGCTGAAGGACGTTTCTGCTACCGCTATCTATGGTACACGTGGTGCCAATGGTGTGATTATCATTACCACGAAGAAAGGCTCCCACGGCAAGAACAACATCAGCTATAATGCCACCTTCGGTTGGAGCAAGATCGCCAGAAAGCTTGATTATCTGAATGCCACTCAGTGGGTTGACCTTTGGAACGAACTCTATCAGAATGGTGAAGTGGGTTATTCTATTGATACTCCTACAGAGAGCTACGACTGGCAGGATGCCGCTCTGCGTACCGGTTTCTCTCAGGAACATCAGCTCTCCTTTGTCGGAGGTGACGAGATTTCGCGCTACAATATCAGTGGTGGATTCAAGAGTCAGGATGGTATTCTAAAGGGAACAGGCCTGAAGCGTTATGTAGGTCGTATCAATTACGAACGCAATCTTTTCCCCAACCTGCTCGTAGGACTGAATGCCAATGGCGCCTATAATAAGGTTACTGGTGTAGCTGACAACAGCGGTAGCATGTTTGCGCCCAGCCCTTGGTTCGCTGCTATCTCTCACACACCTTATACTTCTATTTACAATGCTGACGGATCTTACAATTACGATCCAACACCTACCAGTGTAGATATCTATAATGGTAGGGTAGGTAATCCCATCAGTGATTTGGAGAATACTAAGGCTGAGACAGAAAATACGCGTGTCATTGGTACTGGTTTTGCTGAGTGGACCGTCATTCCGCAGTTGAAGCTCAAGGCCAGCGTAGGTGCTGATTTGTCGAACACCCGTCAGAGTTTCTATGCTCCCTCATACACCTCTTCCGGTCTTGCTTATAACGGCTATGCCTCTGTAGGTCAGACGAAGACCAACACCTGGCAGACGGAATATACCGCCACCTATAATAATGTGTTTAACCGTGTACATTCCGTCAACGTCCTGGCTGGTTATACAGCCCAATATACTGATCGCAGCAGTTTGGCCACGACGGCCTATGGCTTTAGCAACGATGCCACTGGTTACGATAACCTGGGAGCTGCCGCTACAACACTCCCGTCGGTTAGCAGTCATATCGTCTCAACACTGCAGTCGTGGATCGGACGTGTGAACTATAGTTTTGACTCACGCTATAACCTCTCGGCTACCCTGCGTGCCGACGGTAGTAGCCGTTTCGCTAAGGATCACCGCTGGGGTTGGTTCCCCTCACTGGGCGCTTCCTGGAACATCGACCGTGAGAAATGGCTGCATCTTAGCAAGAAAGTCGATTTCATCCAGTTGCGCGCTTCTATTGGTACAGTGGGTAATCAGGAGATTGGTGATTACCAGTTTGCCGCCAACGTCGTTCCTAAGACAGTTATTGTCAACAACCAAAAGGCCACCAGTTATATTATCGACAACAAGTCGAACCCTGATCTGAAATGGGAGAAGACCACCTCGTATAATATCGGCCTGAGCACAGGCTTCTTCCACAATCGTCTGACGGTGACCCTCGATGGCTATTATAAGAAGACTAGCGACCTGCTGCTCAATGTGCCCATAGAGCAGGTAACAGGTTTCTCTACCGTCCTGCGTAATGTAGGTTCCGTCACCAACAAGGGTGTGGAACTCGAGGTTGGCGCCGTACTCATTGACAAGAAGGATCTGCGTTGGAACGTCAATGCTAATATTGCCCATAACAAAAACGAAGTGACTGATCTGGGTAACTCAGAATACTTCTTGCCCGACTTCCAGTCTATCGGTACCCTTCAGTACATTAACCCGCTGATCGTGAAGGTTGGAGAGCCCCTCGGTACTTTCTATGGTTACCGTTTCAAAGGAATCATCCAGACTGGCGAGGATCTCAGCAGTCTGCCCACCCAGACGATTTCGGCTGTAGAACCAGGTAATCCAAAATTTGAGGATGTCAACAACGACGGTGTGGTGAACGAGCAGGACCGTGTCATCCTCGGTAATATCCAGCCCAAGTTTACCTATGGATTCAATACCAAGGTGGCTTATAAGAACTGGGATCTGTTCGTGAACATCAGCGGCAGCTATGGTAACAAACTCTTCAACGCCTTGGCTTGTCGATTGGATCGTGGTAATGGTTACTACTATAACCCATTGGCAGAGGTGGCAGACCGTTGGACGCCTACCAATCCAAGCAATACCATTCAGAAGGCAACCAGCGCTACATCGATTTATGCCGATGACCGTTTCGTAGAGGATGCCAGCTATCTGAAGTTCCGTAACATTCAGTTGGGTTACACCCTGCCTGTGCCACAGATTACCAAGGACGCCAAGCTACGCCTTTATGTATCGCTGCAGAACTTCTTTACCATCACGGGCTATACTGGTTACGATCCAGAGGCCAACCGCAATGGTATTGACGAGACCAGTGCACTCTATCAGGGCGTCGATTATGGTGCATATCCTGCCGCCAAAACCGTTCTCGTAGGATTTAACGTAACACTGTAAGAATTGAAAATTGAATATTGAGAATTGAAAATTGAAGATTATGAAAAAGAACATATCTGCATATATCCTCTTGGCAAGCCTGTTGTTCACAGGTTGCGCTGACTTGGACCAGACTTCCATCAGTTCTATCGACAAGGATAATTTCTATCAGAGCAAGGAAGATATTGAGACTGCCATTAATGGTATTTACCAGGCATTCACCATCGACGGCTTCTATGGTATGTATAATAATCAGAGCATCTACTTTAATGATCTGCAGTCGGATTACGTCAAAGCGGGTGCACAGACCAACTCGGCCCATATCCGTGAATTGTCGAATTTCGCCATACAGCCAACCAACCTCTTTGTAGGCTATGCATGGAAAGAACACTATATGGCCATTAACCGCGCCAATGTGGTGATTGAGAAAGTCGCATCGGCCTCATTCCTCGACGATCAGCACCGTCAGGACTATACCAACGAGGCTCGTTTCTTAAGAGGTCTGATGTACTTTAACCTGGTACGTTATTTCGGAGGAGTGCCCATCGTACTTCATGATGGCGAAGGCGAAGGTGCTGCCAGAAACAGCGTTGATGAGGTCTATCGTCAGATCGTAGAAGATCTCACGGCTGCCGAGGGTCTGCCTTCTGACTATACAACGTTAGACGGTAAGGCATCGAGCCTGGCAGCATCGGCCCTTCTCTCAAAGGTTTATCTGGTATGGGCACAGACATCGAGCCCTGAAGGTAAGTCCAGTCAGCGTGATTTCTACCAGAGGTCCATCAGCTATGCTGATAAGGTTATCAATTCTGGTAAGTATAAGCTGCTCGACAAGTTTATTGACAACTGGTCTGTCGACAAGAAGAATGGTGCAGAACACATCTTTTCTATCGAACATGACCGCACGATTAATGCCAATGTAACGGGGCACTGCACCTTTGCTACCAACTGGAGCGACTCAGAACCAGTGCTGCTGGCCACCAGCGACAAGTACTACGAGCAGACCGACCCGAAAGATCAGCGTCGTGACGGATCCTGGGCCAAGCGCATCTATAATCCGAATACGGGTACCGACTTTGAGTTTACCATCCCTCGTTTCCGCAAGTATATCGATTCGCTCAACTTTGCCAATCCTGCTTCAAGTGGTAATGCGGCCGGGCAGTCAACCAACACCGTGATTATCCGCTATGCTGAGATCCTGCTCATCAAGGCTGAGGCAGAGAATGAGCTGAATGGTCCGACGGATGCTGCTTACGATGCCATCAACCAGGTGCGCCGTCGTGCGTACTGGAGTCCGTATCTGAACATCCAGAATACACCGTCCGATGGTTCAGATTTGGAACTCTCAGGACTGACTCAGGAGCAGTTCCGTGAGCGTCTGCGTGAAGAGCGACGTCTGGAGTTTGTACTTGAAGGACAACGCTGGTTCGATCTCATCCGTTGGCATATCTTAGTAAAATACGTGAAGTCTAACACCCCTACTGATGAAGAAACATTGGGTACAAAGACAACAAAGATTCAGAATGTTTCCAAGAAGAACTATCTTCTGCCTCTGCCACAGGAGCAGATCATCCTGAATCCGAATCTCGAGCAGAACTGGGGTTACAGCGGCGAATCCGGTGACGGCCCTTACGGAGCAGAGTTTGAATAAAGTAAAAAGGTAAAAAAGAAAATAGTTTAGAGTTTATAGTTTAAAGTTTATAGATATGAAAAAGAGTTTTTCAAGAATCATCGCCATTGCACTGCTTTTTGTAGCAGGCGTACAGACCATCAGCGCACAGTCGCAAGTAGCTAACAGCAAGCGTGAACGCATCCTTCAGGTGCTCGACCAGAGTCGTCCCAACGAGTATGTGCCCGCAGCCTTCTTCCTCCACTTCGAGAACAAGCTTGGACGTAAGGCCGTACAGGATCATCGTGATTTCTACCGTGCCACGAACATGGACTTCGTGAAGGTGTTCTATGAGATCGTTGTGCCCCAGGTGGACATCCAGTCAGGCAAGGATTGGGAGAAAGTGCCCGTCTATGGTGAGGATTTCTTCGCACCCCAGATAGCCGTCATCGAGGATCTGGCCCGTGAGTTCAAGGGCGAGGCCTTTATCCTGCCCACCGTCTATTCTCCGTTGGCACTGGCCTCTCAGACCCTTGGTCGTGGAAAGGACCTGAAGAAACTGGCCGAGGAGAACCCTGCAGCCTTCGGTAAGGCCATCAAGAACCTTTCGCTCTCCATCGAGAACTACCTGCGTGCTGCCCGTAAGCGTGGTGCCGACGGTTTCTATGTGTCCAGTCAGGGTGGCGATGGTAACTCCCTTTCGCCTGAGGTTTGGAATAAGTACGTTCGCCAGTGGGACAAGCATGTGTCTGAGGTGGCCAACGAGATTGGCGAGATCAATATCCTCCACATCTGCGACTACGGTACACCGTTCAAGAATGCTGAGGCCCTCTATGCCTTCGTCGATTATCCCGCCAGCATCATCAACGTACCCCTCAACTTCTCTGACGGCTCTACCCTTAACCTGAAGGAGGCCCAGAAACGTTTTGGCCGTCCCATCTTTGGTGGACTGGAGCGTCTGGGTGTCATTGCTATAGGTACTGTTGAAGAGGCCAAGGCCGCTGTCGATAAGGTGCTGGAGAATGCATCGCCCAACTTCATACTTGGTGCTGACTGCACCGTGCCTGGTGAGACCGACTGGGAAAAACTGCGTGCTGTTATTGACTACGCCCACACTTGGCGTCAGACACATAAGTAATTCTATGAAACAATAAAAAAGCGATTGATGATGAACAAGCATTTCTTTGGTATTCTGGCGCTATCTTCGCTGGTTGTAGCGGCTTGCACAACAAGTAAGCAGGAAGATGCATTGCCCAATAAGCGTGAGCTAATAGAGCGGGTATTGGATCAGTCGAAGGCACCCGAGATTATTCCTGCTGCTTTTTTCCATCATTTCCCTGATAAGTTCGGTCCCAAGGCCGTGGAAGAGCATATCGCCTTCTTCCATGAGACGGGTAATGATATCCTGAAAGTGCAATATGAGACGCTGCCTCCTCAATGGGAAATCAAAACGGCCAAGGATTTTGATAAGGTAACAGAGTTGTCTGCTCAATACTTTGAACCACAACTGGAAGTGATAGAAGCGTTGGCAAAGCAGTTGAAAGACTCTGCACTGATCATTCCCACCGTTTATTCTCCCCTGCTCATTTTGCATCAGGCAGCCGGAGATGAGGTCGATGAGGTGATTAAGAAGTATCCGGCTGCTGCCGAGCCTGCGTTTGAGAAACTGGCCAAGAGCATTGCAACCTATATTCGTGCTGCCCGTCAACGTGGTGCCGATGGTTTCTATGTCTCATCACATGGCGGTAACATCGAGTTTTTCGGACAGGACTCGGAGGTATGGACAAAGTATCTTCGTAAGTGGGATAAATATATTTCAGAGGTGGCTGATTCTGTAGCACCGCTCAATATCCTGCATATCTGTGGTGGTGAATATGAGAATCTCGACGCATGGGCAGATTATCCTGGTACCATCATTAACCTGCCTGAGTTTGATGTTGAGAAGTTACGCCACGCCCAAGAGGTGTTCAAGCGTCCTATTCTTGGCGGATTAGACCATCATGGCGTCCTTATTAACGGAAGTCTTGAGGAAGTCTATGCCCAGGTGGATAAGGTTCTCGCAGAAGGACCAACAAACATAATACTTGGAGCTAATTGCACAGTTCCTGACTCTACCGCCAGCGATCGTCTGCATGCTATCGTTGATTATGTTCACAATTGGCGTCAGGCTCATAAATAATGAAGTATGAATAGGAGAGAGTTCTTTGTGAAATCTGCGAAGGCAGTCATACCCATTACAGGGGCTGCACTTCTCATCGCTAATCCCGCTATAGCCAAAGTGTTGGAGCAGGCAGGTGACGGGAGTAAACTCCCGCAAGGAACTTTACCCTATTCCTTCAATGGCTTCAATGAACGCGTACAGGCCTATATTGTGGCCCGCTACTACGTCAGACTATCGACATCTTTTGGTCATCAGGGTCGCGAAACGTTTAAGTTGGCTACACGCATCTATGCAGAACAACGAGGACATCGTATGGCCCAGCGGGCATTGGCTGATGGTCAGGAACTGACAGTCGCAACCTATCACCAATATGGAGAATGGGTGCCCACAGAAGAGAGCAAACAACGTGGAGAATCTCTTGATCAGGAGGTCTTATGGGATAGACCGTATTATGCTTTCAAGGTAAAACGCTGTCCTTGGGCCATTCAATTTAGGGAAATGGGACTGCCTGAAGCAGGACTGGCTTACTGCAAAGACTTGGATGCGTCCATATATAGGGGATTCAACCCTACCATTAAATATGAGACGCGCCAAACGCTACACGATCATGATTGTTGTATCCAATGTTCCCCTGGGACAAGAATAACATCACAAGAACTATCATGTCCGAAGAAAAAATCAGGTCTGCGATCTTTTGAGTACCACTGTGCACACAGTTATTGGACATTCCGTCAGGTGCTGATATCTGTTCTGGGCAATAAAGGCAAAACGCTATCAGAAGAGGTCTTGGAAGATGTCCGACGAGATCTGGGACAAACATTTGTAGAGACGCTACAAAAGTATAAAGATACGGATTTTAATGTGGCTTAAAAAGAAAGAAAATGAAGAAGATTATAGGATTAATATTGTTGGCAGGATTAACATTCAGCAATAGTGCAATCGCAAAGAAAGACAAAAAGGGTAATGCCAAGGCAAAAGTGGCATTGGATTATCTCAATAGTAGCTTTTCTACGTACGATAAACTCCAGAAGACCATTTGGGCCAATCCGGAGTTAGGCTTTCTGGAAACTAACAGCAGTGGACTTCTGAAACAACATCTTCGTGAGAATGGATTCACAATCGAAGAGGGGGTAGCTGGTATGCCAACATCTTTTATTGCCACTTTTGGTAGTGGTAGTCCTGTCATAGGCTTGTTGGCAGAGTTCGACGCTCTTCCAGGATTGTCACAGGACACGGTTCCCTATCGTAAGCCTGTCAAAGAAGGAGCAGCTGGCCACGGATGCGGACATAACACTTTCGGCGTAGGCTCTTCTGCAGCAGCAGTCGCTCTGAGTAAATGGCTTGCTGTTAACAAACATAGTGGCACGGTCAAAGTATATGGTACTCCGGCCGAGGAAGGTGGAGCCGGGAAGGTATATCTGGTACGTGAAGGTCTCTTCAAGGGGGTCGATGTTGTGCTCGATTGGCATCCATCTAGCATCAATGCCGTTTCTACCAATGGAGGTACGGCGATGGTGATGGTCGATTATAAATTCTATGGTAAACCTGCACATGCTGCTGGTAATCCTTGGAAGGGGCGATCCGCACTTGATGCTGTGGAATCATTCGACTACATGGTGAATCTTCTCCGTGAGCATGTTCCCACTTCCAGTCGTATCCATTATGTCATTCCCGATGGTGGCTTCGCACCTAATGTCGTACCAGAGTATGCCCGTGTCTCCTATTACATCCGCAGTCCGAAACGCGATATTCTACAGACGCTGACAGAATGGATTGATTCAGCTGCTGTCGGTGCTGCAAAAGGTACACAAACCCGTGTGGAAAAGGAGATTGTGGCAGGCACCTACGAGCGTTTGCATAACAAGACTCTCTCAAAGGTAATTCAGAAGAATCTGGAGGCAGTGGGCGGTGTCATTTATGATGCTCGTGAACGTGCTTTTGCCGAAGCGCTAATTAAGGCGAGTGGTAATCCTGACTCTCTTATTGATCATGCGGCAAGAGTAGAGCCTTTGGCTGAATTCGCCAAAGAGGGTAGTGGCGGTTCCAGTGACGTTGGCGATGTGTCATGGGTTGTACCTCTTGCCAGTTTTGGTGCAGCGACTTTCGTTCCAGGAAGTCCGGGACATAGCTGGCAGAATGTAGCAGCAGATGGAAGTACCATTGGTACAAAGGGATTGCTTGTAGCTAGCAAGGTGTTTGCTTTAACAGCTGTCGATCTCTTTACCGATGCCAAATTGTTACGGGACATCAATGACGAATTCCTGAAAGCCACAGGACCCGAATTCAAATATGCTCCCTTGTTGGGCGATCGTAAACCTGCACTCGATTATCGTGTTATAAAGAAAGATTAATAATGATTCTTAGCAAAGGATGAAAGGTAAGTTTGTCATGTTGACCCTTGGATTGTTTTGGGGACTTGCATTTTCTGCTTGCTCAGGAAGTAATGAGGGAGTTCTCATCACAATTCCATCGCAGGAAGATGATGAATGCTGTAGTTTGATTGAGGAATCTGAGACGCAATCCTTCCTCTCTAAATTGATCGAGGTCACTCAGTTATCTCAATCAATAGGTGACTATACCATTAAGGTATACTCTTCGCATGCCGAACTCACGGTGGGCTACAACGACCTCTATTTCGCTGTAGAGAAGAATGTCTCAGGACGCCATGTCAAGGATATTGAATTCAGTGAGTTACTGCCGTTGATGACCATGAATATGAGTGGTATGGCGATGCAGCATAGCACACCCATAGCCGGGGGATTCGAACAGGTTGTAACCTCTCCTATCTATCACACGTGGATATCATTACTGATGGCATCCGACGAGGAAAACGGCGATACTTGGGAATTGTCATACCGCTACAAGGTAAAGGACTTCAGTGGTGTCAAGAATCATCTACAATTCTCGGTGAAGGCCTCACCCGCAGGTCAGACCATATTGAAGTCTTTTAAATACGGTGATACCACCTATTATCTCTCATTGGCATCAGTAGAGTCTCTTGAGGTTGGTGACAACGTGATTAAGGCTTATGTGTCGAAACAGAGCGCTGATAAGAAGACTCCCTATGCGTTGGCTGATCAGGAGTTTACTATCGACATCTATCCTACCATGCCAGATATGGGCAACCATACATCGCCCAACAACGAACCACTCACGCTGCAGAATGATGGCAGCTATCAAGGTAAGTTGAATCTGACGATGACAGGCATTTGGGATATCCATCTTCATGTCAAAGACACTTCTGGTAAGACTGTTGCAGGTGGTGAGCTGCTGAGTGATCTTTATTGGACAGTCTCTATCTGATTAAAGATTTTATAGATGTTTGTTTTAGTTTGCTTATTAGGTTTATTAAACCAACAAGACTCAATCTTTAAGGAGACGACCATCGATGAGGTGGTCGTTTCTTCTACCATGGGGTCTGGTAAGAAGGCTGTCAGTAAAGGGCGTGTAGCCAGTATCGACGAACACCTGAGTCAACTATCGAAAGTGGAGATGGTACGCCGAGGCAGCTATGCCTGGGAGCCTGTAGTCAATAACATGGCCACCGAGCGTGTATCTACCACCATCGACGGGATGAAGATATTCTATGCCTGCACAGACAAGATGGATCCCGTAACATCGTATGTGGAGAGCAGCAATCTGCAGCGTATCAGTCTCAATTCTGGACTTGATGGCAATCCGCAGGCCACGGGTAATATTGGAGGTAGTATAGACCTGAAACTCCGTCGGGTGGGGTTCGACGCTAAGTCGTCAGAGTATAATGCGTCCGCTGGTTTTGAGTCAAATGGTAACGTGCAGGTATATGGTGCCGATGCCGCCTTTTCCTCACACCGTTTCTACACCAATTTCGGCGTGTTCTATCGTCATGCCGACAGCTACAAAGCAGGCGGTAGCGAGACTGTCAGTTTCTCACAATTCCAGAAGACGAATGCTTTTGCCAATATAGGCTGGCAACCTGCGGACAATCATATCGTTGAGGCAACGGCCATCTACGATATAGCCACCGATATTGGATACCCTGCCTTAGCGATGGATGTGAAGAAGGCCGAAGGCATCATCACCTCACTATCATATCGTCGCGAGCATATCCAAGGCCTGTTCCATCGATGGGAGACAAAAGCTTACTATAACCATATCACTCACAACATGGATGACACCAAGCGTCCCGATGTCATCATCCACATGGACATGCCTGGGCGTAGCAGCACGACAGGACTTTACAGCCTGCTACATGGCACCAAAGGCAGTCATTATTTCCAAATGAACCTTGACGGTTATTACAACACGCTTTTTGCTGATATGACGATGTATCCAGATAAAGGGAAACCTATGTACATGCTCACTTGGCCTGATGTCGGTACGTTCAATACCGGATTGGCCTTTACTGATGATATGGCCATTACCAGTCACCACCACCTCCGTCTGTCGGCAAAAGGAGCCTGGCAGCACCGGCAGATCAACAATGACGAGGGCTATCAGGCTTTGAGCATCTATTTCCCTGGTATGGACAAAGGTAACTCACGGTTTATCAGCCGTCTGGCAGTCAGCTATGCCTATGAGCATAGTGGCTGGGCGATAGCTGTTGGCACTGGCTATGGCACACGCGCTCCAACAGTTACAGAGAGTTTTGGCTATTTCCTGAATAACACTTTCGACCAGTATGACTATATCGGTAATCCGTATCTTAAGAATGAGAAAGCCATAGAAGCCAATGCGTCAATAGGCTACGAAAAAGGATTGGTTAGAGTGAAGGCCGAGACAAATGCCTTCTTCTTTCAGGACTATATCATCGGCCGCCCAGACTCCCGTCTCTCACCTATGACCATCGGAGCTGCTGGCGTGAAGGTCTATCAGAACCTGAAGCATGCGCAGATTGTCAATGCCTCGCTCATGGCAGATTTCAGACTAGCCTCTTGGCTACTATTCGAAAACCGTGTGGCTTATAGTTATGGCCGAGAGAATACAGGTGCACGACTTCCGCTCATTGCTCCATTGTCATACTTGGGCAGTCTGCGCTTTAGCTGGAAGTACTTGGAAGCTGAGGGGGGTGTGAAAATGGCATCACGCAATAGTCACTGTGGTACGGAATATGGTGAAACACCCACAGCAGGCTATGCCGTCTGGCATCTGAACATCGGTGGCCAATTGCGTTTGGGGCAGGTCATTGCCAACCTCCACTTGGGCATAGAGAATCTTTTCGACCGTTATTATGCCACTTACTCAGACTGGAATCACATTCCACAGAAAGGGCGCAACATCTATGTCAACACTTCATTTCAGTTCTAAATCTCTTTCACGGCATCCTGGATGACTAATCCCGCCAGCATAAAGCCGAAGATGGCGGTGATGTGAGCTAGGGTGCCGTTGATCTGGGCTTTCGAAGAGCACCATTCATGATTCAGCAGGGTAGGGTCGCCAGGCCCTACCTTTGCTTTGGGGCACATACATTGCTCCGTGCCGCAGGTGGCATTGTGGCCTTTGTTCTCTAACAGTTCATCGGAGTATACACACTGGAACTTGCGCTTGGGATATTGTCCGTCGCGCTTGAAACGCTTACGGAGGGCACGAGCCAGCGGGTCGCCCTGGACCTTCCAGAACTCGGCAGTCTTGATCCTCGTGGGGTCAAGTTTCAGCGCAGCACCCATTGAAGAAAAGAACTTCGCCTGTGTCTGTGTCGCCATCAGGATCAGCAGTGCCTTGTCCTTCAGCGAGTCGATGGCATCGATAATATAATCGTAACTGCCGATATCAAAGCTGTCAGCTGTCTCGGCGGTGAATATCTGTTGCAGAGCTGTTATTTCTGCCTGAGGGTTGATGCTGAGCAGACGCTCCTTCAGAGCCTCCACTTTCACCTGACCGACGGTCTTCGAGGTAGCCATCAGCTGACGGTTGATATTGGTGATGCAGACACGGTCTGAATCGACGATAGTAAGGTACTTGATGCCTGAACGTACCAGACTCTCGGCGCACCATGAACCTACGCCGCCCACACCGAAGATGATGACGCGCTTCTCGCTGAGGCTGTTCATCGCCTCATCGCCCAACAGAAGTTCCGCCCTGCGGAAGATTGCTTGTGTGGATGCCATATTGTCATTATTTAGGCTGCAAAGTTACGACTAATTTTAGAACTAATCGCCAATCGTACACAATTTTTAGCAAAATACCCTCATGTTGGTATTTCCTGTTCCGCTATTTGTTAGTACC
>Ga0310694_10004429_pt1 | contig 13599 bp, 12 predicted proteins | sample 174DNAGHGhighgp2_FD_203884 | JGI IMG/M metagenome (GOLD analysis project Ga0310694, IMG submission 203884) | Sheep rumen microbial communities from Palmerston North, Manawatu-Wanganui, New Zealand - 1742 DNA GHGhigh gp2 (v2) (version 2) | ecosystem: Host-associated > Mammals > Digestive system... | reverse complement strand
CGGCGAGTTCCTCAACGATGCAGAAGGAAAAGGTGTACTGACCATCGCCGAAAAAGAGGATTTTACCTTTGCCGGCGTGGACGAATTGGGACACATGACTTGCAAAGACTACCTGCCATACCATGTGGAGCAGGTGCTCCGCTTGCCGCTGGTGGACAAAAAAGCCATCCAAGAACGGCACTTTACCGTGGCTATTGACTGCGTCAATTCGGTCGGAGGTTTGGCTATACCCGCTATTCTGCGTGCAGTAGGTGTGGACCATATTATCGAACTGAACTGCACGCCGGACGGACGTTTCCCGCATAATCCGGAGCCTCTGCCGCAACATCTTACGCAGATCAGCGACCTGCTCAAGTCCGGCAAGGCGGATGTAGGCTTTGTGGTGGATCCGGATGTGGACAGATTAGCCATTATTTGCGAGAACGGAGATATGTTCGGCGAGGAATACACGCTGGTCAGCGTAGCGGATTACGTGCTGCGTCACACGCCGGGCAACACAGTCAGCAATTTGTCCTCCACGCGTGCGTTGAGAGATGTCACGCAGGCACACGGAGGCTCCTACAGCGCGAGTGCCGTAGGCGAGGTAAACGTAGTGGCGGAAATGAAACGCACGAACGCCGTAATTGGCGGAGAGGGGAACGGAGGAGTTATCTATCCCGCATGTCATTACGGACGTGATGCGTTGGTAGGTATTGCGCTTTTTCTCAGCCATCTGGCGCATCTGGATTGCAAAGTAAGCGAACTGAGACGATCCTTGCCGGATTACTGCATCAGCAAAAACCGCATAGACCTCACGCCTGACACCGACGTTGTTGCTATTCTCCGTCATGTGGAAGACACGTTCCGCTCTCAAATAGCCCAAGAGCCGTCATCCGGAATACAACTGACCACAATTGACGGCGTAAAGATAGATTTTGAGAACGGCTGGGTACACCTGCGCAAATCGAACACCGAGCCTATCATACGTGTGTATTCAGAGGCTGCCACGATGGACGAAGCAAACAGCCTTGCACACCAAGTAATACAAATGGTACATGGTAAATGACAAAATGGTAAATGGTACATGGTAAACGACAAAATGGTAAATATAGTTGTAGTTAACGACGACGGCTGGGGAACGGCGGGAATACGTCTGTTAGCCATGGAAATGACCAAGTTGGGGCATGTTACCGTCATTGCTCCGGATGGTCCGAGAAGCGGCAACTCATCGTGTATCTCAGTTGAGAAAACCATCACGTTGACGCGCATTGAGGAGCACGATCTCAACGGCGCAGAGGTGTATGTGACGAACGGAACACCGGCCGATTGCGTCAAACTGGCACGCGAGATTATATTCCGGGATAAACCCATAGACCTCCTTGTATCCGGTATCAACCACGGCAGTAACGCAGCGATTAACGCCATGTACTCCGGCACGATAGGTGCATGTCTGGTGGCGGCGGAGAAAGGTATTCCCGCTATCGGCTGGTCTATTAACTCCCATTTGATGGATGTGGATTTACACTGGCTGCAACCTTTCCTTGTGGAGGTAACGCAGCACTTGTTCGAAGAAGGTATAGCCCCGCGCACGTGCTTCAATATCAACGCGCCGGTAGGCGAAATTGAAGGAATCCGTTGGACACGCCAGTGCGCCGGACATTGGGCAAACGAGTTGGTGCCCGTTACGGACCAACTGCCACAAGGCGTGGTAGGAGGATGGAAATTAGGCGGCGAGTTCGTCAACGAAGAGCCCTCCGCAACGGATACGGACATATGGGCGATGGAACACCAGCTGCTGGCTATTACACCGCTCTCAATTGATTGGACGGACTATGGATCGCTTTGACCGATATTGGATAGGCATACTCATCGGGCTCATTCTGCCAGCAGCCTTCGGACTGACCTATATAGAGGTAATGAACCTTTGGTATCCGCTCAAGACCCTGCAGTTCGAGGCCGGCGGTGTACTGAGCAAACTGCTGTTAGTCAGTGTCTTTCCTGACCTCGCACTCATTTTCGTATTTTATACAACGGATACGTGGCGGTTAGCGAAAGGTGTGCTGGCAGGCTCTATGCCGTATATTCTGGCCTCGCTCATGGTTTCCCTGTAATAATTCCAGCAGCAGTGGCGGATGCCGACTGAGAGCCTAATAACTGCGAAAGATGTGCGTACGAAGCGCGCATTTTTTTTGTATAGTCATCATCCGTCAGCAACCGTTGCAGTTCGGCGGCTACATTCTCGGCGGTAAAATCATTCGCGAGGAACTCCCGAATGACTTCTTCGTTCGCAATAATGTTGACCGGTGTGAAATATGGGATGGAGAAAAAAACAGGCTGCAGCGGCCTGCGGACCATATTGATTAACCCTGAGCATGCCAAATGATAGACAGCCACTTGCGGGCATTGCAACAAAGCTGTTTCGAGTGTCGCCGTGCCTGAATTGACTATGGCCGCAGAGGCTTGGCACACCGCTGCATAAGTATCGCGTGTCAGTTCTTCGCCGTCACACAAATAAGGTGCATAGAATTCATCCTTCACAGCCGGAGCGGCACATACGACCCGCTTGTATCCGTCAAAACGCCTTGCAGCTTCTAACATACGCGGCAGGCAGTTCTTGATTTCCGACGGTCTTGAACCCGGCAGAATAGCGATATACGGCTCCTGACTGCCTGCTTTCAACTTTAAATTCCCTACCCTCAACTGCTCTTCTGTTTCCTCTACGGTAGGATGACCGACGTAGGTGCATTTATACCCGTAGCGTGCATAGAATTCAGGCTCAAAGGGGAATATTCCCAATACCTCGTCGCACAGACGGGCGATCTTGTGTATCCGCCGTTTCTTCCATGCCCATACTTTAGGCGGTATGTAGTACACAATTTTCGTTCCTGGCAGTCGTTTCCGGCAGAAAGCTGCCATTTGCAAGTTGAAAGACGGGTAGTCAATCAGGATGAGCACGTCGGGCTGCTCGCTGAGTAGTGCCTCACGGGTTATCCGGATATTGTCCAACACATCTTTCCACCTGCTTAGCACAGCGGCAATGCCCATGAAAGCCATTTTACGGATATGCCGGTAGATACGAACATTGGCCGCGACCATCCGGTCGCCGCCAAGTCCTGCAAACTGCGCCTCGGCGTCTCGTGCCCGAATCTGCTCCACAAGGGATGCTGCATGCACGTCGCCGGACACTTCTCCTGCTATGATGAAGTACTTCATCAGTGGTCAGTATTCAGTATTCAGTGGTCAGAGATCAGTTTTCGGGGAACATGACTACTTCGAACACATTGCCTGAAGAAACAAGTTTCTTCAGGGTCGCTTGTACCGTTTGAGCGGTAATTGCCTCCACTGCGGCCTTGTAATCGCGTATCTCGTTTGTGCCGTACATATAGTACTGATAAATCGTTGAGCGCCAGAAACTGTTCTTCTCCAAATCCTCGGCAAAGTCCTTCAGCATAGACTCCTTCTCTTTCTGCAGGTCACTTGCGAGCGGCCCGTTTTCGAGAATCGTCTGTACCTCCTCATGGATGATTTCCATCAGTCGCGTCTGCTTCTTTGGGTCGGTGTCGAACTGCATGATTAGTCCGGCTCTCGGCGTAGGCAGACATACCATATATCCGTATGTCCCCACGCCGTAAGAGCCACCTTCGCGCTCACGGATGGACTCCAGATATCGTGTACTGAGAATCCGGCCTATCATCTCCATATTCAGGTCATTGGCCATGTTGAAAGGCATGTCATACGAGGTGTACTGGATGCGATTGGAAGCCGTGGTAGTTTCCATTTGACGGGTGAAGTAATTCTTCTGTTTGCCCAACGCCACAGTCACGTGATGGTCGATGACCTCCTCACGGTTGCATTTCTTGGTTTTCATTCCTCCGAGCCACTGGCATATAGCCGCTTTCACTTTCGGGTCTTCAGGGTTGATGTTTCCTACGAACACGAACGTGAAATCCGCTGCGTTGGTGAAACGGGCCTTGAATACTTCCAATGCTTTGTCCAGTTTAACGCGTTCCAACATATCGTTGTTCATCAGTATCGTGCGCGGCGAATGATTGGTACTCATCATCTGAACCGAGTCAGAGAATGTTATTTTCGGGTTCTTGTCACGGTTGGCAAGCTGGTTTTTGAACATAGCGATGAACGTCTCGTACGCCTGCTCGTCACGACGGACACCGGTAAAGTGCAGATAGGCTAATTGCAGCATCGATTCAAAGTCCTTCACGCTTGACGAACCGTGCAACTGCTCAATTGATTCTGAAATCTCCGGACTGACGGAAACAGTCTTGCCTGTCAGTGCTTTTTCCAACTGTGTGGCATTGAAACGGCCGATACCGGACATATTCACAATGTATGTCGCCACTTGTGCCGAAGGCAGATCTTCCGTCTTTACCTGACTCATACCGCCTTTCGAGAACGCACGCATAAGTATCTCGTCTGCCTTGAACTCAGTCGGCTTGATAACCACTTTGACGCCGTTGGACAGAGTCCACTCGGTAAATCCGAACTCCTCGTTGCGTATGATATTTTTGATTTTGCCCGTGCGCGGTGCTTTCTTTACCAACTCGGTGTCTATCACTTCCTCCTTGGGAGCTTCGATGGCGAGACTTTCCTGAGCGGACAGAGAAGCAAGAATCGATTCTTCCGAAGGAATGTTCACTCCCTCTTTCTGCGGGCCGGAGATAGCAACGGTCGGATTAGCGTGAATGAAAGCCTTGGCAATGTTGTTTACCGCGTCAAGGCTGATGAGCGGCAGGGTTGCCTGAATGAACTCATACTCCCATTGTGCGCCGGGCATTGACTCGCCGTCCTCGAAATTGCGGATGCATTCACGTGCCAGTGCGATATTCTGACGGGTGTTACGCTCGTTGTAGTATTTCTCCATCGAGTTCATTTTCTCCGTCTTTACACGGTCTAATTCGCTTTGCGTGAAGCCGTAACGGTGCATTTTCTCCAGTTGGAAAAGCAGGTCGTTGAAAGCCTCTGTCTCACGCCCCTCTTTGGGTACGTAAATAGCGTTGAAGGCATCCATTTTCTTGGCTACGTCTCCGTAGTAGGCGTACGCGCCGATGAACGATGCCTGCGGGTCGAGGGCCAATTCCGAGAAGCGGTTATTAAGCATGTCGCACGCCAGTGCGCGCACTACATTCAGCACGTACTCCTGCGCGGTGTTCTGCAATGCCTCCGGCAGTTGGTCGAATTTGTACTCCATGGTAATCCGGCTACCTTCCGCTTCGGGGTCGGTCACAATAGCCACCAGAGGCTTGTCGTTATGATTAACCGTGTAGATAGGGCGCTCGCCGAAATTGGAACGACGGGGAACATCCGCCCAAAGTGCTTTTATTTTCGCCTCGATAGCATCCACGTCGATGTCGCCTACCACGATGATGGCCTGATTATCAGGGCCGTACCATTTATGGTAGTAGTCGCGTAGCGCCTGGTAGTCAAAATTATTGATGACCGCCGTGTCTCCGATGACGTCGCGCTTGGCGTACTGCGTACCGGGGTACATCTTTGCGTTCATTTCTTTCCATATACGCCGGCGAGCCGTACGTCCGGTGCGCCATTCTTCAAGAATAACGCCTCGCTCGGCATCTATTTCCTCCGGCAACAGCAGCAGCCCGCAACTCCAGTCGTGCATGACGAGCAGCGCACTGTCGATGATGCCTTCGCGATAAGTCGGTACTTCCGACAAACGGTAAACAGTCTCGTCAATTGATGTATAGGCATTGATGTTTCCGCCGAAATTCACACCCACCGATTCGAAATAATTGATGATTCCTTTGCCGGGGAAATGCTGTGTGCCGTTGAACGCCATGTGCTCCAGAAAGTGCGCCAAACCGTTCTGATGATCCTCTTCGAGGATAGCACCCACGGCTTGTGCTATATGGAACTCGCAACGTTGTTTGGGTTGCTCGTTGTGACGGATGTAATAGGTCAATCCGTTCTCTAATTTGCCGTAACGGACATCCGGGTCCATCGGCAGTTTCTCCGGAGCTTCTTGCGCGGAGAGACTGATTGCTGCGCTGAGCAGCATTAAGTTAAGCAGTAGTTTCTTCATTGTTATCTTGTGTTTGTTGTCTTTTTCTTCTGGGTTTGGCTTTCGGTTTTTCCGCAGCATTGGCTTCGAGCAGTTCGTCTCCGCGGCTTTTCCAGGGCCTTTGCCCCAGCACTTGCTGCACATCGTCGCTGGTAATGACTTCGCGTTCGATGAGCATCTGTGCCAGCTGGTGATGTCCTTCAGCGTACTGCGTCAGCAGCTCTTTGGCGCGAGCCATCTGTTCGGCGATGATGCGTTGCGTCTCTTTGTCGATGAGCGTTGCCGTCTCGTCCGAATATGGTTTGGTAAAACCGTAGTCGTAACGGCCGGTCGAGTCATAGAAACTGATGTCTTTGAGTTGGTCGCTCATGCCGTAGTAAGCCACCATGGCATAGGCCTGTTTGGTAGCACGTTCCAGGTCGTTTAGTGCACCTGTTGATGTCTGGTTCAGGAACAACTGCTCGGCAGCACGGCCGCCCAAGAGCGAACAGAGTTCGTCAAGTATATGTTCCTCGTTGGTCAGTTGGCGTTCTTCGGGCAGATACCACGCTGCACCGAGAGCCATCCCGCGCGGAACGATGGTCACTTTGACGAGCGGATTAGCCCAACGGAGCATCCAGCTGATTGTTGCGTGGCCTGCCTCGTGATAGGCTATCGAGCGTTTCTCCTCTTCGGTCATGATTTTGTTCTTGCGCTCCAAACCGCCAACGATACGATCGACGGCGTCCATGAAATCCTGCTTTGTCACTTTCTTCCGTCCGCCTCGTGCGGCAATCAATGCCGCTTCGTTGCACACGTTCGCTATGTCTGCGCCGGAGAATCCGGGTGTCTGCTTGCTCAGGAAATCCACATCCACGCTCTCGTCCAGTTTGATGGGTTTGAGATGCACTTGGAATATCTCCTTGCGTTCCTGAAGGTCAGGCAGCTCGACATGTATCTGCCTGTCGAATCGTCCTGCGCGCAGCAGCGCCGCGTCGAGTACGTCGGCACGGTTGGTGGCAGCAAGGATGATGACGCCGCTGTTGGTACCGAAACCGTCCATCTCTGTCAGCAACTGGTTCAGCGTGCTCTCGCGCTCGTCGTTACTGCCGGTAATGACGCCTTTGCTGCGACTGCGGCCGATGGCGTCTATCTCGTCGATAAAAATGATAGCAGGAGCTTTCTCCTTCGCTTGGCGGAACAGGTCGCGCACACGGCTGGCGCCCACGCCGACGAACATCTCGACGAAATCACTTCCGGACATGGAGAAGAACGGCACGCCGGCTTCGCCTGCCACGGCTTTCGCCAAGAGCGTCTTGCCCGTTCCCGGAGGACCGACCAACAAAGCGCCTTTGGGTATCTTGGCACCTATCTCCGTGTATTTCTTCGGGCTTTTGAGGAACGCCACTATCTCCTGCACTTCCTGCTTGGCGCCGTATAAACCGGCCACGTCGGCGAACGTCACTTTGTCCTTCTTGTCCTTGTCGAACAACTGCGCCTGCGCACGCCCGACGCCGAAGATACCTCCTGCTCCGCCACCTATTCCGCGGCTCATATAAACGAAGAACAGCACGATCAGCACGAACGGAAGTACGTTCACCAGGATGAGGTACCAGTAGTCGTGTGATTTGTTGTACTGCACGTCAATCGCTGCCTGATTAGCGGCTTTGCGAGTCGCGTTCACGCCGTCTATGTACTTTGAAAACTCGTCTATTGATGGTACCTGGCTCTTGAGCATGCCTTTCGAGCGCTCGCCGTCGCCTTGACTGCCGAACACGAGCGTGTAACTCTGAGGACGGACGGTCGCCTTGGCTATCAGGTCATCCGACACCACTATTTTCTCAATCGCGCCTGTCTCAATGTACGCCGTTAACTTAGTGTAACTGAGCTCTTTGCTCATGCTGCTGCCGTCTTTGTCGCCGAACATCCAGTAGCCTAAGATGGCAAATGCCGCTATATAGAATAGCAGACTCAGCCATCGTCTCGGACCGGACGGTTGCCCTTTGCCGTCGCCCTGTACGCCGTTTCGGCGTCTTGTATTGTTATTCTTTTCTGACATAAAATCTCAATTCTCCATTCTCAAAATTTGACTTGTCAAATAATCGTGCCCCTACGGGGCTAAGAATTCTCAATTCTCAATTCTCAATTCTCAATTCTCATCCGGCAGCTCGGTCACTTTACCGTCCGCCCACAGGTGCTCGATGTCGTAGAACGCACGCGGTTCACGTTGCATGATATGCACGAAAATAGTGCCATAATCCATTGCCACCCATTCTGCGTTCTCCACCCCGGACACGCTCAGCGGATGGACATGTGTCGTTGTGCGGACAAAATCGTCCACCTCGTCCGCAATGGCGGCTACTTGTGTGTTACTCTGCCCCTCGCAGATGAGCATCATCTCGACCGGAGCTTCTTTGATTTTGCGTAAATCGATGGTCACGATGCGATGTCCTTTACGGTTTCGAACGCCCTCGATAATCGTTTCCAATAGTTTTTTTGTACTGATTTCTTTCATATATTCTTAATTCTCAATTCTCAAAATTTGACTTGTCAAATATTATTCGTGCCCTTTAGGGCTAAGAAATAATCGTGCCCTTTAGGGCTAAGAAATAATCGTGCCCCTATGGGGCTAAGAAATAATCGTACCCCTATGGGGCTGAGAATTCTCCATTCTCAATTCTCAACTCTCAATTCTCAATTCTCAATTCACAAATAGCGTGCAAAATTACAAAAAAAAATCCACATGTGCAAATTTATGTGGATTTTTTTTGGTTAAACCGTTAAATTGTTAAGCCGATAAGCCGTTATTTTGCCTTTGGCAAAGCGGGATTCTGGGATTCCGGGATTTCAATTTTTCGATATTCCGATATTCCGGATATTCCGATTTTTCGATTTTTCGATACATCGATATCTCGATAACCCGGAATAAATTTTCTTTAATTTTGGATAATTTTTGACCGATTATTCCCGACTCATTCTCGACACTTTATCGGGAGACTGTCGGGATTCCCAAAAAAAGTAACACCTTTGCACCCGATTTGCTGCTGAAAAACCTTAGTGATTCTTTAGTGATTCCTTAGTGATTCCTTAGTGATTCTTTAGTTAGTCCCCAGACATCACCGTAACCTCATCGTCCCATCTCCGTAACCACACCATCCCCTTATCGTACTTCCCATGGTCTTCGTTTATTAGCCCCGAATTTAATTCGGGTGTATCTGCCCGTATCGGGCAAACTGCCCAAGCCATCCTTGATGCCCGTGCCAAATATCCGGATAGTTCGCTTGCGGATCTCTATGATGAAGTAACCATGCCGCAAAAGTCAAAAGTGAAATGCCGCAAAAAAGAAAAAACGCCACCGAAGTGACGTTTTCATTTACCATTTGGTCATTTACCATTTGGTCATTTGAACATTACTTAACGCGGCGCTCCTGGATGCGTGCTTTCTTACCGGTACGCTCGCGGAGGTAGTACAGTTTGGAACGACGTACTTTACCGTACTTGTTGATAGTAATGCTCTCAATGAAGGGGCTGTCCATCGGGAAGATACGCTCTACACCGACGTTTCCACTCATTTTACGAACCGTAAAGCGTTTCTTGTCGCCGCTTCCGTGAATAGCGATTACGTCGCCACGGAACTCCTGAACACGCTCTTTGTTACCTTCTTTAATACGATAACCAACGGTTATCTGGTCTCCTGCCTTGAATGCAGGCAATTCTTTTTTCTCACCGGCAAAAGCTTGCTCGGCAACTTTCATTAAATCCATTTCGTTTGTTTTAATTATGGATTAGTAATCCACGATGAGCGTTTACTACTATTCGGCTGGTAACGAGTGAACGTTGAACGAACGAGTTACCGCCTAATTCAATCGCCAGAGGCTAATCGTGTCCTTCTTTCGACCTTAAATTGCGAAAAAAGCGTGCAAAGTTACTGCTTTTTTTTGAAATGACCAAATATTTTTGCATTTTTTTTGTTTTTTCTTGCATATATGCGAAAAAAGCAGTATTTTTGTAGCGTGAATAGTTTTGGAAACAAATGGAGTTTTACCTCCTTTGGCGAATCGCACGGAGTGGCGATAGGAGGTGTGCTGGATGGCGTACCGGCGGGATTGTCCATTGATTTGGGTATGATTCGTGCGGAACTGGAGCGTCGTGCGGGTTTGCGTGCGACGAATGCCGAAGCGTGTACGACAGGTGTTTCCGCGCGTGCTATGCGCGAGCCGGACGAAGTGGAATGGCTGAGCGGAGTCATGGAAAGGGACGAAGGGACAAAGGACGATGTACAAAGGGAGTTGGTTACTTTAGGAACACCGATTGCGTTCATCATCCGGAACAAAGATGCGCGTCCGGAAGATTACGAGTGGCTTAAACACAGTTACCGTGTTGGCCATGCGGATCGCGTGTATGAACAGAAATACGGTTTGCGCGACTGGCGCGGAGGCGGTCGTGCGAGTGCGCGTGAGACGGCCGCACGCGTGGTGGCCGGTTGTATGGCAAAGCAGGAATTGCTTCGGCGAGGCGTTACGATTCATGCCGAACTGGTACAAGTGGGCGCAGAGACAGACTCCGGCAAGTTTGCCGAGACGATATCCGCTTACCAGCGAGACGGCGACTCGATAGGCGGAATAGTGGAGTGCCGCATCAACGGTCTTCCGGCTGGAACAGGCGAGCCTGTTTTCAACAAACTACAGGCCGAGCTGGCGTTTGCCGTCATGAGCATCAATGCGTGCAAGGGTTTTGAGTACGGAAGCGGATTCGGCGGCGTGAGTCATCCGGGAAGCGAAATCAATCCTATCAGCGGCGGTATTTCCGGCGGCATTTCCGATGGAACGGAGATTGTGTTCCGTTGCGTTTTCAAGCCCACTCCCACTACGCGCAAGTCGTTGGAAGCACTCCGTGAGCAGTTGGCGACGGCAGGATATGAAGTGCCGGAAATACGTTTCCGTTCAGACGCTTGCATAGCCGTTCGTGCCGTTCCAGTAGTGGAAGCCATGACCGCTCTGGCACTTGTTAATTCAGAAATATAAAAGAATTCGTGCATTTTTGACAAAAAATTTGCACATGTCAAAAAAAAATAGTACCTTTGCAGTCGCGTTCGGCAAATGGTAAATAAGAATAGAGAATTATTGATATTATGAAAAACAAAATGATTTGGATGGCGGCTTTGTTGTTCGCCTTTAGTGTTGGGACGAGCGGTTATGCGCGTGCAGACGAGAACCAGCAGTATGTCCGTTGTATTGCGTTCTACAATTTGGAGAACTTGTTCGACACGATTCATGACGAGGGCAAGAACGATTACGAGTATCTGCCCGACGGCGGCATGAAATGGACCGCTTTCAAGTACGAGAACAAAGTGAAGAACATGGCATATGCCGTATCTCAGTTAGGAACGGATATCGACCCTCGCGGAGCGACGTGCGTAGGCGTGGCGGAAGTGGAGAACATCGGTTGTCTCTTTGATTTATGCACGGAAGCCAACAGCAAGTACGGTCGCCGTTTGAAACCGATATTGTTGGAAGGTCCTGACCGCCGCGGAGTGGATGTAGGATTCCTGTACGACACGGTACGTTTCAAGCCGACCAAAGTGAACGGCTTCGAGCTCAAGGCGCATTATGCCGACGGAGGCGAGATAAAGACACGTTTGCAGTTATGCGTATCGGGTTATCTGATGGGCGACGGCAAGCCGGAAAAAATACATGTGATAGTGAACCACTGGCCCAGCCGTTACGGCGGCGAGTTGTCCAGCCGTCCGGGGCGCGACACGGCGGCTATGCTATGCAAATCCATTTGCGACTCTATTTATCTGAAAGAGCCGAAAGCGAAAATCATCATTATGGGCGACTTGAACGACGACCCGTACAATCACAGCTGCAAGGATGTCCTTCAGGCACGCAAACACCGCGAGGAAGTAGAGCCGAACGGCTATTTCAACACCATGTGGCAAATGCTTGACCGCGGAATCGGTTCGCTGGCATACAACGGCAGTTGGAACCTGTTCGACCAAATCATCATCAACGAGCCGCTGCTGAACGAGAAACTGGAAAGCGGCAAATGGACGTATTGGAAAGCGCAGATCTTCAACAAACCGTTCCTGACCGTACAGGAAGGCAAAGACAAAGGAACACCGCTCCGTACGACCAAAGGCGGTGTATGGCAGAACGGCTACGGAGACCACTACCCGACGATGATTTATATTATCCGAAATAAAGAACGTTAAACCATAAAAACGTTAAATTGTTAAACTGTTACAGTGTTATGACATTACATTTAAGAAGAGCCTCAGAGCCGATACGGATGCGTAATTACGGTCGCATCGTTCAAGATATGATAGGCTATGCGGCAGGTTTGCCGGAAGGTCCGGAACGCGACTCATTGGAGCTGTATATCGCACAATGTATGCGGCAGCGGAATCTGATTTGGAACCGTGACCAGGAGGCGGGATTGAACCGTGTGCGCGAAGATATCCGCAAACTGTCGGACGGCAAACTGCGTTGCGATTCACAGGCTTTCGAGCGAATGATGGCACAACCGAACGCTCCGCTGATCAAGAAGAAAAAAGCGAAACAGAATTGAGAGGTGAGAATTGAGAATTGAGAATTATGGACTATAATAACCGGTTTAAGATTTTTGCGGGTTCAAAGGGCGAAGGATTAGCCCTGCGCATCTGCGAGGAACTGGGATGCAGGCTGGGGAATCTGCGTATTGACCGTTTTTCCGACGGCGAGTTTTGTACCTATTTCGAAGAGTCCGTGCGCGGGCAATCCGTTTATCTGGTACAACCGACTATCCCTTCCAGCGACAATCTGATGGAGTTGCTTCTGATGATTGATGCCGCCAAGCGTGCGAGTGCATCCAAAGTGATTGCCGTGATTCCGTATTTCGGCTGGGCACGTCAGGACCGCAAAGACAAACCTCGCGTGTCTATCGGCGCCAAGCTGGTGGCGAACATGCTCCAGACGGCCGGTGCCGACCGCGTGATAACCGTCGATTTGCACGCCGACCAGATACAGGGATTCTTCGACATTCCCGTGGACCATATATACGGTTCGAACGTGCTCGCGCCGTATATAGCTGGGCTGAATCTGAAGAAACTGATTGTAGCATCACCGGACGTAGGCGGTTCAAAGCGTGCGTCCAACTTTGCCAAGAAACTGCATGTAATGACCGACCGCGAAGTGCCGATGGTTATCTGCTACAAAAACCGTCCGGACTTCAACAAGGTGTCGGAAATCCGCGTACTGGGCGACGTCTATGGAAAGGACGTAGTTCTGTTTGACGACATAGCCGACACGGCAGGAACGCTATGCAAAGCGGCGGAAGTGATGGTAGCGGGCGGCGCAAAGAGTGTCCGCGCCGTGGTAACGCACGCCGTGCTGAGCGGAAACGCGTGCCAGCGCATAGAAGAGAGCGAGTTGGAAGAACTGGTTTGCACCGATTCAATACCGTTCGACCCCAGCCGTTGCAGCAAACTGCATGTGGAGAGTCTGGCTTCGTCCATCGCCCAAACCATCCGCGCTATCCAGAACCACACCAGCGTGAGCGAAACGAACGTGAGGTAGAATTGAGAATTATATGATACAGAGATATGTTTTATTTGGAGCAGGCTTGCT
>Ga0310694_10004426_pt1 | contig 13605 bp, 13 predicted proteins | sample 174DNAGHGhighgp2_FD_203884 | JGI IMG/M metagenome (GOLD analysis project Ga0310694, IMG submission 203884) | Sheep rumen microbial communities from Palmerston North, Manawatu-Wanganui, New Zealand - 1742 DNA GHGhigh gp2 (v2) (version 2) | ecosystem: Host-associated > Mammals > Digestive system... | reverse complement strand
AAAGTGCTGACATAATAAATAAATTAGATAGTTTAGAAGTCAGATATGGATATTCTTATGTGAGTGATTTTGAATACGGGCTTGCTAGGATAAGAAAAGGATCTAAATGGGGATTAATTAACAAGGATGGAAAGGTGGTTCTTCCTATTCAGTACGATGCCATTTGGAAATTTGAAGGAAAGCATCGTGCTACTACAAATGTAGAATTAAATGGCAAAATAGAAGAAATAAGACTTTGCGAATATAGCGACGAAGCTCCGGAACCATATTGGGAAAAACCGCGCTACTTTCCTCGCGATAGGCATTATGATCCGTATTGCGGCAGTGATTGTGAAGATGAGTACGCGGGTACGTATGCTCACGATGTAGCAGGTTTCTCTGATGAGGACATTGATACCATCTTTGATGGAGAGCCTGATGCTTATTGGAATATAGACTGAATAACTGTACAACTATGAAAAGGATTTTTTATCTTCTCTTCGCGCTTGCATTATGCGCTTGTGGATCCATGCAAAATGAAAGTCCAAGACCTTTGGACGAAACGGTTCATCTGCTAATTGAAAGCATTGCAGACACTACGCTTACTTATGAAGAGTACCAACCAGTCTTCGAAGAGATACTTGATTCCATCGAAGATGTGGTACTCAATCACCCAGACGCAGATTATCGCTTCTTCGCTCGCCAGTTATCGGCTGATATGCTCCGTGAAATTTGTATTTCCGAACCGGAGTACAAATGGGATAGCATCATGAACCTATACGACCAGCGCCGTAGAGACATTCTCTATACGTGGTATGTGCAGCAGTTGGTTGATTCTACCGACAGCGCTCCGTTTATCATCTTGTCTTGCGCCGCTCCCTACGACACGAACGGGAACGACACCCGAGTTAGTTTCACCTTCAGTGAGAACTTTAATTCGGGGGTTGAACCGGTAATGATCATCGTCCTTCCTGATTCAACAGAGAACCCGCTTGTCCTTTTTTCAGAATGGGATGAGAATGGAAAGGAATACAGTTCTGATTCGTACGTTTTGGCAAACAATAATATTCAAGTCTTAGCTGATTCTTCCAGTACGCATATTCTGATGTCAGGAAAGAACTTCCTACGCGATATGCTGGAATATCAGCAGATGAATGTTTGCTACGTACGTGATGACGATCCGGATTACAAAACTATAGAGAATGACATCTATAAGCAGTATGTCACTGCTATCCCTATTGACCTATATAAGTTCCAAGAGCAATATCGTGCCGCTCATAAATGGATGGAGGACTATAGATGAAATGCCTATTTCCTATAATACTCATCACACTCTCCTTTGCCGCTTGCAAACCGTCTTGGGTGCGCGAGTTGGAGCGCAAAAACCCCTTGAGGGATAGCACGCAGTACACGAGCGTATATTTCCGCTTCGACACCATCATCAATGACTTCGAAGTGAGCGGTATCCTGTATCCTGCATATGAAGATGTGCACGGATGGAACGGCTATGAGAACGGTGTTCGGCTATTCTTCCATTCGCTAAAGACAGATAAAGAGTACGTCTGGACGGATTGGCATGAACATTGCCATTGTTTTCAGAATATATTCATGAGCAAGAACGTGTACGATATATATTTCACGAAAGGTTTTAAAGGCTACAGTGATTACTATGTCTTTACCTACGATACAACTCCTTTGCCCGAACCAAGTAATGAACTATATCCCAATGCGGAATATCAGTTCTACGATGTGGACTTTGACGGAGATCTTGAACTGCTCATCAATTATTATCACGGTGGTCCATATAGCTGTACCTGCTATGAGGTTTTCGAAATAACAGATACCGCATTGGTGAGGAAAGAACCTGTTAACGAACCGGATATTTCTTGGTTCTCATTGGATGATAATACGGAGTTTGATGCCGAGAACAAGACAATAACTAATAATTTCTACAGCGGTTGTTGCTCATGGGGAGAGTTCTTCTATCGAGTAGATGACAATGGCGATATCTATGCCGTGTATTCTGTCCATAATAGCCGAAATGGAGATGATGATGTTTTTGAATCTGACACTACCTATATTAAATGAAGAAGAAGTTAATACTTTTTGTTGGCGGGCTCATTGCGTCTAGTATTCTCACAATTGTTGTAGAGAGTAATATCATCGTGACGCAGGTTAGTAAGGGTAAGTGCTACGATGATATGGTTGCAGTTCCTCATAATGAGTTTGGAATGCTACTTGGAACTGGCCGTAGTAGCGCACCCAGCCCATACTATGATGCTCGTGTGCAAGCGGCGATTGAACTCTATCAAGCAGGGAAGATCGACTATATCATTGTATCAGGAGAAAATCTGTATGATGACTATAATGAAGTCGACTCAATGGTTTTGGCAATGGAGGATGCGGGTGTGCCGGTGGTGATGGTTGATTATGAAGGTCGAGATACTTATTCTTCTCTGATGAATTATGGGCGCTCCTTGGGGTTTAGAAATCCGTCTCTGACAGTAATTTCTCAGCCATTTCACAATCAACGCGCCGTGTTTTATGGTACGCGGCTATTCGATAGACCGATTGTAGCTTACAATGCCCAAGACACTAACATTTGGTATTGGAAGATATGGAGCTTTGCCCGAGAGGTGCTTGCTCGGACGAAAGCAGTCGTTTTAGTTCATTCAGGACATTAAAGCAACATGTATATACAACGCAGACAGACGTTAGTAAACGCTGTGAGACTGCTGACTCGTGACGAGCCGGCAGTTTTCTTTTACACTTACCTACGGTCTACCTCTTTCTGTCACGTTTGTTCGCCCTTCGTCGGAAGCGATGATCAACGATTAAGTTACTGCGTAACAAATGTAGTTGTCGTGCTTCCTCCTCGGCGGAGGTCACTCCTCCCATTCCGTGGGGAGGCTGTTTCGGGTGCAAAAGTACTACATTTTTACGAAACGGCTGTTATACAATTTACGGGAATTGATGCACAATTGGCAGAATTGGCACTTAATCAATCATCTTAATCACTTTCGCCGGAACACCGCCCACGATCGTGTTGGCAGGAACATCCTTGGTGACCACTGCTCCAGCAGCCACGATGGCATTTTCGCCGATGGTGACACCCTGCAAAACAGTCACATTCGCACCGAGCCACACTCGCTTGCCGATATGAATGGGTTTGGCGGTCATGCCTGCCCTTTGCGCCGGGTCGGGGATGTGATTGAGCGTGCAGAGTGTGGCGTTATGACCGATAAGAGCATCGTCGTCGATGAAGATACCGCCTTGGTCTTGGAACTTACAGCCCATGTTGATGAACACCCGTTCGCCGACATGCGTGTTCTTGCCGCAGTCGGTATAGAAAGGCGGAAACATGCCGAAACTATCCGGCACGTCTATCGCCCATAGTTCAGATAGCAGTTTACGCAGTTCTTCGGGGGTATGATACGAGCCGTTGATCTCGGCGGTGATACGCAGGGCTTCCTGCGAGAATTTATGGAACTCCATGTGCAAGTCCGAGCCACCCACTATCGGCTCGTCCGATGCCATCCGTTCACGAAATTGTTCTATGGTCATGGTTGTTGCTAATTATTTTGCTATTTCTTCAAAATGCTCCAGCGCCCAGCCGATAAGGGCGGAGACATGGGGCATGAGGGACTGCCCGCGGACGGTGAGGCTGTACTCAACTCTCGGCGGCACTTCCGGATAGACCTGACGGCTGATGAGACCGATCTGCTCTAAGCGTTTGAGCGTCTGCGAGAGCATTTTCTGGGAGCAATCCGCCATCTCACGGTGCAACTCATTGAAACGAAGCGTGCCTTTGTCGTGCAGTTGGTACAACACAAGCAGCGACCATTTGTCGCCGAATTTCTCAATCACGTTCCGTATCGGACAGTTCATGTATTGAGGATCCACCTCCTTATTTATTTTACGCATAAAGACATTTACAATTTAGTCATTTACCATTTGGTCATTTATTGGATCATTGGGACATTTTGCCAAATGCGCTGCAAAATTACAAAAATTTCCGAAAGTAACCAAATTTCTTTGAGAAAAAATTAAAATAAAAATATTTGCATTTTTTTGTATGGCAGTTTGGTGTGTATTTACGCAATTCCTACTTTTTGGTAAGTAAGTCACTTTGGCGTGCCTTCTTGTGGGAATGAAAAAAATGTAGTACCTTTGCACTCGCTTTCGTAAAGTAACCAACTAAATTATAGACATTATGAAGAAAATTATGATTATTGCAGCGGCTGCGCTGAGTATGGCAGCCTGCACGAAGAAAGAAGTGAAGTTGCCCGAGATGACCGTTGGTCAGATGACGGCGTATGAGTTGGACGGATTTCGTCTGCATGTGTACAACACCAACGATGTGATGGGCGATGCGTCTTATATCGTTGAGGGCAAGGACGGACTGGTCGTTATGGAGTATCCGCTCTTCAAAGAGAACGCTGCGGAGTTTGCAGAGTACATTACTGCGCTTCAAAAGCCGGTAGTGACCGATGTGACGGACTACCACTTGGGCGGTTCGGACAAGTTGCCGTTGACGATGCCCGAGGGCATGCCTGCATTCATTGAGGGATCTGTTTATTCGGGTATGATGAGCGGTTTCGCACAGGCTTTCGGTGAGACGATGGTGGATCTGCCGACACAGCAAGCAGCCGAAGTGCCGTTTGACGAGACGCAGGAATGGGCAGGCGTAAGTTTCCGTTTTGAGCACGGAGCCGCCAGCGATTTCCCAGGCGCAAGTATTATCATCGGCAATCAGGTGTATTACACCCACTGGACACCGGCAGAGGCGCACGTAAGCCCGTTGCAGGTGGGTTCGGTTGCCGCGGTTGAGGCTGAGCTGGCGGAAGCCAAAGAGGCACTTGCTTCCGGTTGCAAATATTTCATCGGCGGACACGGAGGTTTGGCGGAGAAGAAACAGGTTGAGTTCAAGATTGCGTACCTGGAGACCGTTCAGCGTCTGTTGGCAGAGAATGCCGATGCTGAAGGATTCTTAGCTGCCCTGAATGCCGCTTATCCGGAGTTGCCAGGGGACGCAGCCGCTCTGGCTAACGCGCTCTACGCAGCGAAATAAACAGTTAATAAAGCTTTAAAACGAATCAGAGGAGCTCGCGAGAGTTCCTCTGATTGCGTATGATTATCTGTTTTTCAACATAGCCACGCACTCCGCCGGATCGTCTGTCTCGTTGAGACTTTGGTCCATAGGACACTGACCCGTCTTGTCGCGGTTGAGAATCATCTCCACCTCTTCGGAGGCAGAGACCTGAATGCCGGCTTTCTCCAGCATCTCACGTGCCGGCGTAGAGATGAGGTTGGTATAGACCTGCTTCACGCCGCCGACTGCCATGAGCCACGGCTTGCGGCTCATGCGTGCCCAACAGACGACACCGCCGAGCAGCGTACCCAGCACCGCCGCGCAGAACGTAATCAGCAGCGTCACCTGCAGACCGTCCAGAATCATCCGGTAGCGTTGCTCCGCTATCAGGTTGTCGGTGAAACTGTTTGCTATGCCGGCGATGATGGAGTGCATAAAAATGCGTATTGGATTAGTTTGCTACTTTCTTTACCAGCGTGAGGATGTTCTTGCCCTCCACGCGTTCGTAGCGGATCTCGTCCATGAGCTGGCGCACCAGATGTATGCCCAAGCCGCCTATCTCCCGGTCCTCCGCCGAAAGCGAAGTGTCCGCCTCTTTCTGCTTCGTCGGGTCGAAAGGTATGCCGGAGTCGGAGACGGTGAAGATCAGTTGTTTGCCCTGCTCGTTCTCAATCTCGGTATATTCGACAAACACTTTGCCGTCCTTGCGTCCAGGGTAGGCATAGAGCATGACGTTGCAGACCACCTCCTCCAAGGCGAGGTTGATAGGCATGTTCAGTTCGTCGGGCACATGCAGTCCGTCCACCCATTCGGAGAGGGTCGGTATCTGCTGTATGTCGTTGCGCATGACGATGGCTGATATCTGGTAACGGATGGCAAGCATGGTGAGGTCGTCGCTCTGCGGCGCTCCGTTGACGAAGGCATCGACATCTTTCTGGAAGGTCTCTACGAGGTCTCTCGGCGGCATGCCGTCGGTGGTGGCGAGCAGATTCAGCATACGTTCCTCGCCGTACTGGGCATGCACTTTGTTCTCCGCCTCGGTGAGTCCGTCGGTGTAGAGGAAGAGCGTGTCGCCGCGTTGTATCTGCGTAGTCTGGCCGACATACTCGAAGCCGCCCATGATACCTATCGGCAGGTTCGGCAGCACCTCCAACTGACGGCTCTCCTGCTTGTGTACCAGCACCGGGGCATTGTGTCCGCCGTTGCAGTAATCGAGCACGCCGGTCTCCATGTCGAGCACGCCGATAAAGAGGGTGGCGAACATGTCCTGTTCGTTCTGCTCGGTGAGCGGGTCGTTCATCCGGCGCATGATTTGTTCTGCCTGTTCCTCATGGGCTGTGACGCTGCGGAAGAGCGAACGGATCATCGCCATCACCAGCGACGCCGGCACTCCCTTGCCGCTCACGTCGCCCACGCAGAAGAAGAGTTTGTCGTGGCGGACATAGAAATCATACAGGTCGCCGCCTACTTCTTTGGCGGGATGCACCACTCCGTATATATTCAGGTCCGGACGGTCCACGAAAGGCGGGAACACCTTGGGCAGCATGGCGCTCTGGATGGTCTGCGCGATCTCCAGTTCGCCTTCCATACGCTCTTTCTGGTTGTTGATCTCAATCATCTTGTAGGCGTTCTTGGTGCTGCGGTACATGATGAATACCAACAGAGCAAGGCTGAGCAGCATCAGGATGTTCACAATCAGTCCGATGCGCTTGAGGTCGGCATACAGGATATCCTCCGGGATGATGATGGACAGTTTCCATCCCGTAGCGTCGATCTCTTCGTCGAAGACGAGGTACTTGCGTCCGGGTATGGTGTCCGGCGTGACGATATCCTTGCCGGACGCCGTGTAGATAGAGTAATAACTGTCCGGATAGACCTGCAAGTAATCGAAGATGAACTTCAGTTTGCTGAGCGAAATGTCGATACAAACGACTCCCACGACACGCTTGTCGGCATCGCGGACGGGATAGGAACAGGTGACGACGATAGCATGCGCACCCTCGTTGTCCGCGTACGGGTTCGACCAATAGGCATGGTCTTTTGTCAGACCGTTGTTGAACCACTCCGACTGCGTGTAGTCATGGCCGGCACCGCCTATCTGACGGATGGCAAAACCCTTCTCGGTCTGTTCGTTGCGGGTGGCATAGACCTCGTACCAGTGTCCCTTCTGCGGGTAATAATCCGGCACGAAAGCTATTCCGGCTCCCTCCACGTTCTCCAGCGTCTCGAACAGCATGTTCACGCATCCCGGCATGGCGTCAGGGTTGTTCAGGCAGAACTCCGCCATCTTGGCAAGCATCTTCGCAGCGGCTTCGAGCTCCACGGCGGCGGTATTGATTTCCTGTTCCGCCGACCGTAGCTCGGATTGTGCACGATAGACGGCATCCGCTTTGATGGTGGCACGCGTGTAGAAATACTGTACGCAGGCAATCGACTCCATCGCCAGTATGGCGACGAGCATCAGCCACAGTCCTGCATGTGACCGCAAGGAGTGCTTGTTAAACTTTTCTTTCAGGTTCATATGTATAAACGCCTTATTTTCAATTACTTGCAATATAGTTATCGGAGGCAAGTGCTGTGTAATACCTACTCCGGCTGGTCATTCTCGGACATGTTCCGGAAGAAGAGATCAACGACGCGCTTGGTGACGACTGTTTTGCGCACGGCATGGCGTACCTTGTCGGCAGAGGACGATCCTTCTTTCTTTGCAGCTGCCGAGGCAGCTTTCTCCGCCTCTTCCACTTGTTTCTCGCGTGCATCAATCTTAGCTTTGAGGCGCGGCGAGGCATGGTTGTAAATGAAGTTATAGCATGGCACGGACGCCTTCATGATATAGGGCGTGAGGAACGTGGTGAGCACAGAAGCAGCGACGATGATGGGATAGATGACGGGGTCGGTTACACCCAGTTTGGAGCCGAGCGCAGCGATGATGAACGAGAACTCGCCTATCTGCACGAAAGCGAAGCCGGTCTGCATAGCGTCCTTGAGCGTTTCGCCTCCCCACCAGCAGCCGAGCGTGCCGAAGAGAATCATACCGAAGATGATAACCAGTGCCACATAGAGGATGGAAGACCAGTAGGTTACCAGTGAGGCAGGATTGATCATCATTCCCACCGAGACAAAGAAGATAGCGGCAAAGACGTTCTTCAGCGGTGCCATGAGATGTTCGATTCGGTGCGCCTCTTTGGTCTCGGCAAGTATCATGCCCATGACGAACGCGCCGAGGGCGGAACTGAAACCCGCTTCTTCGGCAGTCAGCACCATTCCGAGGCACAGGCCGAGCGAAAGGACAATTAGAATCTCATCGTTGAGATAGGGGCGCACCCACCGGAATAGCGTAGGGATAATCAGGATTCCGACCACGAACCAGACGACAAGCGTTATCGCCAGCACGCCTACTTTCTCCAGCAAGACGGAGCCTTCGAAACTATTCTTGACGGCGACGCTGGAGAGCAAGACCATGAGAACTACCGCCACTATATCCTCGAAGATGAGAATAGAGGTGGCACCCTTGACAAAACGTGCTTTGGACAGTCCTGCTTCGTCCACCGCCTTCATGACAATAGTCGTAGAAGACATGCAGAGCATGGCGGCGAGGAAGAGCGAGTTCATGGTGTTCAGTTCGGCGGATTTGCCGACCCCGAAGCCCAGAAGCAACATACCGATGACAATAGTAGCGACACCGATGAGGGCGACCTTGCCGGACTCGAAGAGGTTCTTGAGCCGGAACTCCAAGCCGATACAGAAGAGCACGAAGAGGACTCCGATATTGCCCCAGGTCTCGACATTCTCCATCTCGACGAGTTTCTCGCCGAAAAGATGCGGTCCGACTAACACTCCGGCTACGATGTAGCCTAAAACAACGGGCTGCTTGAGCAGCTTGAACAGCAGGGCTACAATGCCTGCCGTGATCATCAGAATGTAAAGATCGTGTACCATGTAAGTATAGAATTTGATGTTAGACCCTGAATATCATACAATCAGTTTGATGCGGAAGCCGCGGGTGGTAGGTTCTTCGATGAGTTCCTTCACCTGCGGACGGAGGGAGGCACGGGCGGCGTCGGTCAGAGGCGAGTCGCTGAGGTGCTCCACCATGAAATCCAATGCCGTCACGCCGGAGAGTTCGGTGTGCGTCAGGCGCAGCGTGAGCGGACGGAAAGACGGCATGTGGGTGAAGAGCATCTCCTTGACCAGCGAATAAGCCAATTCAGCTTTCTCAGTGATGTTGTACTTGAGGCAGAACTGGTTGAGCCCGGTGTGGATCTGCAGGTAATCGAAATCGTCCGAGTCAATCTCATAGACGAGTTTCTGAATGCGGTTGACGAACGCCTTGGTAGCCGAATGGACGGGGTGTTCGAAGATCTGTTCGGGCGTGCCGTCCTCGTAGATGATACCTTCGTTCATGAAGAAGATACGTGTGCTCACGTCGCGGGCGAAACGCATCTCGTGGGTGACGATCAGCATGGTCAGACCGCTTTTCGCCAACTGGCGGATGACGGAGAGCACTTCGCCTACCATCGTCGGGTCAAGCGCCGAGGTGGGCTCGTCGAAGAGGATGACATCCGGGTGCATGGCAAGCGAACGGGCGATGGCTACGCGCTGTTTCTGTCCGCCGGAGAGGGAAGACGGATAGACATCCGCCTTCTGCGCCATGCCTACTTTCTTGAGCAACTCCATCGCTTCCTCCTTGGCTTGTGCCTCGGGCAGTTTCAGCAGCTGCATCGGGGCGTAGGTGATGTTCTCCAGCACGGTCATGTGCTCGAAGAGGTTGAAGGACTGGAAGACCATGCCCATCTTACGGCGCAGTTTGTCCAGCGGATAGCCGGGCGCGGTGATGTTCTCGCCGTTGACGATGATCTCGCCGGAGGTGGGCGGTTCGAGCATGTTGATGGCCCTGAGAAGCGTACTCTTGCCGGTGCCCGAAGGACCGATGATGGAGATCACTTCGCCTTTGTCTATAGTGCAGTTCACATCCTTTAGGACGGTCAGAGACGATCCGTCCGGATTGATGAATGTCTTGCTGAGATGCTGGATGGTTATCATAGGATTTACGATTTACGAATGTACGATGTACGATTTATTTACGAAGGAGGCAGAGGTTCAGGGTCTTGCGGATGAGCCAGGCGAGGATGAAATAGATAATCGTGATGACGAGCAGCGGGATGAGCGCATCGAACGTACGGGAACGGATGAGGTCGCTGGCTCGCGTGAGGTCGGCTATGGCTATATACCCCACGATGGAGGTGTTCTTCAGCAGCGAGATACATTCGCCTGTGTAGAGCGGCAGACCTTTGCGCAGCGCCTGCGGGAAGACGATGCCCATGAATGTCTTGAAGGGCGTGAAACCGAGACTCAGTCCGGCTTCGGTCTGTCCTTTGGGTACCGCAGAGATAGAGGTGTCGAAGATACTTCCCGCCGAGGACGCAAAGCACATGGCGAACGCTATGATTGCGACCAGTGTAGCACTCATGCCGGAGTTGGCGAAGACCACATAGAACAGGATGAGCAGCAAGACGAGTGTCGGTATGCCGTTGATGAAATCGCCGTAGAGGTCTGCCAGTCCGCGCACCCATCTGCGCTTGCTGCGGCGGCAGGCACACACGCCTATGCCAAGGACAGTGCCTAAGAGAATGGCGAAGAAGGTAATCTTGATGGTCTCCACCAGACCGTCCCAGATCAGTTTGATACGGTTCTCTTTGATAAGGTTCATGTGAATGCGCTCACCCAGGCTCATACGTGCGTCACTGGAGTGGTCCACGATGAAATAGCCCGGGTGGCACTTGTAGTAGGGAGCAGAGAAATCCATCGATTTCCGGCGTTCCTCCGTGATAAAAAGACAGCCGGAGAACACATCCGCCTTGCCGGTGTTGATCGCCATGATAGCCGAGCCGACATCCACAAACTGCATCTCAAAGGGTCTGCCGAGGGAATGTGCAAAACGCCGGAGAATGTCAGCATCCAATCCTTGCCACTTACCGCCTTCGCCCACATAACTGATAGGGGCTATATTTACAGCACAGACACAATACAGGGGCTTGGCTCCTTCGGGGATGGAGTAGGCCGGTTCCTCCACATAGGGCCCGCCGTTGATCCAGTAGTTGGTGATGGCTTCCAAGGGAACTGAGGCAAGGAAAGCGTTGAGTTGTTCGGCTATCTCTGTGTTGCCTTTGCGGATGGCAAAAGCCACATCGAAACACTCGTCACCGACAAAGGCTTTCTTCATGCCCAGACGCTTCAGGTCCGCCTTAGTGAGCATCACTTCGTCGCTTACATAGACATCGGCGTGCCCTTGCCGTACAGCCTGCACGCCATCGGCTTCGTTGCTGGTGAGGAAAAGTTGCACGTCTGTGCGTTTTTCGTACTTCTGTTGGTAATAACTGCCGTTGGAGGCTGCCAGTACAAGGCCGGAGAGATCCTCCTCCGATTTGGGTTCCCGAAAGTCCTCACCGCCGGAACAAGCGGTGAGGGCATAGAGCGTAATAAGCAGGTAAAACAGTGGATTTTTCATATCATAATTGCCTAATTGGGAAATCGAAATAGGTATCGGGGAAAGGCTCGTTGCGGAGGGTAAAATGCCACCACTCGCTGTCTATCGGCTCGAAGCCGTGACGGAGCATGGCATTACGCAAGATGAGGCGGTTCTCGGACTGGCGGTAGAGCTTGCAGGGGTAAGAAGGATGGCTCTCCTCGCCGAACCAGTCGAAGGGCGAACCCATGTCGAGTTCCTTGCCTGTAGCCGCATCAATGAGTGTCAGATCGACCGTCGAACCGCGCGAATGGGAAGAGCGCGCGTAGATATAGCCCTGCTCAAAGAGCAGCGACTTGTCCACCATGGGGTAGAAAATCTTCTTCATCGCCGTGTCCTGCACGTTCTCCGCCCAACGGATAAAATGGTTGACGGCAGTCTGCGGACGGTAGGCATCCCAAATCTTAAGGCGGTAGCCGTACGTTTTCAGTTCGTCGCTGACGGCCTTGAGCGAGTCTGCCGCCCGGCGTGTCATGAGCGCCACCGGCTGCTCGTAGCCGTCGATACGCTCACCAACAAAATTATACGTGCTGTAGTAGCGGATCTCCAAAACCGCATCGGGGATGATGTCTGTCAGATTGACAAACGCACTGCTGTCTTTCTCCGGCTCGGGAGCGGGTTGTTGTTTTTGGCACGAGAGCAACAGAACGGACGCCAATGCCAAGAGTAAGAATGGTTTACGCATAGTGGTATTCATTAAAAACGCTGCAAAGGTACAAAAAATAATTGACATATACAAATAATTTTGTACGTTCGTACAAAGTCAGCCATATTTCCAAACAAACTCGGCAAATAACTTCCGCTGCAAATGGCTGCACATATTAGTGGTATCGATGGTCATATTCTTGAATAGATGCGTGCCATGATGGCGCCGCTGATGTTATGCCAGACGCTGAAGACAGCTCCGGGAATGGTGGCTAAAGGGAATGCCGCAAAATGCATTACCGCCAGCGAGGTAGCCAAACCGGAGTTCTGCATGCCGACTTCGATACTGAGTGCTATGATCTTCGGGCGTTGCAGACGCAACAGTTGACCGACCAGATAACCGATACCGAGTCCAAAGAGGTTATGAAGCATCACCACAAGTACAACGAGCAGGCCTGCGGTCATCAGCCGGTCAGCGTTATGGGACACGACGATGCCGACGGTAAGCGCCACCGCAAGGGATGAGAACGCAGGCAGGTAAGGCGTGACGCGTTGCGTAATCTTCGGGATGAAACGCTGGCAGAGCAGTCCGCATACAATAGGAAGAATAACGATATAGACGATGCTCATTAACATTCCCGTGGTATGCACATCAACCATCGTGCCTGCCAAGAGCCAAACGAGAAGCGGCGTCAGTAGAGGTGCAAGCAAAGTGGATGCAGCGGTCATGCCCACAGAAAGAGCCAAGTCGCCTTTTGCCAGATAAGTGATTACATTCGAAGCCGTTCCTCCGGGACAACAGCCGACGAGGATGACGCCTATCGCCAGTTCTTGCGGCAACGAGAAAACCTTGGTCAGACCCCATGCTAACAGCGGCATGACGGTGAACTGCGTGAGGCAACCGATGAGGATATCTTTCGGACGACTCAGCACTATCTTGAGGTCTTGCGCCGAAAGGGTCAATCCCATGCCGAACATGATGACGCCCAACATCGGATTGATGACCCAAGTGCCGATCCACGCGAGCGAAGAAGGCACAATAAGACTTAGTGCTGCGACCAGCAGCACGATCACACCCATCCATTTGGCTATAAAATTACAGATTCGCAGTGTCATAATAATTCTGTCAACCTACCTTCCCTAAATTTTGATTTCGTTTCATTGTACTATTTGAATGATTCGTTGGACTATCTCTTCCGGATGATCGACAAGGAGCTGACCATGGTTCATGCCTTCGAAAATCTCGACATGTGCCTGAGGATAAAGCGAAAGCAGATGTTTCGCTTGCGGTTTGGCGACAAACGCTTCTTTCGTGCCATACCAGAAATGGATGTCATTGCCGGAGATAGATTCCAACTTATTG
>Ga0310694_10004425_pt1 | contig 13606 bp, 14 predicted proteins | sample 174DNAGHGhighgp2_FD_203884 | JGI IMG/M metagenome (GOLD analysis project Ga0310694, IMG submission 203884) | Sheep rumen microbial communities from Palmerston North, Manawatu-Wanganui, New Zealand - 1742 DNA GHGhigh gp2 (v2) (version 2) | ecosystem: Host-associated > Mammals > Digestive system... | reverse complement strand
GTTTCAAAATGAACCTCGCCCCCGCAGCGCAGGATGGTCTCACGCATCGCCTTGATAACGCCCGGCAGTTTGTCGCTGCCAATGTGGGGGTGGGCATCGATGAGAATGTCCTCACGCGCCCCATGCTGGACAAAAATGCCAAGCACACGCTCCACCGAGCCACGTTTCTTGCTGCGGGTATAGAGTTTGCCGTCGCTATATGCACCTGCCCCACCCTCTCCGTAGCAATAATTGCTCTCAGGATCCACAACGCCCTCACGCTGAATGCGTGAAGCGTCAATGCGGCGCTGCATCACGTCCTTGCCGCGCTCCAGCACGATGGGCTTGATGCCTAACTCGATGAGCCGCAACGCTGCAAACAGGCCACCAGGTCCCATTCCCACAACAATAGCTTGACGCTTACCGTCCACTGGCCGGTAAACGATGGGAGGCACCAGGTAGTCTTGAGTCATAGGCTCGTCGATATATACCTTCACCTTGAGATTGACCACCACATTGCGCTGGCGGGCATCGATGGAGCGTTTCAAGATTCTGATACCCTGAATGCTCTGGGCTGTGATATCGTTATGCTTAGCCAGATGCCGAGTGATCTCAGCCATGCTGGCCGCCGTGCGCGGACTGACGCGCAATTGGAGTTCCTGAATCATAATCGTGACAAATTATGCCACAAAATTAGTGAAAATTGCCCGATTATCAGTAATTTTGCACATTAATTCATCAAGCAAAGACAAAATATGAGTAAGCTATCAAATCAACAGCGTGCCGTGCTGTTTGACTTAGACGGCGTGCTGCTCGACAGCGAGGGACAATACACCATCTTCTGGGAACAGATAGAGCAGCGATACCCGACGGGTATCGAGAACTTTGCCGCTTACATCAAGGGGTCTCACTTGAGCCGCATTCTCAACTACTTTGAAAGCGAGATGGTGCGCCAACAGATTCTTGAGGAGTTGGCAGCATTTGAGCGGGACATGAAATATGAATTCTTCCCTGGAGCGCTCGACTTCGTCAGGCAACTGCGCGATGAGGGCATCCCCATGGTCATTGTCACCGCAAGTGACCGCAAGAAGATGCAATCGCTGTATGCCCAGTATCCCGAGTTCCCCACCCTGTTTGACAAAATTGTCACAGGTGACATGGTCGCCCAGGCGAAACCCGATCCTGCCTGTTTCCTTATGGGAGCGAAGCAGATAGGCATCGATATCAAGGATTGCATCGTGATGGAGGACTCCCGCAATGGCCTTATCGCTGGACGTGCCTCGGGGGCCACCGTCATCGGTATTGCGACAACCCTGAGTGTCGAGGAAGTCAAATCATTGAGCGATATGACAGTCAACGCCGTGAATGAGCTGACGGTTGAACAGGTCATCGGCTGCACGCATTAATTTTTTTCTTATCACTAAAAAATCCTTTGCAGGATTGCAAAATTGGTTGTACCTTTGTCACATCGATGAAAACCGATCAAAATATCGAGGAATTTGCAGCCAGTAACAATCCCGTTGTCCGTCAGTTCAGTGATTATCTGGATGCTCATGGCATGCGCAAGACAACCGAGCGCTATGCCATCTTGAGCTATATCCTGAACATCAACGGCCATTTCACCATCGAGGAGTTGCAGCAGATCATCAATGATGCCGGTTTTCGTGTGAGCCGTTCAACGGTTTACAATACTGTTGAGCTGCTGATGGATGCCAAGATGTTGCGCCGACACGTGTTTGAAGGGATGCAGGCTCAGTATGAGCGCCTCACCATGCCCCACACCCACCTGATATGCACCACCTGTGGCAAAGTGAAAGAAGTGCGTGACACTAACTTTGCAGCATTCATGAATGCGCGGCGCTTCCCTGCTTTTAACACCGACCATTACAGTCTGTATGTCTATGGCACGTGCAGCACCTGTGCCCGCAAGCTCAAGCGCACGCGCCATTCATCCAAAGTGGACAAAAAGAAGAACAATTCATAACTTTTAAAACAAGAGAACTTATTAACACTTTTAAAACCGTTAATTAATCATGGCTAAAGTAAAACCGTTCCGTGGCGTGAGACCGCCCAAAGAGTATGTAGAGAAAGTTGCATCCAAGCCCTATGATGTCCTCTCCAGCGAGGAGGCACGTGCCGAGGCCGGCGACAATGAAATGAGCCTTTATCACATCATCAAGCCCGAAATCGACTTTGAACCCGGTACAGGTGAGCACGAGCCCAAGGTCTATGACAAGGCCGTAGAGAACTTCAAGAAGTTCCAGGACAAGGGCTGGCTGGTACAGGACGACCAGGACTGCTACTACATCTATGCACAGACAATGGATGGCCGCACCCAGTACGGATTTGTTGTCGGCGCCAGTGTTGAGGACTACCTCACCGGCCGCATCAAGAAGCACGAGCTCACCCGCCGTGAGAAAGAGGCCGACCGCATGCACCACATTGAGATCAACAATGCCAACATCGAGCCGGTATTCCTGGCATTCCCCGATAACAGCACCCTGGAGGACATCATCGACCGCACTGCCCAGACCACTCCCGAATATGACTTCGTGAGCGAGGACGGCATCGGCCACACCCTGTGGGTGATCAAGGACAAGGAAACCATCGATACCATCACCCGCGAGTTCGGTGAGATTCCTTACCTCTATATTGCCGACGGTCACCACCGCACCGCCGCTGCCGCACACGTGGGCGAGGAGAAGGCCAAGGCCGATCCCAACCACAACGGCACCGAGGAGTATAACTATCTGCTGGCAGTGTGCTTCCCGCAGTCACATCTCAAGGTGATGGACTACAACCGCGTGGTTGTTGACCTGAACGGCAACACCGAGGAAGAGTTCCTCAAGAAGTTGGAAGAGAAATTCATCGTCGAGGAGAAGGGAACCGAAATCTACAAGCCCGCCAAGCTGCACAACTTCTCGCTCTATCTGGGCGGCAAGTGGTACTCGCTGACCGCTAAGGAAGGCACCTATGACGACAACGACCCCATCGGCGTGCTCGACGTTACCATCAGCAGCGATTACATCCTGCGTGACATCCTGGGCATCACCGACCTGCGCACCGACAAGCGTATCGACTTCGTGGGCGGCATCCGCGGCCTGAGCGAGCTCAAGCGTCGTGTTGACAGCGGCGAGATGAAGATGGCTCTGGCTCTCTATCCCGTTACCATGAAGCAGATTATCGACATTGCCGACAGCGGCAAGATCATGCCCCCCAAGGCCACTTGGTTTGAGCCCAAGCTGCGCTCGGGTCTCATCATCCACAAGCTGGACTAATGCTGTTAGCAATTAGCTGATAGGGCAATTAACCAAATCTTAAAAAGCGTTATCGAGGCAATCGATAGCGCTTTTTTTCGTTTTTTTATTAACATCTACACGATATAAAAGAAAAAATCACTAAATTTGTAGGTTAAAAGATAAAACAAAAAACCAATTACACTATAAAGAGACATAACTGTATGAAATTCAACGTCCAAAGTAAATTATTGCTCACTAGGTTGAACGCCGTGAGCCGAGTGGTGAACAGCAGTAAGAATGCTTATGCCATTCTCGACAACTTCCTGTTCGAGTTGCGCGGTGACCGACTTGTAATCACCGGTAGCGACATGGAGACCCGACTGACCACTAACCTCGAAGTGCAGAACGCCGAAGGCAACGGCAAGTTTGCCATTGACGTGAAGCGCACCATCAATTCTCTCAAGGAGCTGCCCGACACCGCCTTGTCGTTTGAAATCAATGATGAGACCTATGCTGTGAAGGTGACTTACCTGAACGGTTATTATGACGCTGTTGCGCTCAACGGTGACGAGTACCCCGAAAAAGCGGCCAATGCCAGTGACGTCAAGACTTTTTCACTGCCTGCCAAGCATATCGCTTCAGGTATCAACCACACGCTGTTTGCAGTGGGCAGCGACCCCTTGCATCCCCAGTTCATGGGTATCTACTGGGACATCAAGCCCGACATGATCGTGTTTGTCGCCAGCGACTCCTATAAACTGGTGCGCTACCGCCAGAGCAACGTGGCGCCTAACTTTGAACGCTCATTCATCCTTCCTGCAAAGCCGGCCAGCATTCTCGCCAGCATCATCAGCCACACCAGCGATGAGAACATCAACATCACACTGGATGAGAGCAGCGCCACCTTCGAGAACGCCGACTACCAGCTCTCGTGCCGCTTTATCAATGGACGTTACCCCAACTACAACTCGGTAATCCCCGAGGATAACCCCTACACAATGGCCGTTGATCGCATGACGCTGTTGAATGCCGTGCGCCGTGTTGCCGTGTTCGCCAATGTAGGCGGCCTGGTGCGTCTTGACCTCAGAGCGACTGAAGTAGTTCTCACCTCTCAGGATGTTGACCACTCGACTGCAGCAGAGGAGACCATCGCATGTGACTATAACGGCGAGCCCATGAACATCGGCTTCAAGAGCGCTGATGTCATTGACGTCATCAACAACATCGGCAGCGACGGTGTTTACCTCAAGTTGCTTGACCCCGCCCGTGCAGGCGTATTCGTACCCAGTGAGCAGGAAGCCGGTGAAGATCTGGTTGTCTTGCAGATGCCCATGATGATCTAAGCAGTAAAGCCTATCATGGAATTGAATCTTAAACGCCCATTGGTGGTTTTTGACCTGGAATCTACGGGACTGAACATCACCGAGGACCGCATCATCGAGTTGTCCTATGTAAAAGTGTACCCTGACGGGAGAGAGGAGTCAAAGACCTATCGTTTCAACCCCGAGAAGGTCATTCCCCAGCAAGCGATCGATGTTCACCACATCACCAACGAGGACTTGGTCAATGAACCCACGTTCAAGGAGCGCGCACATGACATTGCCCGCATCTTTGAGGGCAGTGATATCGCAGGCTTCAACAGCAACCACTTCGATATTCCCCTGCTGGCTCAGGAAATGAGCAAAGCTGGTGTGAACTTCGACCCCAGTCAGCACAAGTTCATCGATGTGCAAACCATCTACCACAAGCGAGAGAAACGCGACCTGGAAGCTGCTTGCCTATTCTACTGTGGTCACCCGATGGAGAACCACCACTCGGCCGCCGACGATGCCAAGACCACGCTCGAAGTGCTCAAGGCCCAGTTGGACCACTATGCCAACGATGCCGAGCCGCTGAAGAATGACGTTGAATACCTGTCCCAATACTCGACCCACAACCGTAACGTGGATCTGGCAGGCCGCATCATCTACAACGAGAACCATGAACCCGTGTTCAACTTTGGCAAGCACAAAGGCAAACTTGTCAAGGATGTGTTTACTAAAATTGACCTCGGGTACTATGACTGGATGATGAAGAGTGACTTTGCCGAGAATACCAAGCAGGTAATCACCAGATTGTACATTGAGTACAAGAAAAAGTAAGACAAGCACAGTAACGCATCATGTTGAAAGGAAAGCATATCATCCTAGGCATCACAGGTGGAATCGCAGCCTACAAGTGCGCCACGCTCACCCGCTTGCTCATCAAGGCGGGTGCCGAGGTTCAAGTCATTATGACTCCTAATGCCAAGCAGTTCATACAGCCATTGACGCTCTCGACATTGAGCGGCAAGCCGGTTATCAGTGAGTTTTTCACAGCTAACACCGGACAATGGAACAGCCATGTGGACTTGGGATTGTGGGCCGATGCACTCATTATCGCCCCTGCGACGGCATCAACCATCGGCAAGATGGCTAACGGTATCGCCGATAATATGCTGGTGACTACCTACCTCTCGGCTAAGGCTCCGGTGTTTGTTGCTCCGGCCATGGACCTGGACATGATGCGCCATCCCAGCACGGTGCGCAATCTGGAACTGCTGCGCAGCTACGGCAACCACATCATCGAGCCTACTGCGGGCGAGTTGGCCAGTCATCTCATCGGCAAGGGACGCATGGAGGAACCCGAGAACATCGTGAAGGCACTCGATGACTTCTTCTCGTCGAGCGAGGACCTCCAGGGCAAGCATGTGCTCATCACTGCAGGCCCTACAGTAGAGAAGATCGACCCCGTGCGCTACATCAGCAATTTCTCGTCCGGTAAGATGGGATTTGCCCTGGCTGAGGAATGCGCCGACCGCGGCGCCCAGGTGACACTGGTCACAGGCCCGGTGTCATTAAAGACCGACAATGCCAACATCAGTCGAATTGACGTCACCACAGCCGTGGAAATGCATGATGCGGTCATGCAGCATCTGCCAGAGTGCCATGCCATCATCTTGTGTGCCGCCGTGGCCGACTACCGTGTGGCCGACATTGCCGAGAAAAAAATCAAGCGAGAGAAAGATGCAGCACCCGTGCTGCACCTGACACCCAATCCCGACATAGCCTGTGCCGTAGGCCAAAACAAGCGCCCCGACCAGGTGAGTGTGGGCTTTGCACTGGAAACCGATAACGAACACGTCAACGCACAGGGAAAACTAGAACGCAAAAAGTTGAATTTCATCGTTATGAACTCCTTGCGTGACAAGAATTCAGGTTTCCAGGTTGACACCAATAAGGTGACCATCTTCACCGATAAAGGCGAAATCATTGAGGGCGAGTGCAAATGCAAGCGCGATGTCGCCCATGACATTGTCGATGTTTTACACAAGTACATTGCTGAAAAATGAAGAAAACGCTATTCATATTGCTGTTGGCACTAGTCAGTGCCTTTCCGGCTTTAGCCGATGAGGAGGCCACTGAACTCAACTGTGATGTCGATGTCAACTTCGACAAAATCACCAACGGCAGCAAGGACGTGTTCCAAGACCTCAAGCAGGCTGTCACCGACTACATGAACACGACCAAATGGACTAACGCCACCTTTGGCACCAATGAGAAGATTGTCTGCAAGCTGCTGTTTATCCTCAGTTCGTGGGACGATGCGACCGGAGCCATGAAGGGAGAACTGCAGATTCAGTCCCAACGTCCCGTGTACAACAGTTCCTACACTACTACTGTCATCAACTTCAAGGACACCAAGGTGAACTTCAACTATGACAGGGGCATGACACTGGTTTTCTCGGAACAGGAAATGCAGGACAACCTGACGGCAATCCTCAACTTCTGGGCCTACATGATCATTGCGATGGACTTTGATACGTTTGAGCTCAGGGGCGGAGATCCATACTATGAGAATGCAGCACAAGTCGTCAGACTTGCTCAGACCAGTGGTGAAAGCGGCTGGAAGGCCTTTGAGGACAACACCAATCGCAGTGCCGTCCTGAGCGCATACACCGACAATTCAACCTCGCCAATCCGTCAACTTCTATATGACTATCACCGTCAAGGCTTAGACCAGATGGTGGTCACAGTAGATAAAGGCCGCTCAACCATCACCCATTCGCTCGAGAGCCTGTCTAAGATTTATGAGGTCGCACCTCTGTCGGTGTGTCTGACAATGTTCAAGGATGCCAAACTCGACGAGCTGATCAACATCTATAGCAAGGCCAACATGACCGAGAAAGAATCGGTATATGAAATGCTCTACCAGCTGTATCCGAGTGAGACCACACGTCTCGATGAAATCAAAAAGCCAAGTGATTAACTCCATCAGGTGTGTTCTTTCTTGAGTAATGATCAAACAACTGCACATCTCCAACTATGCCCTTATCGACAGGCTTGACATCGATTTCAACGAGGGGTTGACAATCATCACTGGCGAGACTGGGGCTGGCAAATCAATCATTTTGGGCGCATTGTCACTCATTCTGGGTGAACGTGCTGACTCCAAGGCGATACGTGACACATCGACCAAGACTGTGGTCGAGGTGACTTTCGACATCGGCGGCTACAGCCTTAGGCGTTTTTTTGAAGACAATGATATTGACTGGAACGAGCAAGAATGCCTGGTCAGGCGCGAGCTGTCACCTAGTGGCCGTTCACGAGCATTTATCAACGACACGCCAGTGCAACTCAACCAGCTGCGAGAATTGAGCACACAGTTGCTCGATATCCACTCTCAGCACAGCAACATGCTGCTGTCGCAACCAGCCTTCCAGCTATCGATTCTGGACAGTATAGCTGGAAATGGAAAGTTGCTGGAGGAATATCGCGATACTTATCAAACTTACCGTGATGCCTTGCGTGAACTTGAATCCACGCAGCAGTCCATCGACAAGTTGCGCCAGAACGAGGATTACATCAGGTTTCAGCTCGACCAGTTACAATCCTTGAAACTCCTGCCCGACGAAGACCAGCAGTTGGAGTCACTGCAGAGCAAACTGAGTAATGTCACTGAGTTAAAAGAGGCATTATGGAGCGTTGAAAATGAGCTGAATGGTGAAGACAACGGCATTCTTGAACGGCTCAAGGGCATTGCACAACGTCTTGAAGAGAGCGAACAGAATCTGGATGATGTGAAAGGCATGGCCGAGAGAATCAACACCGCGCTCATCGACATGAAGGATATTGCACAGAGCGTGGGCTCCATCATGGACACGCTCAACGATGATCCAGCCGAGCTGGCACGTGTTGACGAGCGGCTTAACGCGATTTATACCCTGCAACGCAAGCACAATGCACGTGATGTCAACCACTTGCTTGAAATCCAGCATGATTATGAACGGCAACTGGGCGAGATAGAACACAACGACGACATCATCGAGGAACTCAAGTCGCGTGTCGAGGACTCCCGCCAGGCTGCATTGAAACTGGCAACACAGCTCTCAGAGAAACGCCGGACAGCAGCCACACGATTTGTTAAAGAACTACTGGAATTGGCTACCCCATTGGGCATGAAGAATATCGCCTTTGACGTGACATTCAATCAAGTGGAACTTGCACCCAGCGGGACGGACAGTGTTGAATTCATGATGGCATTTAACAAGAATCAACGCCTCATGCCCATCAAGGATACAGCGTCGGGCGGTGAGATATCCCGTGTGATGTTGTGTGTCAAAACAATCATTGCCCGCCACATGAAACTGCCCAGTATCATCTTCGACGAGGTGGACACCGGAGTCAGCGGTGATGTGGCCAACAAGATTGGCGAGATGATGGCTGATATCGCCCAAGCCATTCAGGTTATCACCATCACTCACCTGCCACAGGTGGCTGCCCACGGAGCCCATCACCTGCGTGTATTCAAGAAAGATACCCAAGCCGAAACACTGACCCAAGTTGAGCAATTGAATGACGAAGAGCATATTCTGGAGATTGCGCGCATGCTCAGCGGCAAAGATCTGAACCAGGCCGCAATAGAGAATGCCAAATCACTCATCCTTCACAACAACCATCATACAACATCATGATAGACAAGACCCAATACATCTATGGCATCCATGCCGTGCTTGAAGCGATTGACGCCGGTAAAGACATCGACAAAATCCTGTTGAGCAAGACACTCAATAGCGAAACAGTCCAAGAAATCAGTGACCGGGCCCGAGCCTTGAGGGTGCCTGTACAACGAGTACCAGTTCAAAAGATTGACCGCATCACTCGCCGCAACCATCAGGGTGTGTTGGCGCTCATGTCGGCAGTCACCTATTATCACCTTGAAGACCTGGTACCTCAATTGTTTGACGATGGAGAAAACCCGTTCATTGTTGTCTTGGACGGGGTGACCGATGTGCGCAACTTCGGTGCTGTAGCCCGCACATGTGAGTGTGCCGGCGTCAGCGCTATCGTCATTCCCGACCGTGAGAGCGTGAGTGCCAATGCCGACGCGGTAAAGACATCGGCAGGCGCACTCAACTACTTGCCCGTGTGCCGCGAGCACAACCTGGTGAGCGCTGTGCGGCTACTGCGCGACAGTGGTTTCAAAATCGTGGGCACAAGCGACAAGAGCCAGATGAGTTATACCAGTGCCGATTATACGGGACCGGTTGCCATCATTCTGGGCGCTGAGGATAAAGGCATATCCCCCGAAATCATGAAGTTGTGTGATACACAGGTGCTCATTCCCGAGTTTGGCCACATCAATTCATTGAACGTATCGGTTGCGGGAGGTATTATGATTTATGAAGTAGTTCGCCAGCGTCTTAACGACAATCAGGAAATTGAATAAGTTCCCGATTAGTTGCCAGAGCCACCATTTTTCGCTAATTTTGCAACTTCAAACAATTACACTATGATAAATCGAGTATTAATCCGAACAAAAGTTGTACAGATACTGTACTCCTATATGCTTACCCGTCCTGAACGCACCCTGGACAATGCGCTCAAGGACCTTGATGCATGTCTTGACAAAACTTATGAGTTGTATCACTATCTCATGCGCTTGCCCGTAGAACTGACCCACATACAGGAAATGCGCATCGATGAGGCACGCAACAAGTACCTCCCTACCGAGGAGGAACGAAATCCCAACATGAAGTTTGTCAACAACCGCCTTGTGGCTGCCATTGCTGGTGATGAACAACTGCAGCAGTTTGTCCAGGAGCACACCATCACATGGAACGATGATCCGATTTTTGAGAGACTGATGCTTGAGAAGGTCATCAACAGCGACCTTTATAAGGATTACATGGCATCGGATGAAGATGACATGGCAGCCGACAGCCAGTTGTGGCAACAACTGATGAAACAGGTGATACTTCCTGACGAGAATATGGCCGATGCCATAGAGCAGCGGTCGCTATTCTGGACCGAAGATGATATTGACCTGATCGGGCAGTTTGTGTGCAAGACATTCCGTCGCATGGCCGATCATGACAACGATGCTGTACTGCCGATGTTTAAAGATGAGGAAGACAGTAACTTCGGCAAAGATCTTTTCAGTGCAACTGTTATTCAGATGCCTCAGAACAATATGCTCATCGACAATCTCGTGCAAGACAGCCGATGGGATAAGGACCGCATCGTGCTCATGGACCGCATTATCATGTGCACCGCACTGGCCGAGTTGTGCTCGTTTGACAAGATTCCCACTGCGGTCACCCTCAACGAGTATATCGAACTCGCTAAGAACTTCAGCACATCGGGCAGCGGCCAGTTTGTGAACGGTATTCTTAATAATGCAGTGAAACAACTGCGCAAAGAAGGCAAGCTTCACAAACCCTAAAACAATAATAATTGACTGAATACACATTAATAAAAATAAATTAAAACGACCAAGATTATGCTTAACACAATTCTATTGCAAGCAGCTGGTTCAGCCGGCGGTTCAAGTTGGATGACCACCCTGATTTTCTTCGGTTTATTCTTTGCCATCATCTATTTCACGATGATTGCTCCGCAGCAGAAGAAACAAAAGAAGATCAATGCCTTCCGTGACAGCCTCAAGAATGGTGACAAGGTAATGACCGCAGGCGGTATCTACGGCCGCATCCGCGAGGTCAAGGACAACACCGTTATCCTTGAAATCGCCGACGGTGTCCGCATCAAGATCGACAAGAATTCCATCTATCAGTCGATGCAGGATGTTGTTGAAACCGGTGGTGACGTGAAGAAGTAATAGCTACAGGTGGTGATAAATCATTGTGACCAAGGAGAAAGACAGAATGAAACTCTGGAATAAACTACGGGAAAAACTGCAGAGGTCACCTCGCACGAGGTCGATACTGTTGTATCTCTCATTTGTTTTTATCTCGGCGTTATTCTGGTGTTTCTTGACGTTCAACAGTGACGTGAAGATGGATATTGAGATGCCTATCAAGGTGTCCATGCCCAACAATGTGCATCTGTTGTCCAAATTCCCTGACACCCTCACGGTGACCGTCAGTGACCGCGGTTATCGCTTTTTCTCCTATCTGTTTCACAAGTCACCCACACTCACGTTGCGTTTCAGCGACTTCAGTGACGGTGTCAACACGTTCAAGGTTGATCAAGACCACTTGAAAAAAGAGATTGCCTCGGTGCTGAACAAGCACACCACAATCTTGAACGTCTTGCCCCAGTCGATCAATATCAGATACACTGACTTGCCAGGTAAGAAAGTGCCCATCAAGACTGATATCATTGTGGAACCTCGTGAGAATTATGCGCAGTATGGCGCATTGATTCAGAGCCAAGACTCGGTGCTGATATTCAGCGATGCCAAGACCCTGAGCGAAATCAATGAGGTTTTCACCTTCCACATCGAAGAGACCGACTTGACCGACACCCTTCGCCGCAGAGTGACGATTGCCCCCATCAACGGTACCGTTATCGAGCCACGATCAATTGACATCATGGTTCCTATCGAGAAACTGAGGTCACAGACCCGTAATGTCAAGATTTCGGTTCGCAATGCACCTCCGGGAGTAAAAATGCTGCTGTTCCCGAGTGATGTGGAGGTGTCGTACCGCTCGCCGGAGAGTCGCATCACCGACAACGATGCCGGAATCACTGCGGTCGTTGACTACAATTCGGTAGACTTTCACACTCCAGGCAATAAGATTAAAGTCATCATCGGCGAGATGCCTGCAGCTTATCAAGATGTGAAACTATCCCACGACAGCGTGGAGTATATCATCGAGAAGTCACAATAATCACGAGCATGAAGTTAATCGCACTTACCGGAGGCATTGGCAGCGGCAAGAGTGTTGTCGCGCACTTGTTGCAGGTGATGGGCTATCAAGTCTATGACTGCGACTCCCGTGCTCGTGCACTCATGATTCATGACGAGAGTGTGCGCAGTCATCTCATTGCTGAATTTGGCCCTGATGTTTACCATGCTGACGGCTCACTCAACCGCCAGCAGCTGAGCACTGTGGCATTCAGTGACAATGATGCGCGGTTGCGTCTCAATGCAATCGTTCATCCCGCAACAGCCCGAGACATCCGTCGCTGGGCCGCATCGATCAGTGCCGATGATGCGGCACGGTTCGCCTTTGTCGAGACGGCTATCCTTCGCACATCGGGCCTTGACAAGCTTGTTGATGAAGTGTGGCATGTGACAGCGCCTACCGATGTCCGCATCCAGCGGGTGATGGCACGCAACGGCCTCAGTGAGCAACAAGTGCGCGACCGAATGGCCGCTCAGAGCATCGAGGATGTCGTGGCTGCCGGCGAACAGGTCATTGTCAATGACAATATCACGCCTGTACTGCCTCAAGTCACCCGACTGCTAAACACGATGAGTAATTGACAATCAATATATTAGAACAATAACTTTCAATCAACATTTTTAACTAGAAACTATGCTGAAGAAAATTTTATCCATTTCGGGACGTCCCGGACTCTACAAACTCGTATCATACGGAAAAAACATGCTGCTGGTCGAAGGTCTCACCGATGGCCACCGCTTTCCTGTCCACTCGCGTGAGCGTGTGATGTCGCTGGGCGACATTTCCATCTACACGACTAGCGAAGATACACCGCTTTCACAGGTGCTGGAGAATACGGGTAAGAAATTTGACAATAAGGCCATTGATGCCAAAGCCTATAGCACTCCCGACAAGCTTCATGAATTCATGGGCTCGGTACTTGAGAATTGGGATGACGAACGCGTGCACAACAGCGACATCAAGAAAATCATCTCTTGGTATAATGTGCTGATTGGCGCTGGTATTACCGACTTTGCTACCAAGGAAGAAGAGGCTGAAGAAGCCGAGGGCGAAGAAACCACACCCGAAGAAGAGCCTAAAGCCTAAATTTCCATGCTGCAAAAACCAGAAGCAAGGGACCATAAATAAACTTATGGCTATAAGAGGTAAATCGATACTCTACCTGGCAGCGGCGATACTCTTGTCGCTGCCAGTGGTATCGTGCCATACCACAAGCCAT
>Ga0310694_10004424_pt1 | contig 13608 bp, 10 predicted proteins | sample 174DNAGHGhighgp2_FD_203884 | JGI IMG/M metagenome (GOLD analysis project Ga0310694, IMG submission 203884) | Sheep rumen microbial communities from Palmerston North, Manawatu-Wanganui, New Zealand - 1742 DNA GHGhigh gp2 (v2) (version 2) | ecosystem: Host-associated > Mammals > Digestive system... | reverse complement strand
CATCAGAGACTCTGCAGGATTCTATCGTTAAAGCCATCGAAAAGGGTAAGATCAAGGCCCGTAAGGTCGAGGACCTGACTGCCGCCGAGGTTGAGATTCAGGTTCACCTGGCTCCGGGCGTATCAAGCGATAAGACCATCGACGCACTCTATGCCTTTACCGACTGCGAGGTTAGCATCTCGCCTAACTGCTGTGTTATCGAGGACAACAAGCCACAGTTCCTCACAGTGAGCGATGTGCTGCGCCACTCGGTGGACCGCACTAAGGATCTTATCCGTCAGGAACTCGAGATACGCAAGGGCGAACTGCTTGAGCAGCTGCACTTCCAGTCGCTGGAGCGCATCTTCATCGAGGAGCGCATCTATAAGGACAAGAAATTCGAACAGGCTCCCAATGTGGATGCTGTTTGCGAGCATATCGACGAGCGACTCACACCGTTCTACCCGCAGATGATACGCGAGGTGACAAAGGACGACATACTGAAACTACTCGAAATCAAGATGCAGCGCATCCTGAAGTTCAATAAGGACAAGGCCGACGAACTGATGGCTCGCCTGAAGGCTGAGATCGAGGAGATTGACCGCGACCTAGCCAACCTGACCGAGGTGACAGCCAACTGGTTCCAGTTCCTTAAGGACAAGTACGGCAAGGACCACCCACGCCTCACAGAGATACGCAACTTCGACACTATCGACTCGGCAAAGGTAGCCGAGGCCAACCAGAAGCTGTACATCAACCGCGCCGACGGATTCATCGGTACCGGACTGAAGAAGGACGAGTTTATATGCAACTGCTCCGATCTTGACGATGTCATCATCTTCTACAAGGACGGTAAATACAAGATTGTGCGCATAGCCGAGAAGCTGTTTGTGGGCAAGAACATACTGTACGTTAACGTGTTTAAGAAGAACGACTCGCGCACCATCTACAACGCCGTTTACCGCGACGGAAAGAAGGGCGCCTGCTTCATCAAGCGATTCAACGTGACCAGTATGACCCGCGACAAGGAGTACGACCTGACTCAGGGCACCGACGGCAGTCGCGTGATGTACTTCACCGCCAACCCCAACGGCGAGGCCGAGGTTATAAAGGTTACACTCGACCCATCGCAGAAAATCAAGAAGATATTCATCGAGAAGGACTTCTCTGAGGTGATGATCAAGGGGCGCGCCTCTAAGGGTAACCTGCTTACCAAATACGCCGTAACCCGCATCGGACTGAAGAGTCACGGACACTCTACACTGGGCGGACGCAAGGTATGGTTCGACCCGGATGTGAACCGTCTGAACTACGACGACCACGGCCGTCTGTTGGGCGAGTTCTATGACGACGACCAGATACTGGTAATCCTGAAGAACGGCGACTACTATCTGAGCAACTTCGACCTGAACAACCACTACGAGGCCAACATACTGCGCATAGAGAAGTATGATGCCGAAAAGGTGTGGACAGCAGTGCTCTACGATGCCGACAATCAAGGCTATCCTTATCTTAAGCGATTCCAGATGGACGCCAGCAAGAAGAAGCAGAACTGGCTCTCAGAGAATCCATCATCGCAGCTGTTGCTGCTATCAGATACTCCATACCCTCGCCTGCAGGTAACCTATGGCGGTGTCGATGCATTCCGCGGTAGCGAGGAGATAGATGCCGAGCAGTTTATCGCAGTGAAGGGTTATAAGGCCAAGGGTAAGCGACTGACTACCTATGAGCTGGAGAGTATCGTAGAGTTGGAGCCCACACGATTCCCAGAGCCACCAGCCGAGCCTGCCGAAGCTGAGACCGAAGAGGAACAGGAGAACCTGGACCCAGATGCAGGTAAGAGCGAGGAGCAGGTACGCGATGAACTGACCGGACAGTTAAACTTATTTGGTGATGAGGATTTTAAATAAGATATTATGTCTGTGCGCGGCGATGAACATCGCCACCGCACAGGCACAGACATCTGCACATATGGTGGGCGCCGGTCCTACCAAGCTTCTCGACACCTATCTTACACCCGAGAAATTCAGCGGCACAGGCTTCACTTATCTATATATTAAGGACTATGCCCCCGCCGACAGTCTGCGCCGATGGACTACCACCATCGAGCACGAACTCGATTTCTCGTCGACCAAAGACCGCAGCGGCAACACCAACGATCTGGAAGGCACCTACAATCTGTACTGGGGACGATACTACAACCTGCGCCCCACCCAGAATCTGCGCCTGCAACTGGGCGCTGCCGCAAATGCCAACCTGGGATTTGTGTATAACATGACCAGCAGCAACAATCCTGCCCAGGCCCGCGCTGCCATCAACATCATGCCCAGCGCCAAGGCGGCTTACGACTTTTCATTAGCCCGTCAACGGTTCACAGTCAGCTACGGGCTGATGCTGCCTCTGGTCGGAGTAATGTTCAGTCCCAACTACGGACAGTCGTACTATGAGATATTTGCCAGAGGCAACTACGACCACAACATCGTGCCCACCACATTCATCTCGGCACCCACATTCCGTCAGTTGGCTGCCATCGACTGGCACTATAACGCCCGATGGGCCCTGCGTCTGGCCTATCTGGGCAACTACCAGCAGGCCAAAGTCAATAATCTCAAGTATCACACCTATACCCATCGATTCCTTATCGGAATCGTTAGGAGTCTAAATATTTAGAATTAAGAATTTAGAGTCATGAAATATGTAACAAGCAGAATCAAACAGTGGGCAGGCCAACTGATAGTTGGCACAACACTCTTAATTCTAAATTCTTCACTCTTAATTTCGTGCGTCGACGAAGTCGAGCACGAAAACACCCCGCAGGGCAACTTCGAGGCGCTGTGGCAGATACTCGACGAGCACTACTGCTTCTTCGACTATAAAGATGTAGACTGGAACGCTATTTATAATATATATAAGGTACGCGCGAGCGATAATATCAACCGCGAACAGCTGTTTGAGGTGCTGACCGACATGCTTAGCGAACTGCGCGACGGACATGTAAACCTGGCAACAGCATTCGACTACGGCCGGTATTGGCGGTGGCACGAGGACTATCCCAGCAACTTCAGTGACACGCTACAGCGTCGATACCTGGGCACCGACTACCGCATAGCCGGTGGACTGAAGTACAAAATTTTGGATGATAACATAGGCTATGTGTATTACGGCAGTTTCAACTCGGCTGTAGGCGAGAGCAATCTCGATGAGGTGATATATCACCTTATGTTCTGCCAGGGTATGATACTCGATATCCGAGGCAACGGCGGCGGAAACCTGACCTACGCCGAGAAGCTGGCAGCCCGATTCTGCAACGAGAAGACGCTGGTGGGCTATATGCAGCACAAGACCGGCAAGGGTCACAACGACTTCTCGGCCGAAGAACCGCAGTATATCGAACCCAGCAGCAACATGCGGTGGCAGAAACCTGTGGTACTGCTTACCAACCGCGAAGTTTTCTCGGCAGCCAACGAGTTTACAAAGTTTATGCGGTGCATGAGCCAGGTTACTGTGGTGGGCGACCAGACTGGCGGTGGCAGCGGAATGCCCTTCACTGCTACCCTACCCATCGGTTGGACCGTGCGCTTCTCGGCATGTCCCAGCTACGACCGCAACCATCAGCAGACTGAATTCGGCATTGCCCCCGACTATAATGTGGCAATAACCGACGCTGATTTCACCCGCGGCCGAGATACAATCATAGAGTACGCCCGTACATTACTACATCATAATTAATGTTTTTACCTACGGATTTTACAGATTATACGAATTATCTCAATAAAAATCAGTAAAATTCGTAAAATCCGTAGGCTATATCAAAAAAAAGTATTATCTTTGCACCCGCAATCTAAAACTGCTCTAAAGAGCGAATTTGCGCCTGTGGCGGAATTGGTAGACGCGCTAGACTTAGGATCTAGTGTTTACGACGTGCAGGTTCGAGTCCTGTCAGGCGCACATTATTACTAATAAAAATTAAATTGAATGCCTTTTAACGACAAATATACCATATTGTTAGTATTTAAGCAGGAATTTGCGGTTTTTTGAAAAAAAAAATCAAAATTACTTGGAAGTTTCGGATTAATTTCCTACTTTTGCCTACGATTTATATAAATTAACTTACGATATATCTATTTTATTTATTGTTTAATTATAATTTTTAGTTCAATGAAAAAGAAAATTATCAATGGTTTCCTGATGGTAGCACTTCTCGCTGCTACCTCGACATCATTCGTTTCTTGTAAGGACAACAGCGAAGATGTAAGAACTGACATTTTGGCTCAGATTGCAGACCTTGACATCGACTACGCAAAAGCTGATGCCAAGTTGAAGAGCGAAATTCAGACAGAATTGAATAACAAGGTCGAAAAGGCTGATCTTGCCACTACTCTTGCTGATTACGCTAAGTTGACAAATCTCAACAACTATCCTACAAAGGTTGAGATGAACAACGCCATCACTACCGCTTTGAATGACTATGCTACAAAACAGTATGTTGACGAAAAGACACAGGCGCTTTGGGATGCTCTGGGCAACTACGACAACCCTAAGTCTGTAGCATCAAGAATTCAGGAGTTGGAGACTGCATCTACAACCCAAACAAATGACATTAATGGCATTAAAAGTGACATAAATGGCATTAAGAGCGATATCAAAGAGATTAACGACAAGATTGACGCTATCATTGACGCTCTGAGCAACATGGTTACTAGCGTAACTGTTAACGCTACATCTACAAACATTCTCGAGAACAGCAAGTTGTTCCCTGGCGTGAACATGCAGTTCCTCGGCGCTATCTATGGCGAGGCTAAGAAGGATGTTACCTTCCCTGACATCGAGGGTGTTAATCCTGAATTCACAGCCGAGCAGGGCGACCTCCTGTACAACAAGAAGCGTGGCGCTGGTAAGGTTTACTTCACTGTTAACCCATCTAACATCGACGAGAGCAAGATTGCTAACCTTACTCTGTCTCTGACCGACAGCAAGAACGGCACAAGCCTGATTACTCTTGGTAAGGCTAAGGCTTCTGATAAGTACCTCGCTTGGGGCACACGTGCTGATGGTGACGTTACTCTGTGGGAGGCTGATGCTACTGCTAATCCTGAGAAGCTTGGTCAGATTGCTCCAGCTGAACTCATTAACCTCAAGCAGGTTGCTGAGCATGTAAAGAATATGGTTAAGGCTGCCAAGAGCGTTGACAAGAGCGCTTCTTCTGTTAAGAATGCTACTAAGGATATTCTGAAGGAGACTTCAGCTCTGATCGCTGACCTCGCTCAGACTAAGCTTCCTGCACTGCCTGCACTCGCACTGAAGGCTCAGTGGAATGACGTTGTTGGCACACGTTCAGTTATCTCTGACTATTCTATCGCAGCTACAAGCTTCAAGCCAGTTGATTTCTACTGGGGTCAAGGCATTGTACCCGAGAATGCTTCTATCAGCTTCGAAAAGATCGACAAGATTGCTCTTGACATCGTAAACAAGATCAAGGCTATGGAGCCAGATATGACCAAGTATATCATTAGCAATGTTGATAAGATTATTATTAAGGGCGAAGAAGCAACTGCCGAACTTTCTGTTGAAGTTGAAGGTAAGACAGGTACTGCAACAGGTAAAGTAAGCGTTCCTCTTAGCAACATCCAGGGCGATTTAGACAAGGTTGTTGAAGATCTGAACGCTAGTCTCGATATGCTGAATGGTGCTATCTCTGACATCCAGAACATCCTGAACAAGGTTAACAACGCAGGAGCTAATGCTCTCACTCTGGAGAAGAAGGTAACAAACTACCTGGAGAACTACATCAACCGCATTATCAGCAGCATCTCTGCTAACGGTCTCTACAAGCTTCTGGAGCCAATGGTACTGGTTGAGAATGAGAATGGTGGTGTTAACCGCCTCGTTTCAGGTGTTACTCTGAAGGCTGGTAAGGTTACTCTGCTCCCAACAACTGTAACAAACGAGCTGCTTGCTCCTGCATTCAAGAAGTACATCGCTGTTAACGGTGGTAAGGGCGAGGTTCTTACCAATGGCGACGACAACTTCAAGAAGTACGAGATCACACTGGTTCAGGGTAAGAACGTTATCACCTACGCTGCTCTCGACTTCTATGGCAACCAGGTTGTTAAGACTTTCACTGTAACTGCCGAGTAATTAACATTAGTGGATTTAAAAACGTTTTAAACAGAATATGAAAATGAAGAAAGCAATATTGTCTTGCCTGATGCTGGTAGCTGGTCTTACTGCATCTGCTCAGGAGCAGAAGGGCACGACTGAATACGTCTTCGAGCCACACTGGTATGTACAGGTACAGCCTCTGGGCGTACAGTACACACTCGGTGAGACCAAATTTGGAGATCTGTTGTCATACAATGTACAGGCAGCTATTGGCCGTCAGTTCACAAAGCTCTGGGGTGCTCGCCTCGCTGTAAACGCATGGCAGAGCAAGGGCGGTAGCGACTATAAATATGTAACTTACAATGGACAGTCATCTGTAAATTGGAAGTACAACTATATCGCTCCTACAATCGACGGAACTCTGAACCTGTCTAACCTGGTTTGCGGTTTCAACCCCAAGCGTGTATTCAATCTGAGTGCATTTGCTGGTGTAGGTCTGAACTTCTCTTGGAACAAGAAAGAGGCTAGAGAGGTAAATGCTGCCATTATCGCAAATAAGGCTGTTGAGCCTCTGTACTACATGGGTAAGAACGCCGACGGTAAGGAGTTGTGGAAGCCCATCAGTGTTGTAGGTCAGTTCGGTCTGATTGGTGATATCAAGATCAGCGACAACTGGGCTATCAATCTGGAGCTCGCTGCTAACACTCTGAACGATTCTTACAACACCAAGAAGGCTGGTAACTGGGATTGGTACTTCAATGCACTCGCTGGTGTTAAGTACAACTTCGGTAAGACCTACTCTACACGTTTCATCCCTGCTCCAGAGCCAGAGATCCGCTACGTAGAGAAGATCGTAGAGAAGGTTGTAGAAGTTCCTGCTCCTGCTGCTGCTGAAACTAACGCTACTGCAGCTGAGCCTCTGCGCCGTGATATCTTCTTCACAATCGGTAAGACTATCATCCGCAAGAGCGAGCAGCAGAAGATTAACGACGTTGTTGAGTACATGAAGGCTAATCCTGAGGCTAAGGTTAACGTAACTGGTTACGCTGACGCTGGTACAGGTAACGACCGCATCAACGATCGTCTGGCCGCTGGTCGTGCTGACGTTGTTGTTAAGGCTCTCAAGAAGGCTGGTATCGCTGCTAGCCGCATCAGCTACGACAGCAAGGGTGCACGTGTTCAGCCATTCGCTGACAACGACAGCAACCGTGTATCTATCGTAATCGCTGAGTAATCTCACAGATTAAGATAAAACCCAAGCCCAGTCCCACAATGGGGCTGGGCTTTTTTCTTAAACTAAAAGGAAGGGATAACCAAAATGAAAAAGATTCTTTTATTCCTCACATCATTCTTACCACTCGCCGCTGCTGCACAGCTTAACGGCGATGGATATTATCGTATCCAGAACAATGCATCAGAGCGCTACCTGACTCTGAAGGATAACGTGATAAACGGTGAGGTCGATATGTCGACCGCATCGGCCGATGTAAGCAACCTCAGATCTTGGCGTGGTTTCGATCAGGTGGAATCCAACCCAGCCTCTATATTCTATATTATGAATGTAGGAGGATATCAATATAACCTGGTAACGCAAGGCACTAGCATCTATGATATCACTGGTGGAAGAAAATACATCGATATATTTGATAAGGCCAGTGGCTCTTACTACCTGTTCGAAGTATCGTCAGGCGGTGTAGCGGGGCATCTTTATGATAGCAACGACAAGGCTGTAAGAGGCAGTATTACTACTAAAGGCGAAAAGGCCTATATGTACTGGAGACTACTGCCCGTTACAACAGATGCCAACTACATCGGATTGAAGCCTACTGTTGAGGCTGCTGATGGCTGGTATGGTACCATCTGCGCTTCGTTCCCATTCAAGCTTAACAGTAGCAACGTAACGGTATACTATGTCGACGGTGTTGCCACAGGTCAGTTCCAGCTCAAGCAGATTGAGGACGAGGTTATACCCGCTGCTACCCCAGTGATATTCAAGACCAACAGCAATGATCCTGCAGATAACAAGATTATCCCTGTGTTCGAGGCAACTACAGCTCCAACAGACAACCTGCTAGGTGGTACATACTTCTCAAGCAGAAACCGCAATCACGAGGCATACGTAGAGTTCAACGCAAGTAAAATGCGTGTGCTGGGAGTGGACGCAGACAAGAACCTGATCTTCACTGAAGATGCTACAGGCGCATTGACAGAAAACAATGACATCCCAATGAACACTTGCTGGCTGAACGTACCAAAAGGTCTTTCAGGCGATTTCAAGCTTGTTGATCGCAGTTCATTCACTGCTATAAAAAGCATTGAGACATCCACAAATGGACCCTCTCCAAAAGCCACATACACCCTATCCGGTGTCCGTGTAGACAATTCTAAGACCTTGCAACCTGGAGTATATATCCAAGACGGCAAAAAAGTCGTAATAAATAAGTAAATTAAAGTGCACTCCTTGAGGAACGGAACTCTAGAGTCTGAAAGTGACAATCAGGGTATCATGAAGTATGGTAAGATTTTGATTGGCGAGACAGGTGTCGTGAAAGCTACTTCAAACAACGCTTGGCAGAAGATTCTTGATTGCAACATCGAAGCAAATGAAGAAACCAACTGGGGTGAGGCTGCACTCGAAACTCTCGTTGCCGACCCGTCTAAGTTCAGCGATGAAATGTCAGAGGACAAGAAGATTCGTACAATCGCAAAGAAGTAATCTCACTACTTACAAATAACTATTCAATAGAGGCAGCCCATCAAGGACTGCCTCTATTATTGTATTACTAATTTGCTAATTTTGAAAACTAACTAGAAAACAATTGCAAACTAACTAGATTACAATTGAAAACTAACTAGAAAAAAATAGGCTAGAAAATAGACTTAGTAAAGCGGATACTGAGAACTGGATAAACCTTAACTCCACCAATGAAATCTACCCAATCGCCAACCTTGCCACTGATGTTCTCAACATTCTTGGTCAGGTTAGTACCATCATGAGTAATCAGGTCGGGAGTGCCGCCCCAGAACATTGCACCAGCGTCGAATGAGACATGCCAGTCGTCACGGTTCTTTATAAGTCGGCCACCATATCCGAAGCCAAAATAAGGCTTAAAGCTATTTGAACGGGCCTGAACCTTTACCATATTATCCTCAGGATCTGGTTCCATATCATAACGCTCGCCTGTATCCTTTTTATCGCCTACATGGAATCCCATACGACCATAGTTGACGATCTTCTGGGCGTAAGCCTGACTAAGATATACATCCATTCCTGGATTTGCAGCGGTACCATCACCATCGATAGAAATAAGGGGATCGTCGTTAAGACACTTCTCGTATATCTGATTGTACATGCTTACAGCCAACAGAGATGTCATGGCCTTAGTAGAGTTCTCAGCCTCGGCTACCTTAGATGGCCCCCAGTAGAAACCGGCAGTGAAGTGCCAATGCTTGTTATTCTTAAAGGGGAACACATCAACCATGAACTTGAAATTGTTGAGAGTTGGTTTGCCAACCATCTCTATCTCGTCATCGACCTGAAAACCGGTAATACCTTCAAGCATCTTAGAAAGACGATCAAAGCGCGACTCGATACGATTGCCATCAGCGTCATACACCTTTGCAGGCTGACCACCTACCTCTATGGGGAAATAAATGCTCTGCTTAAAGCGAGGCATAAACTCGTAACCGGCGCGCAGCTGAACGTAATCACCAAGCTTGCTGGCTACATCAATACCTATACCAGTGGTACCAGCGGTTACCGAAAGGTCAAGGTTACGAAATACACCGCTCTTCTGGCTCTTCAGGCTCTTCTGCGCCAAATTATCAGCCGGTTTTACGTCGCAGCTGAGAGAATCGCAACACTGTGCATGAACAGCAGTCATCGTGAAGGATGCGGCTATTGCTAAAAGGTACTTTTTCATTTCTAGAATTATTTAGTTTATTTCATCATCCAGCGGCCGTCGCGCTCTACCATCGGCACTACAACCTCCTCAGTGGTTGAGTCGCCGTAACAGAGCATCAGCAGTACGCTGGTGTAGTGGAGTGTGCTATCGGTAAAGGCTCGCGACACGCGTACCTCGCGGATACCACCACGGCTACTGGTCTGCTGGGCCAGGAACTGGGCGTAGGCATCGTTGAGTTGTGAGCGGTAGTCGTCGGGCAGGTCGTCAGCCATCACACGGCCCTCAAGAAAAAGGTCGTAATCGCCATCAACCAGGTGCTGATAATAGCCCTTTGCAGCCAGCGAAGCAAGTTCTTCGCGTGTGGGGCTGCTGCATGCAGCCCCACACACTATGATGACTAGTATTGCTATATAAGCAAACTTACGCATTACTTCTGACGGATAAATACATTTATCGGGCTACCGGTGAGCGTCCAGTGCTCGCGGATCTTGTTCTCGAGGAATCGCTTGTAAGGCTCCTTGACGTACTGGGGCAGGTTGGCGTAGAACACAAATGTAGGAATCTGCGTGTCGGGCACCTGTGCCACATACTTGATCTTGATGTACTTACCCTTGATAGATGGTGGTGGGAAGGCCTCGATAAGTGGCAGCATAACCTCGTTGAGCTTTGAGGTACCGATCTTAACCTTACGATTAAGGTATACCTGCTTGGCTGTCTCGAGCACCTTGAAGATGCGCTGCTTGGTGAGGGCCGAGGCAAAGATAATGGGGAAGTCGACAAACGGAGCCATACGCTTACGGATGGCATTCTCGAAGGTAGAGATGACTGCCTGCGACTTGTCCTCGACAAGGTCCCACTTGTTGACAACTACCACGAGCGACTTGTTGTTCTTCTGAATGAGTTGGAAGATGTTCATATCCTGGGCCTCGATACCACGGGTGGCGTCGAGCATCAGGATGCAGACATCGCTATTCTCGATGGCTCGGATAGAGCGCATAACAGAGTAGAACTCCAGGTCCTCGGTAACCTTGTTCTTACGACGGATACCGGCGGTGTCGACCAGATAGAAGTCGAAACCGAACTTATCGTAACGGGTATAGATAGAATCGCGGGTGGTACCTGCGATATCGGTCACGATGTTACGCTCCTCGCCGATAAAGGCATTGATAATGCTTGACTTGCCGGCATTAGGACGGCCTACGACTGCGAAACGGGGGATACCGTCCTCGAGATCGTCCTTGGGTTTCTGGGGCAACATCTCGAGCACCTTGTCGAGCAGGTCGCCTGTGCCGCTACCGGTGGCGGCTGAGATGGGGTATGGATCGCCGAGACCCAGCTTATAGAACTCGTACTGATCGTAGAGGTCCTTGCCGTCGTCGGCCTTGTTGGCTACCAGGATGACAGGGAGCTTGGCGCGGCGCAGAATCATTGCCACGTCCATATCCCATCCGGTTACTCCGTTATTGATATCGCAGAGAAAGAGTACGAGATCGGCCTCCTCGGTGGCTATAATCACCTGCTTGCGGATCTCCTCCTCGAATACATCGTCGCTGTTGACGACCCAGCCGCCGGTGTCGACGACCGAGAACTCGCGACCGTTCCATTCGCACTTGCCATACTGGCGGTCGCGGGTGGTGCCGGCCTCGTTGCTGACAATCGCGTGGCGCGTCTTTGTCAGTCGGTTGAACAGTGTGGACTTACCTACATTAGGGCGTCCTACGATCGCTACTAAATTTCCCATTTATGTTTAATCTAGATTGTATCCAAAATTATTAAGCTCGCGTTCGTTTGAGCGCCAGTCCTTATCTACCTTTACGAATATCTCGAGGAAGATTGGCTTGTCGAAGAACTTTTCGAGCGACTTGCGGGCCTCGGTGCTTACCTTCTTGAGGGCTACACCCTGATGGCCTATGATAATACCCTTCTGAGAGTCGCGCTCCACATAGATGATAGCATTGATGTGGATGTGCTTGTCGTCTTCCTTGAATCGCTCTACAGCCACTTCTACACTATATGGAATCTCCTTATCATAGTATAGCAGGATCTTCTCGCGGATAATCTCCGACACGAAGAATCGGGCTGGCTTGTCGGTGAGCTGGTCCTTGTCGAAATAGGCAGGACTCTCAGGAAGCAACTCCTGTATGCGCTTTAGCAGGATATCAACGCCAAACTTGTTACGGGCTGAGATGGGCAGAATCTCGGCCTTAGGTAGGAGTGAATGCCAGCGCTCAACAATAGCTGCAAGCTGAGTGTTGCCGCCGGTCAACTCATCGATCTTGTTGATGAGCAGAATGACGGGGGTGTCCATCTTCTGCACTTTCTCCAGAAACTCCATATTCTTCTCGGGGTTCTCTACCACATCGGTTACGTAGAGAAGCACGTCGGCATCCTGCAGGGCCGACTCGGAGAATGCCAGCATAGACTCCTGGAGTTTATAGTTGGGCTTGAGCACACCCGGGGTATCCGAAAATACTATCTGCATCTCGGGAGTATTAACGATGCCCATAATGCGGTGACGGGTGGTCTGGGCCTTAAAGGTGGCAATTGAAATACGCTCACCAACCAGCTGGTTCATGAGCGTACTTTTGCCTACGTTGGGATTTCCAACAATATTTACGAATCCTGCTTTATGCATTAATTCTCAATTGTCCATTATCCATTGTCAATTACTTACTGCCATCATAGGCCCACTTGTAATAAGAAGCTCCGTGAACGAATCCTGCACCAAAGGCGGTGAAGATCATGTTGTCGCCCTTCTTCAACTTACTCTCGTAATCCCAGATAGCCAGAGGTATCGTAGCAGCACTCGTGTTACCATAGCGCTCGATGTTAACCATCACCTGCTCCATAGGCAACTCAAGGCGCTTAGCCACAGCCTCGATGATACGCATGTTAGCCTGATGAGGAACCACCCACTGGATGTTGTCCTTGTTCAGTCCGTTGCGCTCGGCAATGATGGCGCAGTCGTTGCTCATGTTGGTCACTGCATAACGGAATACAGTGCGGCCCTCCTGATAGAGGTAGTGCAGACGATGATCGACAGTGAAGTGCGATGGTGGGCAGACTGAACCTCCAGCCTTGAGATGCAAGAACGGAAGACCCTTGCCATCAGTACGGAAGTAAGAGTCCATCACGCCGATGTTCTGTTCCTCGGTAGCCTCTAGCAGAACTGCAGCCGCACCGTCTCCGAAGAGAGGACAGGTCTGACGGTCCTTATAGTCGACAACCGACGACATCTTATCGGCACCGATCACGATGATCTTCTTGTAGCGTCCGCTCTGAATCATCGTGGCTGCCACGTCGAGTGTGTAGAGGAATCCACAGCAGGCTCCCCAGAAGTCGAACGCAAATGCATTCTTAAGTCCGAGTTTGCCCAGCACGATTGACGCTGTGGAAGGGAACTTATAATCAGCTGTAGAGGTGGTAACGATGACGGCATCGATAGAGTCGGGATCGACTCCGGTCTTCTGCATCAGCTGCTTGGCTGCCTTACGAGCCATGTAGCTGGTGCCGAGACCTTCCTCCGTAAGAATGTGACGCTCCTTGATACCAACGCGCGTCATTATCCACTCATCGTTGGTGTCGACCATACGAGACAACTCATCGTTGTTCAGAATATAGT
>Ga0310694_10004422_pt1 | contig 13609 bp, 9 predicted proteins | sample 174DNAGHGhighgp2_FD_203884 | JGI IMG/M metagenome (GOLD analysis project Ga0310694, IMG submission 203884) | Sheep rumen microbial communities from Palmerston North, Manawatu-Wanganui, New Zealand - 1742 DNA GHGhigh gp2 (v2) (version 2) | ecosystem: Host-associated > Mammals > Digestive system >... | reverse complement strand
AGCGGCCGTTATAGACGGTGTTGAACAGACTCTCCTGCTCATTGTTGAACTTGGCCAGCAGGAAGGCATAGGCGGTAGTGAATAGAGTGCTCTTGAACACGCCATTCTTCTTGCAGAAGTCATCCACGCGGCCCAAGTCAATCGAGAGGGTGCGCAGCAGGGAATCCTCGCGGTACTCGGTCTCTTCCAGGTCGGGTGTGAACTGGGTGAAGGTGTCGCCGCAGTCAAAGTTGGCGGCATACCACCGCTTGGCTTCATCAAAGGCCGGCGTTTTGCGTTGCTCCGCCTCGTGGTTGGCAACGTCCATCATCGTCAACTCCTCGGGGGGGAGGGGCTCGCCATGGTAGGCCTTGTCGATGTCTTGCAGCATGGTCTGCAGCGACGTGCCGTCCATGATGATGTGGTGAAAGTCGAAGGCGAGGTAATAATGCTCTTGGTCACGCAACAACCTGACGCGGAACAAGCAGTCGCCGTAGATGTTGAACGGCTTGATGAACTGTGCTTTTTCTTGTTCGAAGTCTGCGATGTCTTCAATGCTGAGCGACCATTGCTCATTGCTCATGTCGATCGTCTGCATGGGCTCTCCATCCTCGCCCAGTTCAATGCGGGTGAACAGCGTGGGATGAGCCTTGAAGGCTGTCTCGATAGCGTCAAGCAGCCTCTGGCCATCCAGCGAACGGTCAAGAACATAAATGAAAGGTATATTATAACACGGCTCTCCCTGGTGGTTTGCACATTCCACGTAGATGCCGAATTGGCTTGTTGATAATGGTGCTGAAAGTTTCATATTACTTGTTTTTGGGTTAAATGATTACCATTTGGTTGTAAAAATGCGTGGGTTGACAACGAGGGTGATGTATCCCCATCTCAAACTGGTATCTGCCTTGGAACGTTTCAGGCGCTCCATGGTTTCGCCGCCCCACATGAATGATGCTCCTGCCGACACATTGACGTCACGGCTGATGCTGTAACCTGTTTGGAACTCAATCTCGTGTCCCAGGGTCTTGTCCATGTCTGTGAGGTTGGTGGCTATGGCCAGGTAGTGATAACTGGCGTTGACCATCCAGTTCTTCAGCGGGTAGTAAGTGCCTCCGATATAGGCGTTCTGCAAACCGGGAGTGAATCCGTGATGATAAGCGGTCACATAGAAGAAGTCCATTGCACCGTAGAACTTGTGGTGAGATCCGTACACTGTGCTGAAACCCTTGATGACATCGTGATGTACCATGCCGATGTTGTGCCCCGTGGGCACGGCAAAATACTTGTCACCGCTCAAGTAGTCATAGCCTACTAAAACATTGAATCTTGGGGTCGGTGTGAGGGTGACTTTTCCACTGGCCATCCATGCATCGATCTTGATGCCATCCTCGTTTTTGCCAAACTGTTTATAGTATGAGGCCTCGGCCTTCATGAATGTGGGATGGTAGGACAGGTATCCACCCGCCAGATGCTGGAACCAGGTCCTGTCTTTATTTGATGTATGTCCGTTCTGCATGCCGATGTTCATGAACAGCAATGACGCGCCCAACGGAATGCGTTGGAAATCATAGTGATACCATGCCGTATGCATGGTTTTGTAGGGCTGTCCTCCGTCCCTATAGACTGATCCGCCAGCGACCATCACATTGGCATTCTGATTATAGGCAAGAATGATGTGGGCCTTGTGGCCGTGACCCTCATATCCCAGGCGCAAGATGTCATGGGACGATGAAGCCATTGCCCATTCATCAGAGCCGATGATGCGCTCGTCGTCATAGTTGAGAGCCACTCGGCCCACTTGTGCAAACATACCGAAACGTGTCGTCATCTTCGCCCAGGCCTCATGCAGGTTAAAGGAACCTTTACCCGCTTGCCCCCACACGCCAGAATGCTGAGGGGTTACAAGTACTTCGAGCCAATCGCGCTTGAAGTTGATGGGCAGGCGCGTGCGGCTGAGCAAGAAATTGGACGTCGGCACCTTGGTAACCTCAGTTTCCTCGTCATTTGCCTCGGCGGATTCTTGAGGCATGCCGCCGTATCGTGCCTCGCCACGCCCCAGGAACTGCACGTCAATGCTGAACTCATTCTTGGGCGCAGGAATGCTGTCAACGGAGGGTTGACCTGAAACCGATAATGCCGGTAAAATTAATATGGCAAGTAGCCATCTCTTAACGCTGCTATGCATATTACAGAATCGGTGTGCTGGTGTGAATAATGATTAGGGCTCAAACTCAAACAGGTTGATGAAGCCTGTGATTTTAAACACATTCTTGATGTCATCATTCACATTGCACAACGTGACCGTTTTGCCCTTGGCTTTGGTCTTCTTGAGCACATCGAGCAGGATGCGAAGGCCGCTGGATGCGATATATTCCAGTTCCTTGCACTCAAACACGATATCCTTGGCAGTTTCCTCGGCTGTGATGGGCTTCAGTGCCTGTTCGGTTTCGATAGCGGCTGCAGTGTCGAGTGAGCCAGTCATGGTGACGATGATCTTCTCGTCAAGTTCTTGAATTGTTGTTTTCATTTTTGTTTTGTATTGGATTAATTAATTATTTGTTGTCTCCGGTTTGTATAATCTTCTTGAGCGTGAGCACATTCTTGCCGTCGATGCGCTCATAGTTGATGGTGTCCATCAACTGCTGCACCAGCAGGATGCCCAGGCCGCCGATGGGTCGGTCTTCGGCATTGAGCGTGGTGTCGGCCTTGGTGTTCTGTGTCGGGTCAAAGGCCTTGCCCTCGTCAGTGATGATGAATTTCAGCCATTGATCGGTGGCTCGGGCTTCGATGGTAATGTCGCCCTTGGTGCCCAGGGGATAGGCATAGCTCATCACGTTGACCACGGCTTCCTCAACCGCCAGCATGAGTTGTGACGTTAATGAGCGGTCAAGGTTTAATTTGCCTGATACCGATTGGATGAATTGATTGAGCTGGGGCACCTGTTTCACATCATTGGTCAGGAGCTGTGTTTCTTGCAGGATGATGGTTTCCTCAGGGCGATGATAGTGGATGGCGAGCATCGTCAGGTCATCGCTCTGCTGGGCACCATCGACAAATAGGCCCACTTGCTGATACATGGCTTCCATCAGCGCTGACGGTGAGATCTTTTCCTCTTCCAGGCAATGCTGGGCGGCATCAATGATGCGTTGCAGGCCGAAGAGCTTGTTTGACGGATTGCTGGCTTCGGTCAAGCCATCGGTATAGAGGAACAGGGTGGTTCCGTTCTGCAGCTGTTCATGCTGCTGCACATACTTGATGTCATCAAACAGACCTAACGGCAGATTGGCATTGACCGGCAACGGCTTCACCCCGTCGCCGATGAGCAACGGCGCATCATGGCCCGCATTGCAGTAGCGCAGCCGGCCCGTGGGCAAGTCGAGCACGCCGATAAACATGGTGACGAACATATTGGTCTTGTTCCCTTGACATGCGCACTCGTTGATGGCCTGCATGATGTGGGCAGGATTGGTCTCCTGCTGGCACACGCTGCGGAAGAAGGAATGCACCACTGCCATTACCAGCGACGAGGGGATGCCCTTGCCGCTCACATCGCCGATGCAGAAGAACAGTTTCTCGTCGCGGATGAAGTAGTCATACAGGTCGCCTCCCACCTCCAGCGCTGATGTCTGTTCGCCGCTCACATCGACGTCAGGCCTGCTGATGCCTTGACTGGGCAACATCTCGGACTGGATTTTTTGGGCAATGCGCAACTCGCTGTCGGTGCGCTCTCGGGTCAGTCTGGACTGTTGCAGGCGTTTTGAGTATTGGTTCACCCTGTACAGGATGAATCCCAGCAGCGAGAAGCCTGCCAGTAACATCAATAACAGGTTGCGGCGCATGCTGTTCAACTTGCCAAATACCTCATGGTCATAGCAAACCATCACAATCTGCCAATGGGGCTGGCCTTTCATGAATGCATAGTAGGCGTAGCCCGTGCCATTCTCCTTGTCTTGAAATGTGACAATCTTGCTGATGCAGGTGCTGCTGGGTTCGCGTTGATAGGTACTGTCATTGATCAATCTCACCACCTTGTTCACATCGCTATCCTGGGTGTGGCTGGAATCGGGTTGGGAAATGAGATGTCCGTCCTCGGTGAGCAGCAGGTAAAAGGTTGAGGGGTAGTTGTGCTTGGTGTTCAACTTGTCGATGATGCCTTGAGTGGACAAATCGATGCCAAACACACCTGCAATCTTGCCGTCGGTATCATGCAGGGGCATCGCAAAGGTGGTGACTTTCTCGCCGCTGCCGATGGCGTCCAGATAGGGGTCGGTCCAGGCCGCTATGTTCTTTTCTACTACAAGGGAATAGAATTGACGTTGGGTATAGTCGTGACCACTGTGTGACAACTCACCGGTGACGATGTCATCACCCTTGCGGACGGCGCTGAGCTCAAGCAGTTCATCCCGGCCAGGAAAATAACCGGGAACAAAGGCGACAAAGCTGCTCATCACGTCTGGGTTGGTGGAAACGAGACGCTTGAGAATGCCGTAAATATTGTCGGGTTTATTGATTTGATGCTGAAGGGGCCACAGGTAGTTACGCACCAGGTTTTCGTTGTTGCTGAGCAGGCTCTTGATATGCACCGCCTTGAGCGTCAGCTCGCTTTCAGTGCGATAATCCAGCTCGGTCTCCATCAGGTTATGGGTGTATCTGTATTGTAACAGCGACATGAGCTCAATGAGCGCACCGGCAAGCAGGATGAGAGCAATGGCTGATAGGGTTCGCCACGACCGCCGTTCCTTGATTTTGCTTATGATTTGTTTTAACGTCATATTGTTAATATTGCAAAAATTTGCAATTTATCTGAGAATTATTCACTTGCTTTGCAAAGGTACTTTTTTTAATTAATTTAATAATGTGTTTATATAGAAAAATAACGAGATTATAAAGAAAAACAGCAAGGTTGCTGAGTAGGGCAGCCTTGCTGATGATGTGTAAGTATGTACTCGATGTGTTTAATCCTCGTCCTGGCCGTTCTGCTTGGCGATGCGCTTGCGCTCCAGCTCATCAAGTATGATCTTGCGCATGCGGATGTGATTGGGCGTGATCTCGACATATTCGTCGGCCTTGATGTACTCCAAGGCTTCCTCGAGGCTGAAGACCACAGGAGGAACAATCTTCACCTTGTCATCGGCTCCGCTGGCACGCATGTTGGTGAGTTTCTTGGATTTGGTCACGTTGATGACCAAGTCTTTCTCCTTGGTGTGTTCGCCCACGACTTGGCCGCCATATACCTCCTCCTGCGGGAAGATGAAGAAGCGGCCGCGGTCCTGCAGCTTGTCGATTGCGTAGGCATAGGCCGTGCCGCCTTCCATGGCTACCAGCGATCCGTTGGTGCGACGTGAGATCTCTCCCTTCCAGGGCTCGTAGTCCAGGAATCGGTGCGACATGATAGCCTCTCCGGCACTGGCGGTGAGCACGTTGGTGCGCAGGCCGATAATGCCGCGTGACGGAATCTTGAACTCGAGGTGGATGCGGTCGTTCTGGGTCTCCATCATGGTCATCTCTCCCTTGCGGCGGGTCACCATGTCGATCATCTTGCTGGAGTATTCCTCAGGAACATTGATGCTCAACTCCTCAATGGGCTCGCACTTCACGCCGTCGATCTGCTTGATGATGACCTGGGGCTGGCCCACTTGCAGCTCATAACCCTCACGGCGCATCTCCTCGATGAGCACCGACAGGTGCAGCACGCCTCGGCCAAACACGTTCCAGGCATCCTCGTTCTCGGTGCGCTCCACGCGCAGGGCCAGGTTCTTGTCCAGCTCGCGCTGCAGGCGGTCCCAGATGTGGCGCGAGGTCACATACTTGCCGTCCTTGCCAAAGAAGGGCGAATCGTTGATGCAGAATCGCATCGACATCGTCGGCTCGTCGATGGCTATGCGTGGCAGGGCTTCGGGGTTGGCTGGCAGCGTCACCGTGTCACCAATCTCAAAGCCTTCCAGGCCGATGATGGCGCAGATGTCGCCGCTGCTCACACTCTCGACATGCTTCTGTCCCATGCCCTCAAACGTGCGCAGCTCCTTGATTTTTTGTTTCACCACCTCACCGTCGCGCTTGCACAGGGCGACTTCCATGCCGTCCTTGAGCGTGCCGCGGTGCACACGTCCCACGGCGATACGTCCCACATAGCTGCTGTAGTCCAGCGATGTGATGAGCATCTGGGCATCACCCTCGAGCATCTCGGGCTCGGGGATGTACTTGATGATGGCATCGAGCACAGCGGTGATGTTGTCGGTGGGTTTTTGCCAGTCCTCGCTCATCCAGCCTTCCTTGGCCGAGCCGAAGATGGTGGGAAAGTCCAACTGGTCTTCGGTGGCGTCGAGGTTGCACATCAGGTCAAAGACCATCTCCTGCACCTCGTCGGGGCGGCAGTTGGGCTTATCCACCTTGTTGATGACAACGATGGGCTTGAGGCCTAACTGCAGGGCTTTCTGCAACACAAAACGCGTCTGGGGCATCGGCCCCTCAAAGGCATCGACCAACAGCAGGCAGCCGTCGGCCATGTTGAGCACACGCTCCACCTCGCCGCCAAAGTCGCTGTGCCCCGGGGTGTCGATAATGTTGATTTTGTAGCCATTATAGGAAATGGACACGTTCTTGGACAGGATGGTGATGCCGCGCTCTCGTTCCAGGTCATTGCTGTCCAGAATCTGAGTACCCATGTTTTGGTTGTCGCGGAACAGGTTACCTGCCGCTAACATCTTGTCTACCAGAGTCGTTTTGCCATGATCGACGTGCGCGATGATGGCCACATTGCGGATGTTTTGCATATTCCCTTATTAAATTTGGCTGCAAAGATACTAAAAAAGCTTGTAGCTTATAGGCTTTACCCTTTAGTTTTTGAGTGCGATTTCATTTTTTTTGATTATTTTGATGTCGGCAAGATTTAGATCTCATGTGAGGTGAGCCCATGCATGATGAGCATGTTGTGCGACTACCATTTGATGAACCTCCAGTTGTATGCTGAATAGGTGATGTAGCCGCAGTTTTGTGTCGCCATCGAGGAGTAATTGACATTTCAACTCCAGGGGATGATCCAGTATGACACTGCCGATGACCTGTTGCCCGTGTGGAAAGAATGTTGTACCTTTGCTGGCGAGAAAACTAATTAAATCTTTATGTACTGATATGAACAGAATTGCTTTAGTGACAGGCGCAACAAGCGGTATTGGAGAGGCTTGCGCACGCGCATTGGCCCAGAGTGGCTACAACATGATTATTACCGGCCGCAAGGCCGATCGCCTTGATGCCCTGGCACGGGAACTGTCCGAACTGGGCGTGGGTGTCATCACGCTTGAGTTTGACGTGAGAGACCGCGAGGCCGCGACAGCTGCCATCCAGGGCCTTCCCCCCGAGTGGCAGGAAATTGACGTGCTGGTCAACAATGCCGGTGGCGCCATGGGCCTCGAGCCTGAGTATGAGGGAAATTATGACGACTGGGACACGATGATCGACACCAACATCAAGGGCCTGTTGACGATGACCCGCCTCATTGTTCCTGGCATGGTGGAGCGTGACCGCGGGCACGTGGTGAACATCGGCAGTGTGGCCGGCGACGCAGCCTATGCCGGTGGCAACGTCTATTGTGCCACCAAGTCGGCCGTGAAGGCACTGAGTGACGGCTTGCGCATCGATGTAGCCCACACCAGTGTGCGTGTGACCAACATCAAGCCGGGCCTGGTCGAGACCAACTTCTCGGTCGTCCGTTTCCATGGCGACAAGGAGCGTGCCGATGGCGTCTATAAAGGCATCCAGCCCCTCACGGGTGAAGACATTGCCCAAACCGTCCTGTTTGCCGTGAGCGCACCTGCCCACGTCCAGGTCGCCGAGATTCTTGTCCTGGCCACCCACCAGGCCAGCGGCAGCGTCATCCACCGCTCCTGATACAGTGCGACGCTCAGTTATCTAAACAAGAGGGTGTTGCAAAACTCCATTTGATTCATATTTAATCGGCCTAACGGCCGAGAAATTAAACAAAATTTGTATAAAAATTAAACAAAATAGATTTTTATTTTAATTTTTATAATTTTGCTTAATTTCTCGCGCGTAGCGCGATTATTATTTTTGAGGCGTTAGTTTTGCAACAACTGCTTGGACGCATCATGCTCTATATAGCATTGCGGCGTGTCCCAATACGGAAAACAGGAAACAAGCCCTATGTTTGCTATAAAAGTCAAACATAGGGCTTGAATTATGTGTGGGCTTCACTATCCACGGGGGACAGTGTTGCACTCAGGGGGCTATGGCTTATTACTTGCGGATGCAGCGGATGCTGTGGCCGAAGGTGTAAGCGTGGCCCGAGGTGGTGTAGCGAACCATGTTCTTGGTCGTCTGGTTGAGACGGATCATCTGGAAGGTGGGGGTAGAACTCAGGGGATCTTCATAGGGGGTGGTGCTCCAGAACCAAGCGTCGGCGCCGTCGTCGGCATCACCGGTTGCGGTCGAGTACAGACCTGCAGCCCATGCGTCAAAACCGGTCACATTGTTACCCTCCTTGCCCAGGTTCCAAGAGTAGTCGGTGTCGCTCTTGAAGTTATTGGCGGTAGGTCCACCATAGGTGCGCAGCTTTGCCCACTGAGCCTGGCTGGGAATCTCCCAACCCTCGGGAGCGAGGTTCTCGCCATTGGCAACGCAGTAGCCGTTGTAGAGCAGGCCGAAGATGCCGATATAGTCATTGTCGTCGGCATAAACGTGGCATGCGCCAGTGGTGTTGGCATTCCACTCGCTGGACTGTGTGGACTTGTACAAGGGGATGTCGGTGCCGTCAACCCACTTCTGGGTGCGCAGGTTCTCGGCGAGCCAGTACTGGGTGCCGATCTTCACGATCTTGTAAACCTGCTCCTCGCTGCCGCGAACGTCAACCAGCAGGTCGGCCTCAACGTCGGTGGGCTCAACGCTCTCGGGGGCGGTGATCACAATCTCGCCGTCAACCAGGTAAACCATCGACAGGGCGGTGCTGTTACCGGGGGTATAAGTCACCGTGTTGGCTTCCTCGTCCCATACCACGGTGCCGCCGTCGTTGGCCGAAACACCCTTGGTCTGGATAGCATTGCCGTTCTCGTCGCAGGGATAAACCACGATGCGCTGGTCGTCAAACTCCTTGATGTACTCCTTGCACACCTCGGCAACCTTCACGCCGTTGTGCATCACGCGCTGTACCCAGCAGCTGTTGAAGTTGGTGGGAATAGCGATGCTCAAGGCGGTCTGCGTTGTCGGCTTCTCGGGAATCACAAAAGTCGTTGTGAGCATTTCACCAGCGATTCCATATTTGTCATAGGCAACCGTTACAATCATGTAAGTGTCGCCGGGTGTGGGGTCACCAAGGACGAATACTAAATCTCCCTCTGCTTGGCTCATCTGAACTTCGGCCAGTACACCCTCGACATCAGGGTAGTCCACCGGCACGATAGCCATCTTGTAGGACTGGGCTGCATCACTTAAGGTGATGTTCACAGTTCCGAAGCCGGATTCATCCCATTCAAAGGACTTGAACTCGGGATAAGCAGCCACTTCACCGTCAATGAGGTCAAATGAGAGGCTGTCAACGTCAGCAATATTGTAAACGGTGACATCACCGTTCTTCATGGTCACAACGAGACGGTTGGGGACTGACTGCGCATAGGAGGCAAGACCCAGCGCAACCATAGCTATCATTAAGAAAAACTTTTTCATTATTTCTTGAATTTAAAGGATGAATTGTTGATGGTAATAATGTAAATGCCGCGCTGCAAGTGGGAAATGCTGATTTCCTCTCCACGCCAGTTGCGGTTGTCATAGAGTTGCTGGCCGCTTACTGCCCAGATGGACACATGGCCGCTGGTAGCACCGTTGATTCTGATGTACTGTTCACCAGCAATGACGCTCAGCAGATCCTTTTTGCCGACGATCTCCTTAATCGAAGTGGGAGTCTGTTCCTCATCGGTGAACTTGATAGACAGCACCTTGTTCAAGGCATAATCTTGACTGCCAAATCGGTGATTCACGACAATGTTGCCACCCTCAAAGGTCATCTTGTTGACATCTTGCAGTTGCCAACAGTTCAAGACCTCTTGTTCGGTGCCGTAGAATGTCATGAAGGACTGGGCATGGGCCACAGCACTGCATGAAAAAACCACCAACAGGCAGAAGAGTAATTTAAAACTTCTTGTCATGTTTTAAAAAGGTTTTGAATGGGTTTGATGATAGTTAGTCAGTTTCTTTCTTGATTGAAAGAAAACTCTGTCCCGTGCCTCCCGCTGCATAACGGCGACAGGAAAGATGCAATATTTATGAGATATTGGGTTTCTCCAGACCGTACTGGCGGCGACGGTCGAGACCGAGGAGGGCGGCGGAGGTGATAATGGCACCAACGCCGATAACGGCAAAGATAATGAGCGAGTGGGTGTAGTCCACCTGTTCGCCCACGGTGTCATGCTCGAGCACCTTGCCGATGAGCACGGGGATGAGCATGAGACCGATGTTCTGGATATAATAGATGATAGAGTAGGATGTTCCTAACTGCTTCATCGGCACAATTTTGGGGACTGCGGGCCACAGGGCGGCGGGCAGCAGCGAGAAGGCGATGCCCAGCACGCACATCAGCGTCACGGCAATCCAGCTGGAGTTGAGGGGCATGGAGAACACAAACAGGGTGATGGTGAGCAGCACACTGCCGATGACCATCATCGTCGCTCCGCGTCCCTTGTTATCAAACCATGCGCCGAACAACGGCGTCAGCACGATGCTGGTGTAGGGGAGGATCGAGGGAATGGCTCCGGCCAGGCTGGCTTCGACACCGTATTTGGAAATCATCAGTTTGGTGGCGAAGTCCAGGAATGGGTATAGTGCCGAGTAGTAGAACAGGCACAGCAGGGTGATGAGCCAGAATCCGGGATTCTTGATGGTGATTTTCATATCCGAGAAGTGGAACTGCTCGTCATCACCTTGGGCGGTGTCTTGCTCGCCCTGTTCCTTGTCGAGGCGGCGGTCCATCGTGCAGTAATACAGATAGGCGATGAGGCCCACGCCCACACAGAAGACACCGATGAGCAGCGGCTTGGGAAGTCCCCAGTTCAATGCGATGGGAAGGCTGAAGTTGAGCGCCAGTGCGGTGCCCAATCGTGCCATGGCCACCTGCAGGCCCATGGCCAGCGCCATCTCCTTGCCCGAGAACCAGCGCACGACGACCTTCGACACCGTGATGCCGCACATCTCATAGCCGATGCCAAAGAAGGCAAAGCCCAAAGCTGCCAGCGCCACTTGCCGCTTGATGGTGCCCAGCAGGGGCACGTTCCACATCGGGTCGGGAGAGGTGAATGTGATGACCCCATAGACGGCTGTGGCACCAACCAGCATGAGCACACACGAGAGGATGCCCGTGAAGCGCACCCCCATCTTGTCGAGGATGATGCCGCCCACAAAGAGCATGAGCAGGAACACGTTAAAGAAACCGCGTGACCCGGCAAAGATACCGAACTCGCCGCTGGTCCACCCGACACCGCCGTCCTGGACGGCCTTCTCGAGCATGAATTGCAGCGGTGACATCTCCTTGGCGACCACATAGCCTGCCATCATCGTGAACGACACAATAGCCAGCACGGTCCACCGTGCCCACGCCTTGGTAGCGATTGTTTCTCTAACCTGTTCTCTCATGTGATTCGGTTTAAATGAATAGGGACCTTAAAGTCTTTAAAGTCCTTAAGGTCCCTAAAGTCCCTATTAGATTTCTAATAGCTAAATGCTAATAGCTAACAGCTCATTAAGCCTCAGGCTTGATGTTGGGCTCCTCGAGGCCGAGGTGCTTCTTCTTGTCAACCACCTTGAGGTACAGACCGAACAGCAGGGCAAGAATACCGAGGCTGGCAAAGATTACCATGGGCCAAGTGTAGTCATACTTTGTCGGGTCGGTAACACCGGGGTTGGTGTTGTCGAGAACCATACCGATGAGCATCGGGAAGAGCCACAGACCGATGTTCTGAATCCAGAAAATCAGGGCGTAAGCGCTACCGATAATCTTGGAGTCCACCAGCTTGGGAACGCTGGGCCACAAGGCAGCGGGAACGAGCGAGAACGACGAACCCAGCACCAGAATGGTGATGTAAGCCATGACAAAGCCGGCAACCGTGCTACCCTTGAACAGCGGCAGAACGTAAGCGAAGGTCAAGTGGCAGATGATGAGCAGCAGCGAGCCGAGCACGAGCATCGAGGCAGCTTTACCCTTGTGGTCAACATAGTTGCCCAGGATGGGGGTGATACCCACAGCCAGCAAGGGGAATACTGCGAAGACACTCTCGGCGCTCTGGCGCATGTAACCCATGTAGCAGTAGCAGATAAGGGCTACAATCGAGACGCAAAGCAAGCCGTACTTAGCACTCTTGTTCTTCATGAAGTTGCTCATGAAGGCGGTGGCTGCTACGATGAGCATCACGATGTACTGATAGATGGTTAGGCTCTCATTGGCCCAGAACGAGTTGGGGTCAACCTCGGTGAACGTGAGGTTGCACTGCAACATGTTCACGGCATACTTCTGGAAGGGGAAGATGGCGCTGTAGTAGAGTACGCAAAGCAACGATACAATCCAGAAACCCTTGTTGGTGAGGATCTTGCCGATGTCGCTCACCTTGAACGGATCGTCCTTCTCCTCGGCCTCGCCGGTCTGCTTGTCGAGCTTGCTGTCCATGAAGAAGTATACGATAAACATCATCAGGGCGATGCACATCAGTACAACACCGAAGGCTACCGAGCGGGAAACGCTCACCTGACCGCCTAATTTGGCAAAGAAGGGCGAGAAGATCATACAGGTGGCAACACCCAGGCGGGCCAGTGCCATCTCGCTACCCATGGCCAGAGCCATCTCGCGGCCCTTGAACCACTTCACGATACCACGGCTCACCGTGATACCTGCCATCTCGACACCGCAACCGAAGATCATAAAGCCGCAAGCAGCTAATTTAGCTGAGGCGGGCATGCCATCGGCAAACGGCAGGATGTCGAACCAGGGGGCGATGGGCTTCCAGTTCAGGTGGTTGTTGAACCAGTTCTCGAGGCCGGTGCCCATGAATGCTTCACTCACGGCATACCACTTGATGATGGCACCAATGAGCATGACGGCACCCGACAGGACTGCCGTGAAGCGCACGCCCATCTTGTCGAGGATGATACCGGCAAAAATCAGGAAGAATACCCATACATTGAGGAATACCTCACTGCCTTGCATTCGACCAAAAGAAGTGGAATCCCAGCCGCGTGTGGTTTCCATCAAGTCCTTGATGGGCGACAGGATGTCCATGAAAATGTAGCTGCAGAACATACCCAAAGCGAGTAACAGCAGCGCCGTCCAGCGCATTCCTGCAGAATCTCTTAAAGTTTGAATCTTTTCAGACATAAATTGTTGTTTTTAAAATTGTTTGTTATTTGGTTTTTAATTAATGGTTCTTTTTTATTAGGCTTTAGCTTTTAGGTTTTAGGTTATTAACTTCTAACTCCTAACTCCTAACTAATCACGCGATTCCCAGCGACTCACAGATGCGGTCGATCTTCTTGTCGGCCCATTCGTTCTTGGCGTCGTAGTTCTCCTTCTTGTCGAGGGTGTCATGCACCTCGATGTAGAACTTGATCTTGGGCTCGGTGCCTGAGGGACGGATAGATA
>Ga0310694_10004420_pt1 | contig 13610 bp, 11 predicted proteins | sample 174DNAGHGhighgp2_FD_203884 | JGI IMG/M metagenome (GOLD analysis project Ga0310694, IMG submission 203884) | Sheep rumen microbial communities from Palmerston North, Manawatu-Wanganui, New Zealand - 1742 DNA GHGhigh gp2 (v2) (version 2) | ecosystem: Host-associated > Mammals > Digestive system... | reverse complement strand
TCCAGATTGAGCAGCGCATGTCGATTGAAAAGGACTTCTCACGAGAAGTGCAGGCAATTACTGCCAGCCTGACTCAGTAAAGATACTCAAGTCAAGAAAATCAATGACTGAGGGTGGATCCACAAGAAATCGGGTTCACCCTCAATCATGTTGTGGGCATTATACCGACTGTTTCACAGCAGTTGCATCGCGATGTGGGCACATGCCTCGGCGTCGGCAAGGGCGTGGTGGTGATGGCGCAGGTCGTAGCCGCAATAGGCGGCGACAGTGTGTAACTGGTGGTCGGGCAACTGCTTGAGTAACCGCCTGGCAGCCACGCATGTGCAGTAGAATCTGTAGTCGGGATAATCCATCTGGTAGCAACGGAATACAGCCTTCAGGCAGCTCTCGTCAAAGGACTTGTTGTGGGCAACAAGTGGCAGCCCATCGATGAGTGGTTCAATCTTGGCCCATACCCGGGGAAATATAGGGGCATCGTCGGTGTCCTCGTGCCCTAGACCATGTACGCGTTGACACCAGTAGCTGTAGTAGTTGGGCTCGGGTTGAATGAGGGAGTAGAATGTGTCGGTGATTTCCCCGTTGCGCACAACGACTACACCCACTGCACACACGCTGGTGCGCTCATTGTTGGCGGTCTCAAAATCGATGGCGGCAAAGTTCTCCATTGTCTATCTATTTTGAACAAAATTACAATAATTTCCTGAAATCAGACTCAAAAAAGTTTTTTACGCCTTCATTTTAAACATTTTCTTTACATTTCAGTCAAAAAGTGCGCAAATCAAATCGTTGATTGAGAAAATATGCGTATTTTTGTAGGTTAATACTATTATCGTGACATTCGTGCTTGCCTTGGGCGGTGTTTGCCTGCAGTGCGGTGCACGTAACAGATTTTAAAATTACAAAAAAGAATGGACAACGATCGAATTCTAGAGATCAACATTGAAAACGAAATGAAGACCAGTTACATCGATTACTCGATGTCGGTTATCGTTTCGCGTGCGCTACCCGATGTGCGCGACGGTTTCAAGCCGGTGCACCGCAGGGTACTCTACGGCATGGACAAGTTGCGCAACTACTCCAATGCCCCTTACAAGAAATCAGCCCGTATCGTGGGTGACGTGCTCGGTAAGTACCACCCCCACGGCGACTCGTCGGTTTACCTTGCCATGGTGCGTCTGGCTCAAGATTGGGCCATGAGGTATCCACTTGTTGATGGCCAGGGTAACTTCGGCTCGGTTGACGGTGACAGCCCCGCTGCCATGCGTTATACCGAGGTGCGCCTCGACAAGATGGGCGAGAGCATGATGGAAGACATGGACAAGGACACCGTGGACTTCGTGCCCAACTTCGACAACACGCTCGACGAGCCTTCGGTATTGCCCACCCGCATCCCCAACCTGCTGGTAAACGGTGCTACAGGTATCGCTGTGGGTATGGCAACCAACATGGCTCCACACAATCTGGGCGAGTGCATCGATGGTTGCCTGGCGCTGCTCGAGGACCCCGAGATGGAAGTGAGCGACCTGATGAATTACATCAAGGCTCCCGACTTCCCCACGGGTGGCATTATCTATGGCTATCAGGGCGTGAGAGACGCCTTTGAAACCGGTCGCGGACGCATTGTCGTGCGGGCCAAGGCCGAGATTGAAACCGAGCATAACCATGAGCGCATCGTGGTCAACGAGATTCCTTATAATGTCAACAAGAAGGATCTTATCGAGAATATTGCACGTCTGGTTGAGGAGAAAAAAATTGAAGGCATTGCCGACATCAACGATGAGAGCGACCGCCACGGTATGCGCATCGTCATTGATGTGAAGAAGGATTTCAACCCCAACGTGCTGCTCAATAAGCTGTACAAGATGACTGAGTTGCAGTCATCATTCAGCGTGAACAATGTGTGTCTGGTCAATGGCCGTCCCATGTTGCTCAACCTCAAGCAGTTGCTTCACTACTTCCTGGAGCACCGCCACGAGGTGGTGATTCGCCGCACCCAGTTCGACCTGAAGAAGGCCAAGGAGCGTGCCCACATCCTGGAAGGACTGATTATAGCCAGCGACAATATTGATGAGGTGATTGCCATCATCAAGAGCAGCGACTCTACCGATCATGCCATCCAGCGCCTGTGTGAGCGCTTCAGCCTCACCGAGGTGCAGGCCCGTGCCATCGTTGAGATGCGACTGCGCCAGCTCACCGGCTTGGAGCAGGAGAAGCTGCACAACGAGTTAGCCGAGGTGCGCAAGACCATTGAGCACCTGCAGGCCATCCTCGACGATCCCGCCGAGTGCCGCAAGGTCATTGAGGAGGAATTAATAGAGGTGAAAGAGAAATTCGGTGACGAGCGTCGCACCCAGATCGTTTATTCAAGCGAGGAGATGAATGCCGAGGACTTCTACAGCGATGATCCCATGATCATTACCATCTCCCACTTCGGTTATATCAAGCGCACCCCGCTCAAGGAGTACCGTGCTCAGGCACGTGGCGGCGTGGGTGCCAAGGGCAGTGATACACGTGATGAGGACTTCATCGAGTATGTCTATGAAGCCACCAACCACAATTACATGTTGTTCTTTACCGCCACGGGACGTTGCTTCTGGCTGCGTGTGTTTGAGATTCCCGAGGGCACCAAGAACAGCAAGGGACGTGCTATCCAGAACCTGCTCAACCTGGATGCCGAGAACCGCATCATGGCATTTGTGCGTGCCACTGCACTCACCGATCCCGATTATAATCAGTCACATTATATTGTATTCGCCACCAAGAACGGTGTCGTAAAACGCACGAGCCTGAGTGCTTATTCACGTCCACGTGCCAACGGCGTGCGTGCCCTCAACATTGCTGATGACGACCAGCTCGTGGGCGCTATCCTCACCGAGGGCGACAGCGAGGTGATCCTGGCCAACAGCAAGGGCTATGCCATCCGCTTCCCCGAGACCAAGGTGCGCGCCATGGGACGCACGGCTACCGGTGTCAAGGGTATGACCCTGAGCGAGGGTGACGAGGTCATCGGCATGATCTGCATGCGTGCAGGAACCCGCGATGACGTGCTTGTCGTTTCAGAACAGGGAATGGGCAAGCGCAGCGCTCTCGAGGACTACCGCGTGACCAACCGTGGCGGAAAGGGTGTTAAAACCATTAACATTACGCCCAAGACTGGCAAGCTAATTGCAATTAAGAATGTGAATGACGATAACGACCTTGTCATCATCAACAAGAGCGGCATCGCCATCAGGCTGAAAGTTAGTTCGCTGCGTGTTGTGGGACGTGCCACCCAGGGTGTGAGACTGATCAACCTTGAGAAGAAGAACGACGAGATTGCAAGCGTTTGCAAGGTGGATACCGAGCCCGAGACGACCGATGAGGAAAGCGTACGCGACGCTTTCCAGAACGAGGAAGCGCAGCCCGTACAGGAGATCCAGGGCGACAGCGACGGCCAGCAAGACGAGCAGGAACAACAAAACGATAACGAATAAACATTATAAACCAACTTAATTGTTAATTAAAATGAAAAAGATGATTCTTTTCGGCGCAGCCGCCATCATGATGGCGTTTGGCGCATCGGCTCAGATGAGCCTCGTGAAAGACCTCGCCAAGAAGGCCACCTCTGGTGACCCGACGCAGATGATGGAAGTGCTTGATAAAATCGAGCCCGCCCTGACCAATCCCGAGAGCGCTGGTGACGTGCTCACGTGGTACACCGCCGGTAAGGCTGCATTTGGCCTCTACGACAAGATGTATGAGGCTACGCTTCTCAAGCCCGATGCTGCCGATCCCGAGATAATGGCTGCCACAATCCTTAGCGGCTATGAGTTCTACATGAATGCCATGCCCCTGGACAGCGTGCCTGAACTCAACAAGGATGGTTCATTCAAGCTCAACAAGGACGGTAGCAAGAAGGTTAAAACTAAATACAGCAAGGAGATCATTGGCACCCTGACAGGCCACATCAATGATATTGCACGTGTGGGCAACAGCTGTATCGACAAGGAGAAATGGGAACTTGCTGCCGCAGCCTATGGCTACTTTGCAGATATTGCCGGTTCTCCCTTTGCCAAGAACAATGGCCTCGAGTATCCTGACAGCACGATTTCCGAGATTCGCTTCTTGCAGGGCTATTCACAGTACAACAACAAGGACTATGCCGGTGCTTATGAGAACTGTGACAAGGCTTTCAAGATGGGTTATGACAGGAACAACATCGTTGGTTACCTTACTTCGTCGCTGGCTAACCTCGTGCAGGGTATGCTCGACAACAAGGAGTATGACAAGGCCATGTCATTTATTGACAACGCCATCGCCGGTGACCCCGATAATGCCATCCTGCATGACATCAAGGGCTTTACTGCCGAGCTGAAGGACGGTGTGGAGGCTGCTCTGCCGCTGTATCGCAAGGCAACTACTGTAGATCCTAACTACGCCGATGCTCAGTTTAACGTGGGCCGTTGCCTCTACCTGATGGCACAGAAGATCATCGATGAGAATCCCAATGCCACCAACAAGGAACTCGTTCCCAAGCTGAAACCCATCTACGATGAGGCCATTCCTTTCTTGAAGAAAGCCGTGGAACTCAATCCCGAGGAGACCAAGGCCAAGAGCGTCCTGGACGACATCCTCTACAAGTTTGAGGTGATGGGCGTGAAGTAATTATTGGTCAAGATTATTGATTCGTGCGAGCGGTGAGGTGATTCTTGCCGCTCGCTTGTGTTGTTATGTTTTCTTCAATAATGTTAAAGGTGTGATGTGCTTGGCACGTTTGGTTTGCAAGGATTATCAAAAAGCATTATTTTTGCAGCGTTTTTATTGAGTGATATCATTGTGAAAAGAATAACCATCATATTTACCACCATTGTGATGCTGGCCACGAGTGCTGCGGCGCAGCGTTCCACCATCACCGAAGTCAAGAAAGCAATCAGTGGCTTGACTATGACCGTCGACAGCTATAACAAGGCGTTCAACAAATTGAATCCCACGTTCACCAACGATGAAACACGTAATCGTGCCGAGACATGGGAACTGGCCAACCGCATCAAGATAGAACTGTATGACAAATACATGGACAATCGCCGTGTCGGTAAAAAGGTCGATGCCAAATTGATGGGTCACGCTCTGCTGGATGGCTATGACTATGGCCAGGTTGCGCTTAAGCTGGATACTGTTTATATTCTTGACAATAACGGGCAAAGAATCATAGACAAGAAATCCAAGCGCCCCAAAGTGAGGACCAAATATAGCAAGGACATCGCCCACCGCTTGATGGAACACCACGATGACTACCGACTGGTGGGCAGCGAGCTTTATAACGTGAAAGACTGGAACGGTGCTTATCAATCATGGGAGTATTATTGTCAACTGGCTGCTCGTGATGATGATGCGCGCTGGAGTAAGCCCGACAGCCTTGTGGGCGAGGTGCGTTATTACCAAGCCATTGCAGCATGGCAGAAGGCCGACACGCTGGATGCCGTGAGGCTTTTTGAAGTCGCTCGACAGACTGGTTATGACCGCAAGGAGGCCTATGATTATGCGCTCATTTGTCTCAATGATCTAGGACGAGAGCAGGATGTGGTGAAACTGGCTTGGGAAGCGTTTGTCAAGTTCGGCACGAGTGATCCGCAGTACATCCGCATCCTGATCAACAGTTATCTCGCTCGTGAGGATTTCTCAGGGGCCAATGACCTGGTTGACGATGCTCTGGCTGCCAATCCCGATGATGACGAGTTATACAATCTCAAGGGACTTGTGGTCGAGAACCATGATGATATTTACGAGGCGTTCCCTTATTACCAGCGTTGCATCGAGTTGAACGACAGTAATGCCAGTGGCCTGTTCAACGTGGGGCGCTATTTCTACAACAAGGCACAGGAAACTCGCCAGAATAGTCATCTCTACGGCAAGAGACTTGCCAATCTGGTCAATCCCATGTATCGAGAGGCTTTGCCTTATCTTGAGAAATCCTATGCCATTAATCCTGACAACAAGGACCTGGTGAACGCGTTGCGTGACATTTATTTTAAGCTCGGTGAGGCCGACAAGCTCCAAGCCATCGAGTCGGCCCAATAAAACTCGCAGGAACAGTAAAGCAAGCCCGATGTCTGACCTTTGATGGCCAACATCGGGCTTGTATTTCTGTCGGTAATAACGCCAGCCTCTGTGAGTTACGGCTTGCGCACGATGCCACGCTTGCTTGAGCGCACAAAGTCAATGATGACATCGCGCTCGGGACTGGCGGGCAATTTGGCAGCCTCTTCGAGTGATTGGGTTACATTTAGACCTGAATCGTAAATGGTGCGGTAAACGTCGGCGATGGCGTCGATCTGCTCGCTGGAGTAGCCGCGACGATGCAAGCCCACCTTGTTCACGCCCTCGTAGACGATGGGGTAGCGAGCCGCCATGCAGTAGGGCGGAATGTCCTTGTTGACCAGGGCTCCGCCTTGTATCATCACGTGGCAACCGATGAGAGTAAACTGGTGGACAAGAGCACCGCCACCGATGATGGCCCAGTCTCCAACCTCAACTTCGCCTGCCAGCTGAGATGCGTTTGACATGATGACGTGGCTGCCCACGACGCAGTCATGGGCCACATGGCAATAAGCCATAATCAGGCAGTTGCTGCCCACGACGGTTTTCCCTCGCGAAGCCGTACCGCGGTGAATTGTGACAAACTCGCGGATGACGGTATTGTCGCCGATGATGGCAACGGTTTCCTCGCCTTGAAACTTGAGGTCTTGAGGTATGTCGCCGACAACAGCGTTAGCGTGTATGTGACAGTTTTTACCGATGCGCGCACCACTGCGCACAACTGCTCCGCTGTCGATAATGGTGCCGTCGCCAATTTCCACATTGGCGTCGATGGTCACAAAGGGACCGATTTTCACATTTTCCCCAATTTTAGCGTCAGGGTGGACGACGGCAAACTGATTAATGTCCATTGTATTCTGGTTTTTGGTTTTTGTTTTTAAGTTGTAGGCAATAATACTTTCTTTGATCTGTAGTTCCAAGCGATTGTGATAAATCCAACAACTTACAACCAACTACTTAAAACTTAAAACTTAAAACTATTTCGCGATTATTCTTGATTCTTGACGATTTGGGCCATAAATTCGGCCTCCGAGACGATTTTCTCGCCCACAAAGGCATATCCCTTCATGATGGCGGTACCACGGCGGATGGGTGTCATCAGTGACAGGTGGAAGATGAGCGTGTCGCCGGGCACCACCTTGTGGCGGAATTTCACATTGTCAATCTTAAGGAAGTAGGTCGAGTACTTCTCTGGCTCATCTACGCTGCTCAACACGAGAATGCCGCCCACTTGTGCCATCGCCTCGACTTGCAGCACGCCTGGCATGATGGGCTCGTCGGGGAAGTGTCCCTGGAAGAACGGCTCGTTGACCGTCACATTCTTGATGCCCACAACGTGTTTCTTGCCCTTCTCGATGATTTTGTCAATGAGAAGCATGGGATAGCGGTGAGGCAGCATTTTGCGTATCTGGTTGATGTCGTAGAGTGGCTCCTTGTTGGGATCATAGATGGGAGCCTGGACATTCTGGTAGCGCAGTTCTTGCCTGATTTTCTTGGACAGCTGGGTGTTGATGGTGTGGCCCGGGCGGGTGGCAACGATGCGACCCTTCAAGGGACGTCCGATCAGGGCCAGATCGCCCAGCACGTCAAGCAGCTTGTGGCGGGCTGGCTCGTTCTTGAATGCAAGTGGCTTGTTGTTGAGATAGCCCAGTTCGTTGGCGGGCTTGTGAGGCACGTTCATCACGTCGGCCATGCGGTCCAGGTCTTCCTGTTTCATGGGCGTGTCGTAGATGACGATGGCGTTGTCCAGGTCACCGCCCTTGATGAGGCCGAGCTGGATGAGCGGCTGCACTTCGCGGACAAACACGAATGTGCGGCTGCCGGCAATCTGGTCCTTGAACTGGCGGATGTCGGTCAAGGAGGCAAACTGGTTGCCGAGCACGGGGGAGTCAAACTCGATCATGCAGTCGATAGAGAAGTCGTCGTCGGGCAAGACGATGAGTGAAGAACCTGACTCCTTGTCAACGACCTTGATGCGTTGCTTGACGACGTAAAACTCTTTCTCGGCTTCCTGTTCTGCTATGCCGGCTTTTTCTATTTCTTCACACCACTTGATGGCGCTGCCGTCCAGAATGGGCACTTCGCCGCAGTTCACCTCGATGAGGCAGTTGTCGATGCCGGCGGCATACAGGGCTGCCATGGCATGCTCGATGGTGCTGACTCGGGCTTCCTTGTTGCTCTTGCTGGCGATGACGGTGCCGCGGGTGGTTTCGATGACATGCTCGGCGAGGGCTTGAACGGTGGGCTGTCCTTCCATGTCAATGCGCTTAAACACATAGCCTGTATTCACATCGGCGGGCTTGAATGTGGCTGTTGACAATTGCCCGGTGTGCAGTCCCTTTCCGGTTACAGTGAAGGCGTTCTTCAGTGTCTTCTGTTTCATGATTGTGTGATGATGTTGTCTGGTGGATGTGGTTACAGCTTCTTCTTCAGCTCCTTGATGTCGTTGTACATCTCGCCCAGGCGCTTGAGATAAACCGTTTGGCGGGCAAATTCCATTGCGGGTTGTACGGGGGCTCCCAGCCACTTGCCGTTGCTGCCGATGCTGTTGTCAACGCCGGTCTGGGCGCCGATGCCGTTCTTGTCGCCGACGGTGATGTGGCCGGCAAATCCCACTTGTCCTCCCACCATGTTGTACTTGCCGATCTTGGTGGAGCCTGCAACGCCCACCTGGGCAGCCATGACGGTGCTTTCGCCCACTTCCACGTTGTGGGCAATCTGGATGAGGTTGTCCAGTTTGGCGCCTTGCTTGATGACGGTGGCGCCCATGGTGGCGCGGTCGATGGTGGTGTTGGCGCCCACTTCCACATCATCCTCGAGGATGACGATGCCCACCTGGGAAATTTTCTCGTAGGTGCCGTCGGCCTTGGGGGCGAAGCCGAAGCCGTCGCCGCCGATGACAGCGCCGCCCTGCACAATGCAGCGGTTGCCGATGCGGCAACCATGGTAAATCTTCACCCCGGGATACAGGATGACGTCGTCGCCCAGTGTCACGCCGTCGCCGACGTACACCTGCGGGTAAATCTTCACGTTCTTGCCGATGGTAACGCCGTCGCCGATGTAGGCAAATGCGCCGACATACACGTCGCCGGGCAGGGTGGTGCCTTGACCCACGTGGACCGGCTCTTCAACGCCGCGCTTCTCGGGGCGCTGGCTGTTGACGAAGTTCAGCAGGTCGGCCAGCGTCTGATAGGGGTCCTCGACGCGGATGAGCGTCGCCTTGACTTCCTGCTCGGCCACAAAGTCCTTGCGCACGAGCACTGCCGAGGCCTGGGTCGTGTAGATGAAGTGAGTGTATTTGGGGTTGGCGAGGAACGTCAGGCAACCGGGCGTTGCCTCCTCGATTTTAGCATAATTGTTAATCACGGTGGAAGCGTCGCCGTCGACCGTGCCGTTAACCATTGCTGCAAGTTGTTGTGCAGTAATTTCCATGATGCGGTAATATTGTTGACTAGTATGTTATATCAAAATCGGGCGCAAAGATACATAAAAAATCTCAATATCACACTTTAAAGCACATTCCTTGGGTCATTAAGCGACAATTAGAACATTATTAATGTGCTTTTGTGTCTCTTCTCGTGTGATTATTGCGCACTGCGGGCGAGCAGACTGGCGATTTTGGCCTCGATGATTTGCGGCTCATTCAGTCCCGTGAGTGTCTGATATTCGCCCTTGGGGGTGATGAACACCAGCAGGGGGATGGACTCGACTTGGAACTCCATGGCCAGTTCAGGTTCCTGGTCCACGTCCACACGCTTAAAGATGACGTCGCCCTGGTGTTTCTGCTCAATTTCCTCGAGGATGGGGGCCAGCCGCTTGCATGGTCCACACCAGGTGGCATAGAAGTCAACGACCATCGGCTTGTTGGACAAGAGGGTGGTCTGCTTGAGCCATTGGCCTTGATCGTCGTCGGCGCTGTTGTCAACGGTCATCTCGCTCTGGGCCGTGTTGTTCCCGGACGATTGCGGGTTGCTATCTTCGCTCTTCTTGTTGCATGCCGCCAGCACGAGCAGTGCGGCCAGGCACAGGGTGATTCTTTTCATTGTCAGCAAATATATAGTTCTCTTTCACTGTTAGTCGGTCAATTGATGAGTTCGCCTTTTCCCTGGCGGGTGATTTCGGCCTCGCCACTGGTGCAATCAACGATGGTCGAGGGCATGAGTTGGCCGCGTCCGGCATCGATGACGATGTCCACTTGGGATTCAAAGGCCTCGGCCATCAGCCCGGGTTCGCAGCGGTAGTCCTCGTCCTCGCCGGGCACCGAGGTCGTCAGGATGGGGCCTCCCAGTGTCCTCACGATGGCCAGGGCGATCTCGTTGTCGGGGATGCGGATGCCCACGGTGCGGCGGCCCTTGAAGGCCTTGGGCAGCTTGGACAGGGCGGGCAGGATGAAGGTGAACGGCCCGGGCAGGTTGGACTTCATCAGCCTGAACTGTGTGTTGTCAAACTTGGCGAACTGGGCCACCTGTGAGATGTCGTCACAGATGATGGAGAGGTTGGTCTTGGCCGACTTCATCTCCTTGATGGAGCAGATGCGCTCGATGGCCTGGTTGTTGAGGGCGTCACACCCCAGCGCATACACGGTGTCGGTGGGGTAGATGATCAGTCCGCCGTCCTTGAGCGTCTCGACCACCTGGTCGATGTGGCGCTGGTTGATGTTGTTTTCAATAATCTGTAGAATTTCCATTGTTTAAGTTGTAAGTTGTGAGTTTTTAGTTGTAAGTTTTTAGTTGTTAGTTTTTTAGTATGGTGGCTGTCGCTCGAAAAAACGTATCGGCAAATATGGTAATCATACTTAAAACTTAAAACTAAGAACTTAAAACTCCAGGTTTTTAAAGTGGTATAGCTGCTTTAAAAAACTGGGCTATAAATTGATGTTTCGACTTGGGTGGCGCGGGCATATTTCTTCAGCAGGTCGGCCATCCAGTCGGTCGCCTGCTGCAGCGGCATCTCAGGGGCAAAGGCGTTGATGTTGATCTGGGCTGTCACGGTCTGCTCGGTGAACTTGGTGCGCTCCTCGTCGCTGGTCGGCGTGGCGATGGGACCCGTTGCGTCACGGTAAACGGGCATCCCCTCGATGTTGAGCAACCCGCGCCCGATGCCGTGGAACTCGTCGTCACGGGTGCCGACGCTCATCGTCAGCGTGTCGCCGTCGATGCGGTCGCCGTCGAGCCCGCTGATGGCATATCCGCTCGTGATCGACACCAGGTTGACGAGGTCAATGAGGGTGGTCAGGCGGTAGATGCCCAGGCCGCGGATGATGCGGCGGCACAGGGCCTCGCTCGACACGCGGTAGCGGCTGGGGTCTTTGCCCAGGGCCTTGTACAGGCGGCGGGTCGCTGCGATGGCGGGCCGCTGGTTGATCTCCAGCAGCTCATAGCGCTGCCTGATGTCCCTGGCGGCCGCCTCGACGTCGGCCCACAGCTCGTCGCTCGTGGGTCCGTTGACGACCGTGGCGCGCACCAGCCCGATGCGGCACTCGGGACACACGGCGGTAATCCTCGGATCAATCGTTATATCAATCATTATTTAAGTTTTAAGTTTTTAGTTGTAGGTTTTTATTTTTGGCTATGATATAGTTGTTGGCCTTAACCCTGCGGGGCTAATGCTAATTTCGCTAATTTGGCTAATTTCACGAATTATTTTTATTCGCGTAATTCGCATTATTTGTGAAATTCGCATTAAAAAATGAATTGGGCCAACTGCTGTATCATTCCTTTAGTTTTTAGTTGTAAGTTGTTAGTTGGGTCGCTGTTGCTCGACAACCGTATTGACAAATGTGGTAATCATAACTTACAACTTACAACTCACAACTTACAACTCCAAGTTCTTGAAGTTGCTGCGCCACTTTAAGAACTTGTTCAAAAATCGCTGCAAATTTACATAGAATTATCGGATTTTTGACTAATTTTGCCTCATGATGAGAAAGTTTTTGATGATTATGGCCCTGCTGGCGGCATTTGCCGGCATTAACGGACAGGACATGAGTAAAGAAGAGTTGGCGCGTAGCATCGACGAGGTCTTCGGCGCAGTGTACAATAACCCCGACGAGCCGGGTGCGGCCGTGCTCATCATGCAGGGCGGCGACACGCTCTACAGCCGCTGCTTCGGCGTGGCCGACGTGGTGACCCGTGAGCCGGTGACTTTTGAGACCAACTTCTGCATCGCGTCGGTGTCCAAGCAGTTCTCGGCGGTGGCGCTGCTGCAGCTGGCCGAGCAGGGCGTGGTCTCGCTCGACGATCCGCTGTCACGGTTCTTTCCCGAGTTCGGGGCACCCTTTTTTGGCGACATCACGCTGCATCACATCCTGAGCCACACCTCGGGCATCCCCGACGCCCGCCCCCGCGGCGACCGCAACTTCGTTCTCTACAGCACCGACGTCGAGTCGGTGGGGTACATGAAGTCGCTCGACCGCTTGAATTTCCCGCCCGGCACGCGGTATGAATACGTCAACCCGACGTTCCAGCTGATTTACCAGATCGTGGAGCGTTCCGCCGGCATCCCGTTTGAGACCTATATGCACGAGAGGGTCTTCGGCAAGGCCGGGATGCTGTCGTGCCGCTACTATGAGCCGGGACGCGATATCGCTCACATGGCTCACGGCTACCGCCGCGACGGCAAGGGCGGCTGGCAGGAGTATGACTACGGCGAGGAGAGTTTCTTTGCCACCAAGGCCGATGGCGCCCTCTACTGCTCCATCAGCGACTTTGTGCGATGGGAGCGCGCCCTGCGTGACAACCGCGTGTGGACCGCCGCCAGCAAGCGACTGGCCTATCGGCCCTGGATCACGATTCCCGCCGATGCCGAGTACGGCTACCGGCCTCACACGGGCTACGGCTACGGCTTCTTCGTCCAGGACACGCCGCGTCAGCCCTCCCACGTCTATCACCTGGGCGACAACGGCGGCTTCACCATCTATGCCGGCAAGGTCCCCGAGCGCGACCTCATCTTCCTCTTCTTCTCGACAAGACCCGACATCGACCGCTTCGCCATCACGAGCAAGGTCTATAGCATCCTGGGATTCGACTTCTGATTTACGCTCACTTCACCGTCAGCTGGTCGTTGTTCATTCGCTGCATGTACTGCTGGATGACGGCCTTCATGTGTCGCCTCATGCGCTGCAGCGTGTCGCCGGGGATGGTGGCCAGCACGTTGCGGGCGAGGGTGGAGTCACTGCGGAACCTGTAGGCGGCGGTAACGTCTTTGCCGTCGAACTGTAGGGCATAGTCACCGCTGACGTACTCGTAACTGCCCGTCTCGGGCAGCCAGTGCAGGGCGAAGCTGTCGGCCGCGTCGCCATGCAGCATGTCGCTGCCGAAGGCGATGTAGGGCTTGTCGTAGTGCAGCAGGGCCAGCACCGTGGGCATGATATCGACCTGCTCGACAATGCGCTGCTGGTCGTAGCCCCGCAGCGACGGGTCGCCCGGGGCATAGAGGATGATGGGCACGCAATAGTTGCCCAGCGACGTGCAGTAGAAGGGGTCGATCTGCTGGCTCACGTGGTCGGCCGTGATGACAAACAGCGTGCTCTTGAA
>Ga0310694_10004419_pt1 | contig 13610 bp, 9 predicted proteins | sample 174DNAGHGhighgp2_FD_203884 | JGI IMG/M metagenome (GOLD analysis project Ga0310694, IMG submission 203884) | Sheep rumen microbial communities from Palmerston North, Manawatu-Wanganui, New Zealand - 1742 DNA GHGhigh gp2 (v2) (version 2) | ecosystem: Host-associated > Mammals > Digestive system >... | reverse complement strand
TGCTGAAGGTGCGGGGCAGGGTGGCCGGATCGACGACAGCCACGTCCACGCGGGCAAAGAGCGAGGCGTGCAGCTGGTCGGCAACGCGCTTGGCGAGGCCTGCGTCGACGTCGCTGGAAAAGCCCTGGCCGCGCTCCACGGTGAGCAGCATGTGATCCTTGGCCTCTTCGTCGCGGGTCAGCAGCACCTGGTACTCGCCGCCGAGCTCCTCGAACTTGTTGATGACTTCGCTGAGCTGGCCGGGGTAGATGTTCACGCCCCTGAAGATGATCATGTCGTCGGAGCGGCCGAGGATGGCGCTGTGGCGCGGCATGTTGAGCCCGCAGGGGCACTTGCCGGGCACGAGGCTCGCGAGATCGTGGGTGCGGTAGCGCACCAGCGGGACGGCCTCCTTCTTCAGCGAAGTGACCACCATTTCGCCCACTTGGCCTTCGGGAACGGGCTTGAGGGTCTTGGGGTCGAGCACCTCGATGATGAAGAGGTCGGCCCAGTAGTGGAGGCCGGTGTGGCAGGAGCAGTCGATGGCGGTGCCGGGGCCGTACATTTCGGTCATGCCGCCGATGTCGAAGATGTCCTCGACGCCCAGCTTGGAGATGATGGCCTGGCGCATCTTCTCGCTGGCCGTCTCGGAGCCGCAGATGACCTTGCGCAGCTTGATCTTGTCGCGCAGGCCCGCGCGCTCCACCTCCTCGCCCATGAGCAGAGCCATGGAGGCGGTGGCGCCGAAGCAGGTCGAGCCGAGATCCTGAAGCAGCTGCAGATGGATCTGCAGGTTGCCGGGGCCCACGGGCACGGTGAGCATGCCGAACTTTTCGCTGCCGCGCTGGAAGCCGGCGCCTGCGGTCCACAGGCCGTAGCCGACGGCGATCTGCATGATGTCGTTCGTGGTCAGGCCCGCCAGCTCGTAGCAGCGGGCAAACTGCTGGCAGAAGGTGTCGACGTCGTTCTGGGTGTAGGAGAGGATCTTGCGCTTGCCGGTCGTGCCGCTCGAAGCGTGGATGCGCACCACCTCTTCCTGGGGGACGCAGAGCAGCGGGAAGGGATAGCCCCTGCGCAGGTCTTCGGCATCGATGCAGGGCAGGCGCTGCAGGTCGTCCAGCGTGCGGATGTCGTCGGCACACACGCCGTGCTCCTTGAAGAGCGCCTTGTACTGGGGCGACCTTTCGGCCTGGTGCATGGTCCAGCGAAGGCCTTCGGTCTGGATTTTCAGAAGCTCTTCATCGGTATACTGCGGAATGAAGTGGCGTTTTTGCATGTCCATGGGGCAACGACCTCTCTCGCGGATGTGCCATTCCTGCGCAAACCTTCTGCGCAAGCGTTCAGCGCAGGCGTTCGGCGCGGAAAAGGCCAACTCTTGAGGTATGCCAAATGCAGCGGGATGACAAGAAGAACGTCTCTTGTTCAGCCGCGCAGGCAGGGGGCCTTCAGCACGGGGATTTCCCCCTGGAGCAGGATGCCTTCGGGGGAGACGCGCGCCCGCCGCGCATGCATCTCCACGCCCTGCGCCATGGCCTCGTAGAAGAGCTTGGCGTATTCGGGATCGATGAAGTCCGCGGGACCGAAGCAGCCGCCGTCGGCGCGCTGGACCAGATAGAACATGCAGGCCCGTCCGCCGTGGCGGACGATGTCCATGAGCTCCAGGAGGTGCTTGCGCCCCCGTTCGGTGGATGCGTCTGGAAAGCAGGCCACGCCGTCTTCGACCATGGTGACGTTCTTGCACTCCACCCAGAGCGCAGGCAGGCCCGGTCCGGACAGGCAGGCGTCGAGGCGGCTCGCCCCGCGCTTCACCTCCCTGGCGAACTGGTCGCAGCCTTCGGCAAAGGGAAGCCTGCCGGCCAGAAAGGCAGCCTCGAGCATGCGGTTGGGGACGCTCGTGTTCACGCCCGTCCAGAAGCCCCTGCCCTCGACGGGCCGGCCTCCTTCGGTTTCGCCGAGCCAGACGGCCTCCTGAGTGTAGGCAAGCTTGCGCTGGGGATTGGCGGCTCTGGAGGCGAGCACCGGGGTGCCGGGACGCGTGAGCCCCAGCATGGAGCCTGAGTTGTTGCTGTGCACCCAGAGGGTGCCTGCGCCGGTCTCGAGGGCCACGCTGAAGCGCTTGACGCGTTTGACGAAGGTGCCGGATATGCAGGGGCCTTCGAAGGGGAGCAGGGGGCCCTCGCCGGAGGGCAGAGCAGGGGAATCCTTCATTTACAAGTCGTTTTTCCGGTGTTAGCAGACAAGATACACCAAACAGCGGGACAACCCCGAGAGGAGCGAGACTATGCAGATTTCCGACCGCCTGATGAACATTCAGCCGTCGCTTACCCTCGCCATGAACGCTAAGGCCCTTGAGCTTAAAGAGCAAGGCGTCATGGTTACGAGCCTGGCCGTCGGCGAACCCGACTTCCCCACGCCCAAGCACATCTGCGAGGCCGCCAAGCAGGCCATCGACAGCAACTTCTGCCGCTACACCGCCGTGCCCGGCATCATGGAGCTGCGCAAGGCTGTCTGCGGCTACTACCAGAACCAGTACGATCTGAGCATCGAACCCGCTAACGTCATTATCGGCGCCGGCGGCAAGCACGCCCTCTACAACTACATCATGACGGTCGTGAATCCCGGCGACGAGGTCATCATCCCCGCTCCCTACTGGGTGAGCTATCCCGACATGGTCAAGCTTGCCGAAGGCGTTCCGGTCTTCGTCAAGGCTGGAGCCGAGGCGAAGTTCAAGGTGACTGCCGAGCAGATCCGCGAAGCCATCACTCCCCGCACCAAGCTCCTCATCCTCAACTCGCCGTCCAACCCCACCGGCGCCGTGTATACGGCCGAAGAGCTCGAGGGCATCATGAAGGTCGCCATCGAGGCCGGCATTCTGGTTCTGGCCGATGAAATGTACGACCAGCTCGTCTTCGAGCCCGCCGAGATGGCCAGCGTCAGCCCCTGGGTCGCCAAGTATCCCGAACAGGTGAGCATACTCTGCGGCGTGTCCAAGAGCTTCGCCATGACTGGCTGGCGCTGCGGCTACCTGGTTTCCCACAAGGACATCATCAAGAAGTGCTCCACCCTGCAGGGCCAGTGCACCTCCAACATCTGCTCCATCACCCAGAAGGCTGCGCTGGCCGCCCTCACCGGCCCCATGGACTGCGTTGCCAAGATGCGCGCCGCCTTCCAGCGCCGCCGCGACATGGCCCTCGAGATCATCGACGGCTGGAAGTTCGCCGTCTGTCCGCATCCCGACGGCGCCTTCTACCTCTTCGTGGACGTGCACCGCTGCTACCGCAAGACCGTGCACAACTCCCTGGAGCTGAGCCAGTACCTGCTCGACAAGATCCATGTGGCCCTCACCCCAGGCGTGGCCTTTGGCGACGACAACTGCATCCGCTTCTCCTACGCAGTCAGCGACGAGACGCTCAGGATGGCCGTGGCCAAGGTGGGCGATGTCCTCGCCGAACTCGCCGACGAATAATTTTCGGCAAAAAGGCGTTGACAGCAGCGCCGGACAAGCGTAAAAGCTCTTTCTGTCGATTGGGGTTGTAGCTCAGTTGGGAGAGCGCTTGAATGGCATTCAAGAGGCCAAGAGTTCAATTCTCTTCAGCTCCACCAGAAATTTCAGAGGCTTGCGAGAAATCGCAAGCCTCTTTCATTGTGGCCGGTGTCAAAGCCCGCATAGCCCCGCCATGCCTCCGCCAGCACCGCGCTGCGAGTCGAAGCGAGCGTGGGGCTGGCAGCGGACAGCGCAGCGCCGCGTCTGCCGGCATGCCGGCTTCGGCATCGTCGCATCTGCCATGTCTTGCAGGCGAACGAGCCGGCGTGTCGGGTCTTGCAAAATCGGCAAAGAAAATGTTTGACATCTGAGGGCGTTGGCGTAGAATAGCTCTCGTTAGTGGGGTTGTAGCTCAGTTGGGAGAGCGCTTGAATGGCATTCAAGAGGCCAAGAGTTCAATTCTCTTCAGCTCCACCAGAAATTTTAGAGGCTTGCGAGAAATCGCAAGCCTCTTTCATTGTGTCCTGCCATATCCCGCTGCGACACCGCGCTGTGGGCTGGCATGCGGAAAGTTTCGAGGCAAGCCAGCTCGACAATGGCCGGATCCTCCGGCGTCAAGCACAGCCAGCGTCAAGCACAGCGCCGTCTGGCCGTCTGCCTGGCCGGGTGCTTGGCAAGTCGGCAATGCGCTCGCAGCTTTGGCCAGCAAGACACCCAGGGGCATGCCTGCGTCGCGGCTGGCTTCCATGCTGGACGGTGAGGCGAGTTTTGGGGCGAAAAAGTCTGAAAAACGTCGGATCGCAAGGCGTAGAGCCCGCTGGAAGGGCGTTCAGAATTCAAACAGGCGTTGTCAAAAAGGGTCGCGGCGCCATGGTTCTGGAGGGAAAGACAGAACCTGGGCGCATGGGGCGCGGATTCCAGGCCAGCTGAGGATGGCAGCTGATTCCTGCTGTTTTCGGCCTGCAGCGCCGTTGAGGCAGAGGCGTGGCGCCTACTGGGGATTGTCGGCTGCCTGGCTCTCAAGTTCCTGCTTGAACTGCTTGGATGAGTCCTGGAGCAGATCGACAATGACCAGGCTGGCGTTGGTGCGCCGTACGAGAGCGCCGGGCTCCTTGTCCTGCTGCGTCTCGGCGGGTGCCGGCGTCGGCTCCGCCTGAGCCTCAGGCTTCTGATTCTCGGGCTTGCCTTCGCCTTCCTTGGGCTCGTCGTTCTTGGCGTCTTCCTCTTTGGCGTCCTTCTTGCCGGACGCCTTGACGCACTGGGCATAGGCTTTTTCCCCGACGAGCAGGCCCTGTAGCGTGGCCGGCTTTCTGGGATTGCTGAAGAGCCCCTTGTCCGTAGCCATCTCGGCAAAGCGGACGCGGGCGACGTTCGTCTCAAGGGCTTGGAGCGAGCCCGGGCCGCAGAAGGCAAGCACCGTGGGGTGGGATCGCAGGGATATGGGGTGCAGATGCATGCTCTCCATGAACGCTTCAAACACGTTTTCCAGATTGCGCAGGCCGTTGTCGCCGATTTCCTGCATCAGCCTGAGGCGCGCGATGGTGCGTTCCTCGCTCTTGCCGAAGGAGAAGCTGGCCACGCCCGTCCAGACGGCGCCGCCGGCGCGCACGGGAAGGATGCATTCGCCGGTCATCGGGTCATCCAGAACGCCAGGCGTGTCCTTGGCAAGCTTGTGCACGTCGCCCCGGGTCGCAGCCTTGACAAGATCAGCGACATCGACGGCGCCGGGAGCGTCCTGGGCAAAGCGCAGGTCGGCGACGTCGATCGCAAGCTTGTCTCCGCCTTCCAGGGCAAGCTCGGGCTGCCCTTGCTCGTCGAAGGAGAGGACGAGCTTGACGTCGCTCATGTCCTTCAGGGGAGCGGGATCCTTGAGCGTGATGCGTCCGCGTCCGTAGTCGAGTGCAAGCGACTGGACTTCCTTCAGCTCTTCGTTGCCGCAGTCGACGGTTTCACCCGGACGCGACTGCATGAAGTTGAGCATGCTCATCTTGTGGCCATCGTTGGTGAGACCGGCCAGAAACACGGAGAGGATCTCGGATTTCGACTTGTTGGCGATGTGGACGTCGAGGGCCTGGACCGGCACTGCGGTGCAGGTCGCCAGCAGCAGAGCAAGGAGAAGAGTGCGTGTGTGCATATGGTTCACCGGGTTGATTGAGGCGCCAGCCGGCTTCCACCGGCTGGCGCAAGCAGGGCAGTTCGTGTTGGAGGCAGGCTCCCCGAGGCTCCGCGCCGTATGTTGCGACTCCCCGGACTAGCTGTATTTCTTGAGCATCTCGTTGCCCACGGCTTCGACGTCCGCGGCCATCTTCGCCCGTTCGGCAGTGATGCGGGCGCGCAGGGCATCGTCGCCAAGGGCGAGGATCTGGGCCGCCATCCAGGCCGCGTTGCGGGCTCCGGCCTTGTCGCAGGCCACGGTGGCGACTGGGAATCCCGGAGGCATCTGCACGGTGGAGAGCAGGGCGTCCATTCCCCCGAAGGCAGTTCCGGAGATGGGGATGCCGATGACGGGCCTGACGGTTTTCGCGGCCACGGCGCCGGCCAGATGGGCGGCCATGCCGGCGGCGCAGATGAAGACCTTGGCACCGGCCTTTTCCTGCTCGGCGACTATCCTTGCCGTGCGTTCCGGCGTGCGGTGGGCCGACGTGACGGTCAGGTAGAAGTCGATGCCGAGCCTGCCGAGGATCTCGGCGCAGGGGGCGACCTTCTCCTCGTCGGAGTTGGAGCCCATGAGAATGACAATGCTAGCCATGACGACCTCCTAGGCCTTCTTGAGGCGCGCAACGCCCTTCTGGCCGATGTCGCTGCGGTAGTAGCTGCTCGGCATGGCAATGCAGCCCACGGCCTTGTAGGCCCGCTTCTGGGCAGCTTCAAGGTCGTCGCCAAGGGCGGTTACGCACAGGACGCGGCCGCCGCTAGAGCAGATCTCGCCGTCCTTGAGGCTGGTGCCGGAGTGGAAGACCTTGACGTCGCCGAGGGCGTCCGCCTTGTCGATGCCGGTGATGGGCATGCCCTTGTTGTACTTGCCGGGATAGCCTTCGGCCGCCACGACCACGCCGAGCGCGGCCTTGGGAGTGAAGGCAACCAGGCTGGGCTCGAGGGTGCCGTTGATGCAGGCGTCCATGATGTCGACGAGGTCGCTCTGCAGGCGCATGAGCAGGGGCTGGCATTCGGGATCGCCGAAGCGCACGTTGTATTCGAGCACCTTGGGGCCGTCCGCGGTCATCATGAGGCCGGCGTAGAGTATGCCCGTGAAGGGGTGATCCTCCTTGGCCAGCTGGGCGAGCACAGGGCGGATGACCAGGTCGGTCACTTCCTCGATTTTGTCGTCGGGCAGAATGGGAGCCGGCGTATAGGCGCCCATGCCGCCGGTGTTGGGGCCTTTGTCGCCGTCCCAGGCGGCCTTGTGGTCCTGGGCGGAGGCCAGGGGCACGGCGGTCTTGCCGTCGCAGAAGCAGAGCAGGGAGGCCTCCTCGCCAACGAGGCACTCCTCTATGACGATCTTGCTGCCGGCTTCGCCGAAGGCGCGCTTTTCCATGATGTCGCTGACGGCATCGAGGGCTTCCTGCGTGGTCTGGGCCACGATGACGCCCTTGCCGGCGGCAAGGCCGTCGGCCTTGACGACGAGAGGGGCGTCGCGCTTCTGCACGAAGGCCTTGGCCGCGTCCGCGTCTTCGAACACGGCGCAGGCTGCCGTCGGCACGCCGGCCCTGCCCATGAGATCCTTGGCGAAGAACTTGCTTCCCTCCAACTGGGCGCAGTAGCGGTCGGGACCGAAGCAGGGCACGCCTGCCGCCGTCATGGCGTTGCTGATGCCGAGCGTCAGGGGCAGCTCGGGGCCGGGCACGACGAGATCGACTTTTTCGCTGCGGGCCAGCTTGGCGAGGCCGAGGATGTCGCTGACGTCGACGTCGATGCAGCGCACGCCTTCCCTGGCCATGCCGCCGTTGCCGGGGGCCACGATGATGTCCGTCACGCGGGGGCTCTGCTTGAGTTTCCAGACTAGGGCGTGCTCGCGCCCGCCGGAACCGATAACGAGGATGCGCACAGGCTACTCCTTATGAGAATGAAAGGCCCTCCGTGTCCGGAGGGCCAGGCAATGCGGGTTAGCGGTTGGGGTTGACCTCGAAGTCGCTCATGTCCGCAGGCGTGCGGGGATTGGTGGCGGACAGGTCGAGCGGATAGGCCGTCACCATGCACTGGCGGCTGCCGATGCCGAGGTCGGGAGAGGTGTTGAGGCCGACGACGAGGTCAAGGACGCCGTCGTTGTTGACGTCGGCGAGATCGATGGCCGCAACGGAGCCGCGGATGCGGCGGGTCTTCCACTTCAGGGCGAGGCCGACGCCGTCCCAGTACAGGGCGTGGATTTCGCCCTGGGGGAAGTAGCGGTAGCGCTCGAAGATCTGGGATGCCGTGGAGATGGGCTTGTTCACCAGCAGGACAGGCTCGCCGGTGCGGCCGATGTCGGCGGTGATGAGGTTCATGGGGGCGTAGTAGCGGCCGGGCAGCTGGTAGTTCTTGTCAAGGCCCAGGCCGGGCATGCCCTTGTAGTGGTCCATGCCGATGGCGGAGCCGGAGAAGCGCTCCATGGTGGTGTGGACAAGGCTGTTGCCCTTGCCCTGGTAGATCTTGATGCGTTCGTCTTCGGTCAGCACCACAAGCTGCTCGGTCCGGCTTTCGCGGCCTGCGGGCAGCCAGTTGAAGTTGAAGCAGGTGGTGCCCTTGGGCAGGTCAAGCTTGGTGCCGGGCTTGTAGCTGTCACCGACGCGCTCCATCACGCGCGGGCCGCCGGGAGCGAAGAGGTTGACGGAGTCCCAGCCCTGGCCAACGAGCGTCGGCGTGAAGTAGGGCGGAATCTTGGCGACGCTGACGAAGTAGGGGCAGCGCTTGGCCAGCTGGCTGAAGCGGTTGCCCTTGAAGGTGTAGAAGAAGGAGTAGGGACGGTTGCTGTCCTCTTCGTATGTGCAGACCACGATGTCCAGAACGCCGTCGCGGTTGATGTCCATGGTGCGCATGATGAAGTTGTTGTTGGTCGACGAGACGCGCTCGCGGCCCAGCTCTTCCATGCGCTGGTTCCTGCCGGACCAGGTGTAGATGGCAATGTCGTGGTCGGTCATGACGGCGATTTCGTTCTTGCGGTCGCCGTTGAAGTCGCCCACGACCATGCCGGCCATCTTGAAGGGCAGGCGCTGGGTGCGCAGGCGCGAACCGTCGCTCGCGCCTGCGCCCTGATAGCGGAACTGCGGGTTCAGGTAGGTCTGGCCGGGAGGCGTGCCGCCGTCCCTGCCGGTTTCGTTCATGATGATGTCGCCGCTGCGGGCGCCGCGCTGGGGGGCCGCACTGGCAGTCTGGGCCATGAATCCCACTGCGATCAGGCAGCAGAGAGCGAGGACGCGGTGTAGTCTTTTCATAAGGTCTCCTTGTTCGGGGGAGTCAGGGGGCCCCGTGCCGGCACAGGTGCCGGGGAGCCTTGGATGCGGCCGCGGGTGGCCGAGTGCTCGATGATACGCCTTGCCTGTCCGGCGCGCAATGCATTGAATTTCGGCCGCCCATTTCGGCTTCGCTGCCAGACGGAAAGGATGTGCGCACGGGCGTCTCGGCGTGTTTCGGTTTTTCTCTCGCGATTTCGTTGCAAACGTGTTGCGGTTGAGACATAATTTATTGATATTATTAATTTTTTTAAGAAACAGTTCGCTGAGAGGGAACAAGGTTTGCAGGACAGGCCAGCCGTCCGTCCGCTGTCAGAGGCGGGTTCTTTAGGCCTGTGGCGCCCTGCCGAGGGCGAGCAGGCGCGAGCCCCAGCAGGCCTGGCCGTAGGCTATGCCGCCGTCGCCAGGCGGAAGCAGCCTGTTCAGGAAGAGGGCAAAGCCCCGTTTGGCAAGGCCTTCGGTCAAGAGACCGGCCAGCAGCCTGTTCTGCACGACGCCGCCGGCGAGGGCAACGCTGGCTATGCCTGTGCGCTCCCGCCCCAGCACACAGAGTTCGCAGAGCAGGCGGGCCAGCTCTTCATGGAAGAGGCGTGCGCAGAAGGCTGTGCCTGCGCCCTCCCGGAAGCGGTCGGTGCAGCACTGAAAGAGCGCCTTCGAGGGGAGGGTCAGGAAGCCGTCCCGCGCCGTGCAGGCAAGCTTGCTGGAGCTGCCCGCAGGCAAGGGCGGACTCGCCAGCGCCGCCTGTTCAAGGCGCATGGCGGCCTGGCCTTCGTAGCTCGTCTGCGCGCAGAGGCCAAGCTCCGCGGCAGCTGCATCGAAGAGCCTCCCGCAGCTGGAGGCCAGCGGCGTGTTGATCCGGCGCTGGATCATCTCCTGCACGGCTTTGGCGGCAGGCCCGCGTTCGGCAAGCCAGCGCGCCGTGCCCGCTTCGTCGCCCGCCTCGAGGGCCAGGCCGAAGGCAATGCGCCACGGCTCTCTGGCCGCCTGGTCGCCGCCGGGCAGGAGCAGGGGGTCGAAGCTGCCAAGGCGCTCCCAGGAAGCCTGGCCGAGGTCTGCCAAGAGCAGCTCTCCGCCCCAGACCGTGCCGTCCGTGCCTAGGCCCGTGCCGTCCAGCGCCAGCGCCAGGGAGGGCTCCAGCATGCCGCTTTCCGCCAGTGCCCCGAAGGCGTGGGCCGCGTGGTGCTGCAGGCTGGCGAAGGGGGCATGGCAGCGCCTGGCGAGATCCTTGGCGAACTGTCTCGACGGGAAGTCGGGATGGTCGTCCGCCACGCACAGGACGGGATCGACCTCGAGCAGCTCCATAAGGTGTCCTGCGGCCTCCTCGTAGAAGTCGCAGGCCGCCGTGCTTTCCAGGTCGCCGATGTGCTGTCCCGCAAAGGCGTCTGCGCCCCGCGTGAAGCAGCAGCAGGCCTTGAGGCCAGCGCCTGCGCCGAAGACGCAGGCGCCCTCTGCGGCCCCCGGAACAGGCGCCGGCGAGGGCACGTAGCCTCTGGCCCGCCGGAAGAGGACAGTGCGCTCGAAGGGCGTGCCCTCCCCGTGCACGGCCGCCACGCTGTCGTCCACGCGGCAGAGTATGTCCCTGTCGTGGAGCAGGAAGCAGTCGGCAATGTCCGCAAGGCGGGAGAGCGCCTCCCGGTTGCCGAGGCAGATGGGGTCGCCGGAGAGGTTGCCCGAGGTCATGACCAGCAGGGGCGGACGCCGGCCCTGTCCTGCCAGCTCCTCGCCAAGCAGATCGAAGAGCGCCGCGTGCAGGGGGGTTGTCGGGAGCATGACGCCGACGGTCGCCGTGTCGGGCGCAATGGACGGAGCCAGGACGTCCTGAGCGAGCCCCGGGCGCCTTGCCAGCACCGCCACGGGTCTGGCGGAAGATGTCAGGAGGGTTTCCTCGGATGCGGAGACGAGGCAGATGTCCCGGATGTCGCCGAGGCTTCCCGCCATGAGGGCAAAGGCCTTGCTGGGGCGCATCTTGCGCTGCCTGAGCGCCAGCACGGCCGCTTCGCTTCGGGCGTCGCAGGCCAGCTGGAAGCCGCCAAGGCCCCGGATGGCGCAGATTTTGCCGCCGGCCAGGGCCCTGGCCGTCCTCGCCAGGGCATCCTGCATGTTCCTGGGCGTTGGCCCCGTTGCGTCGGGAAGCTTTCCGCCTGCGCGCTCCACGAGCCACAGGCGCGGTCCGCAGGCCGGACAGGCGATGGGCTGGGCGTCGAAGCGCCGGTCAAGGGGATCGCGGTACTCCCTGGCGCAGTCGGGGCAGAGCGGGAAGCAGGCCATGGAGGTGGTCTTCCTGTCGTAGGGAATGGTGCGCGTGATGGTGTAGCGCGGTCCGCAGTTCGTGCAGCTCGTGAAGGGATAGCGCCAGCGCCGGTTGGCGGGATCGCGCATGTCGCGCAGGCAGTCGGGGCAGATGCCGACGTCTGGGCTGATGAGCACGCAGTGGCCCTTGCGGCCCTGGCTTTCGGCGATGACGAATTTCTGCTCGCCAGGGATGGGGGCAATCTCCCTGACGGCCAGTCCCGTGAGCACGGCAAGCGGGGGCAGGCCTGCCTTCAGGGCTTCGGGAAAGGCGCGGACGCGTTCGGGATCGCCCTGGATTTCGATGACGACGCCGTCGGAGGTGTTGCCCACATGGCCTGCGAGGCCGAGGCTGCGGGCTATCCTGTAGACGGTTGGCCGAAAGCCGACGCCCTGGACCTGGCCCTGGGCTGTGCAGATCCAGCGGAGGGCAGGTGTTGAGTCTTGCGTATGCATGTGCCTATTATAGGGGATATGCCGTACGACACAACAGCCGTGCGCCCAAGGCGCAAAGGAGGACTTCCATGTCGCAGAGCCAGTACCAGGGATATGCCCAGGGCCAGGGGCCGGCCGCGCCCTACCCGCAGGGCCAGCCGGGCTACATGTGCTGCCCCGTTGCCCAGATTCCCGAGCACGTCTGGAAATCCCTCTTCAAGCCGCCCTTCCGCAAGCGCCATCCCGTCGTCTTCTGGCTTTCCTGGGCCCTTGCCCTGATTGTCTTCGTCTGCCTCTGCGCGGTCGCCTCGGACGACGACGGCGCGCCCAGCGAGGAGAGCATCGCCCTGGTCAGCGTCAACGGCGTCATAAGCGACAACATGAAGCTGCTCAGGTGGATCAAGACCATCTCCGAGAGCGACAATGTGAAGGGCGTGTTGCTGCGCGTCGATTCCCCCGGCGGAGGCGCGGCAGCCTCCAACGAACTCTACATGGCCCTGAAGGCGCTCGGCAAGAAGAAGCCCATCGCCGTCTCCATGGGCTCGGCCGCGGCTTCGGGCGGCCTCATGGTGAGCATGGCTGGCGAGCGCGTCTTCGCCTCCGGCTCCACGGTCACGGGCTCCATCGGCGTGCGCATGGACATCATGCAGCTCCGCAAGCTGGCAGACACCCTCGGCGTCGGCCAGGAGACCCTGACCAGCGGTCCCTTCAAGGACGCCGGCTCCGTGCTGCGCCCCCTCTCTCCGCAGGAGCGCGAGTACCTCATGGGCGTCATCAGGGACATGCACGGGCAGTTCGTGGACATCGTGGCCGAAGGGCGCAAGATGCCCCGCGAGAAGGTGGAGGCGCTCGCCAACGGCAAGATCTACACGGGCAGGGAGGCCGTGGCCAACGGACTCGTCGACGAGCTTGGCGACATGCAGGTCGCCCACGCCTGGCTGTGCCAGAAGACCGGCGTGCCCGAGAAGCGCAAGCTGGCCAAGATGCCCAAGGACAAGACTTGGCTCAAGGAGCAGATGGAGACCCTGCTGCGCCTCGATCTGCGCGAACTCGCCTCTGAGGCTGCCAGGACCGGCCCCGTCTTCTCCTATTAGGCTGATTCCTGTCCGCCCCTGCCGGCCACCCTGCCGCCGGAGCGCCGGCAGGCCGGAGCGTTCCGCGCGCCATGGCAGGGCTGGGCACCGTCACAGCCGTGCCGAGCCAGCCTCCCGCACGAAGTCCATGCCCATGGCCGTGCCCTCCGGGTCGAGGCGGCTGGCTGGCTCGCGGCCCTGAGCAGAGAGGACTCCGCAGGGAGTGTTCTGTAGGGAGGGGTCCGTAGGGAGGGATCCAGACGGAGGCTCCTTGAAGATTGCCCTCGGGCGCGAGGGCCTGCGCCTGCTGGCGTCCTCGATGCCAGGGTCGCTCCGCTCCTGGACGGACCGGCGATCATGCCGGCACCGCAGGCTGGAACGCCCGGGCCGTCTGGCGTGGAGTGTCGCCGCCGGCTGTGGACATGCCGGGGAAGAGCGCGCTTCAGCAGGCTTCCGGCTCTTCAGGGACAGGCGCACGGAGCAAGGCGCTGGAATGCAAAAGGGCCCGCCGGCGGCAAGCACGGCGGGCCCTGTGAATGTCTGGGATGCCAGAAGGGCTTAGACCTGTTCTTCCTCAGCCTCGCCCTGTGCGGCCTGCTTCAGCAGATCGCCGAGGTTCTGGGAGCCGGCTTCCTGGGGACCGGTGTGGTACTCCTTGCCCTTCTCCTCGCGGGTCTGCTTGATGGAGAGGCCGAGACGGCGCTCTTCGGCGCTGACGTGGATGACCTTGGCTTCGATTTCCTGGCCTTCCTGGAACATCTCGGCGGGCGTCTTGACCTTCTTGAGGCCAAGCTCGGAAACGTGCACCAGGCCTTCGACGCCTTCTTCGACCTCGACGAAGAGGCCGAAGTCGGTGATGTTGGTGACGATGCCCTTCACGGTGCAGCCCACGGGGTAGGTGGTGGGCACGTGGGTCCAGGGATC
>Ga0310694_10004418_pt1 | contig 13611 bp, 8 predicted proteins | sample 174DNAGHGhighgp2_FD_203884 | JGI IMG/M metagenome (GOLD analysis project Ga0310694, IMG submission 203884) | Sheep rumen microbial communities from Palmerston North, Manawatu-Wanganui, New Zealand - 1742 DNA GHGhigh gp2 (v2) (version 2) | ecosystem: Host-associated > Mammals > Digestive system >... | reverse complement strand
TTCCAAGATATGGCGAATATAACCTTTTATCACCACATTCTCACCCCTGTGGTGCTCCGGGATATAGGGGTGTTCGGTTTCCTTCTCGTTCATCGCCTCATATGCCGCCAAGAGGGCCTCCTCCAGTTTCTCTTCCGTGAGCAGTTCCTCGATTGACTCCGGCGTCACGGGCACCGGTTGGGAGTTATCACAATGCAGATAGATACGGTATAGGTACTCCATGGCGTGATGGACAAACGAACCCATCGTGTTGGACTCGAATAGTACCTCATCCTCGTTTTGGGGGTTGAGTCCCAACAGGTACTGCAGGTAAAAACTCCGACGACAAGAGATAAAGGTATTGATCGCACTGGGCGAGAGGCGATACCGATGTCCGTCGTCCTTACGCAGCACACCCCGTTCATCGACCTTTAGGCGGGATAACAGGGATGTAGAGGTACTCTCTATCGTACACGCAGAAGAAGTCGGTTCACTCGCTTCGTTGAGATCGGCGTAGGTCACCTCAAAACGCGGCGAGTAGCGCATCTGCATCACAAAACGCGACATACCTTTGCTACCTTCCGTCGAATCGGCCGAAGCATAGAGTAGCGTCGCATGGTCGGTTCGGTTCAAGAGCCTGAAGAAGTTATACGCGTATATCGTGGCCCGTTCGTCTGCCGTCTGCATATGATAGGTCTTACGCAGGTAATACGGGATGAACGAACTGTCGGCCTGTCGTTGCGGGATCACGCCTTCCTCCACATTGAGTAACAGCAAGCGGTCAAAATCCAACATACGGGTTTCCAGTACACCCATGATCTGGATATCTGTTACGGGTTCACCGTGGAAAGGCATGGTCACGTTCTCCATCATTCGTCGTAACAGGAGCCGCAGCAACTTCAGCGTACGCACCACTCCCAGGCCTTCGTTCAGCAACGATCGTAACTGATTAATCAGTTTGCGTACCTGGTACTCGGACTCCAAGATCAGCAGTTCCTGCCAGGATAAAGGACTCGTGTTCGATTCAGTCTCTTCGCTTTCTGCTGCCTCTACAAACCCTAAGAAGGTAGCCAGTTCGTCCAAGATCGTGGGGGACACAGGCATATCGGCTTGTCCGCGAACAGGATCATTGAGCCAAGCCAAGACACGGGCATACACAGCTGTATTACGCAAAGGAAAACCCTTGGTGATGTTGATCGGAACAGGCGTCTCTTCACCCGGCAGCGTGATAGCCGGTAAGGTATAGATGACTGACTCGAGCATCGTCTCGTCGCAGATCACTACCCCCACTTTCTGTCCCTTGGCGGTATAGTTCTGCTGCAACCACCGGTGTACATACTGCGCCTGCGCTTCCCGCGACACACAACGGATCACGGTAATCGGTTTAACGGTTAGCGGGTTAGCGGTTAGCGGGTTAGCGGCACCTAATATCCCGGCGTTATGCTGCGCAAACGAGAACGCTTTCTCGTTCGTTTCGAAGTTCGGCACATAGTCCCAGTAGAACAGGGCCTGCTCTGCGTCACGCAAGCGCTCCATCAGTTCGCGCTCTACCGGAAGAAGGTAGTTAAAGCCCACGAACACGAAGGTTCGTCCGCTTAACTGTTGCTGCACCGACTCCTCTTCCCAATGTTCGATCACCGCCCGTTGTCGCATGCCCGTGTACCCTTTGCCTTCCGCCGCCATCTGCGTACGCAAGTCCCGATACAGTTCTCCCATCTGCCGCCAAAGGAGTTCATACTGACTCTTGACGGAATCCTGTTCGCCACTCCCCAACCGCTCTCCGCTTATCAGATTGCGCAAGCGCTCTTCGGTCTCGGGATCCAGTTGCCAGGTACTCAACTCGTGCGCCGCAATGGTGTTGGCAAAGAAATTCGGTACTTCTTCGGCCGGCATGGAGGCATCGATATTCGTGAAGTCCGCGATCATCTGCCGTCCCCAGTTATAGAATAGATCCAGCGAGATAGCCTCTGTATGCGGATATTGCTGATAGAGTTGGTACAACCGCACGATGGTGAATAACTCATCCTCCGCATAGAGCGGACTCAGGGCGTCCTGCAGATTGGTCAAAGTCAGTACGGTAGGTGCCCATACAGCTTGCGCATGCCGTTCCTGCTGCAAACGCAATAACTCCTCTTTGAGAACCAAACCGGCACGGTGAGAAGGTAACACAAGGGTTGTGTTACGCAACTGCTTCCAATCCAACTTCTCCAGAATGGACTCGGCCGTATGTCTCAAAAAACTCTGCATTACTTCACCTCTACCAGTTTATTCTTCCTTGCGTACCATAGGTAACCGCGAACGGCCTGATACCCCATCCTGCGCAGGGCTTCCATATATTCGCTTACCTGTTGTTTATAATGTTCGTTCCATTGACCGAACTTATAATCGAGTACAATCGCTTCGTTCGTGAGCGGATTGATCATCACGCGGTCGGGACGCAGTTCCCGATGGTCGATATAGATCGCTTCCTCCAACCGCAGTTCCCAAGGAGCGGTGAACCAATCACGCATCTGTTCATTACCTTGCCATGCGGACGAGATAAGCGTTTTCAGTTCGTCCCGTTGCGTCTTATCCTTGATCTCCCCACGCGTCTCGAACATATCCAGTACGGCCTCCAACTCATCCGCTTTGCGCAAATGTGCAAAAATCTCATGGCATAATGTACCTTCTTCCATCCTCGCCACACGACGGTACGACTCCTCCCCGTAATCCGTGTATAACGCACCTTCCTGCGATTGCACAAACCGTACCTGCTCGCTATTCGCCCATAGTTCGGCAGAAAGCGATTCGGTATCCCGGGATTCCGTCATACCGGTATTCTTAATAACAAGTTCCCCTACCTCGTATTCATCTTGCTCCAAAAAGTCCATGATATAGCGTCCCACATGGTTGCAGGTACCCATCGCACCTTTCGAAGTGACAGGATACGAAGTGGAGACAAACAAGTTATCTTCAGCCCGCGTGAGCGCCACATAGAGCATATTCAAGTTATCGATACGCATGTTCAGATGCTCTGCCTCGTGTTCGCTTGCATACGCCGAATCCGCCATCTCATTCCCGTCCCGGATAGGAACGTAGTCCTCACCACTCTGCAGTTCGGCTGCCATCTTGCACCAAATCTTCTCCGCATGCCGTCCCGCTTCTTTGGACCACATGCAGAACGGTACGAAAAGCGTCTGTGCCTGCAGACCTTTGGACGCATGAACGGTCATGATACGAATCGCCTCAGTAGCTGTAGCAGGAATAGACTTACTATGCATCGTGTCGTCCCAATAACTCAAGAAATCATCCCAATGACTGCCGTACGCACTCACATAGGCGCGGGTACGGTCCAGCAGGTTATTGATATACGCGGTCTCCGTTCCCTGATACTGTCCCGTCTCGTCGGTCAGCAGGATACGCACCAACTCACTCACCGCCTCGTATAACGGCATGCGGCGGTTGACAGCCGCACGGATCGTCTCAGCTATCATGGGGTCACCTTTGAGCCATTCCAACCATTGAGCCGACACCTCATCGTTTTTAGCTACCACTTTGAGTCCCGCAATCACCATACGAACCGCTTCAGAAGCGTCCAACAGAAAACTGTCGGCACTCACAATTGGGTACGGCGACATACCACAGATCAACGCCGCCTCTTTCTTCTCCCTCACCAGGATCATCATATCGCTCAACCGCGCACCCTTGTCCAGCATCGCCGCTATCTGGTCGAACATATCGGTTGCCAGGTCCTCTTTGGTACCTTTCGGGAAAGCCTTAAACCGCACAAAACCGCCTTTCTTCTTATCCGCCTGGTAGAAATGCTCTATCTTCTCCGGCACAAAACCTTCTCCATAGATCGCCTCAATCAGTTCCGCCTCTTCCGGATACGGATAATGGGCGATGATATGATCGAAGAGCGAGAGATTGAACCGCACCACCTCTTCACTACTGCGGTAGTTACGCGTCAGGTTCTCAAAAGCCCGGTTAACCATCGGCACATAGACCGAGTCCTCGGCACCCAACGAAGCCATGATATGCCAGTCGCCGTTACGCCAACGGTAGATAGACTGTTTGATATCGCCCACGATCAACATCGTGTGTCCTTCGCCCGCCAGCACATCCTGTACCAACTGCTCGATTACCGACCATTGTAACTTACTCGTGTCCTGGAACTCATCCATCAGGATATGGCGATACCGGATACCGGCTTTCTCCAAGATAAAATCCGCATCACCCGCACGGAGGGCTTTGGTCAAAGTCGAAGCCGTTTGTGCCAATAACGCACTATTGGCATCTGTCAGGTTGCGTCGGATAAGGCGTTGCAAGGATGCCATCAGTTCCATATCCCTACTGAAGAAGATGGAGAGTTGGATCGTGTTGTACAGATGTCCTACCCGTGCCGCCAGTTCGGTCGCCTGCGCCATCTCGGGGGCGTTGCAAGATTTCTCACTCACTCCCCGGAAACGGTCCGCTGCACTCATCTTTTGCGGCGCGACCACACTTCGTCTGAGACGCTCGTACGCCGCCATCGTATAACGGTTATAGTTCGTCGGATCAGATTGCGCCAAGAGTTTCTGCAAGGCCTCCAGGTCCTCCGACTGGTCAAAAAGCTGCTTCAGCGCCTCTCTACGACGGGCGATAGCTTCGGCATCAAAGAGAATCTTATTGTCCGCATCCAACATCTGGACCGACTCGTTGTACAACTCTTTGGCTAATGCACACAGACCCTGCCTCACATCCCAATGCGATTCCTCATCCAGTTTGGCCTGCATGTAGTTCTCGATGATCGCACGGTCGGCAGGGGTCATATCGGTTGTTAACAACTGATCCACGGCCTTGCGGATCACAGGGTCGATATCCAACTCCAGACTCAAACCTGCGTTCACCTGCAGTACACCTGCAAGACCGGCTAAGAGCGTTTGCAGAAACGAGTCAATCGTCATCACCTGTACATTGTCGTAGTCCAGCAGCATCTTACGGAAACACTCCCCTGCCCTGCGCGCCAACTCCGCGTCCGACGCTTGCGCGTCACGCACCATAAAATCACGCGCGCGTAAGAGAAAAGCACGCTCCGTGCCCTGCGAGATACCGTAGAGGTAACCCAGGATACGCTCGCTCATCTCTGCGGTCGCTTTGTTGGTAAAAGTGATGGCTAATATCGAACGATAGTCTTCACCCGAAAGAAGCAGACCTACATAGTAGGCTGCTAAGGTATATGTTTTTCCCGTACCGGCAGAAGCACGGCATATATTCAAAGGGTGTCGAATGTCTATCAAGGTTGTATCGATTAATGATGCAAAGCAGCTTGGATCTGCGCTATATGCTGACGAAGAACAGCATCTTCCTCCATCAGGTCGCGTACATACGCGATCGAGTGCAGCACAGTAGCATGGGTGCGACGCCCAATGCGGTAACCGATCTCCGAAAGCGAACGGTCGGTGAGTTGTTTACTCAGATATACCGCTATATGACGGGCCATAGAAACCTCTTTGGAGCGGTTCTGCACCAACAGCGCCTTTGGCGACAGGTTATAATGCTGCGCCACTACCTCCACGATATCTTCTACCGTTGTCGTCTGCGGTTGTAGGGCCACTACGCGACTCACTACCTGTTCGGTCAACGCCAAGTCAATCTCTTTGTCCGTCAAAGTCGAATGGGCCAACAGGGACGCCAAGATACCCTCCAGGTCACGAACCGACTCGCGTACATTCTGCGCAATGAAATCGACGATCTCGTCCGATAACTCGATACCGTCCCTACGCATCTTGCTCACCAAGATGTTACGGCGTAACTCGTAATCGGGTTTGTTGATCTCGGCCGAAAGACCCCATTTGAAGCGGGTCAGCAAGCGCTCCTCGATGTCCTTTAACTCTACCGGCGGGCGATCACAAGTCAAGATCAACTGCTTGCGACTCTGCTGCAGGTAATTGAAGATATGGAAGAAAGTGTCCTGCGTACCTTTCAAACCGGCGAAATACTGGATATCATCCACAATCAGCACATCTACCGACTGGTAGAAATTCAGGAAGTCCGGTATCCGGTTCTCCTGCCGTGCAGCTTGGAATTGCAGTTTGAAGGTGTTCGCAGACACATACAGCACACGTGCTTGCGGATGCAAAGCCTGTGTCTGATGACCGATCGCGCACGCTAAGTGGGTCTTACCTACACCACTCCCGCCGTAGATAAAGAGCGGGTTGAAAGCCGTATAACCGGGTTGCTTGGCGATCGCCATACCGGCCGTGCGCGCTAACTTGTTCGGTTCACCGGCGATGAAGGAATCGAAAGTATAGAGTTCGTTCAACTTCGGCAGGTCGGTATTGGATGCATGCTGTGCACTCGAGGCTGTCCATTGCGTCTTCTCCGGCGCTCCGGCAGAAGGCACTTGTGTACCCGCACCCGAAGCGGCATCGATCAACACACGGTACTCCAAGCGCGTGCCAGCACCGAATACGCGTATGATCGCGCTCGATAATAGAGGAATATAATTCTCCTCGATGTATTCCGCAACGAACTGCGACTTCACCTGCAGCACCAGCACCCCCTCTGCATAACGCAAGGGCACAATCGGTGCAAACCATGTCTGGTATGCACTCGCGGACAAGTTATCAGCCAAGATGGTCTGACATTGCGCCCATTGTTGTGTTAGTGTTGCGGTCATTATATCGTGTTCAATTGCTCTATTCTCATTTCCGGTTTTTCCGAAAACGAGTGCAAAGGTACTGCTTTTTTTTGAAATGACCAAATTTTATCATTCTACCCATTGTGCGAAGAACCCGTAACTTGCGCATTTTTAGATACTTAAGCAAACCGACTGATTTTCAACACTTTATGCAAGTTATCAACATACAACTTGTTGATTTATAGTACATTTGATTTTTAAAAGAAGTAAAGTATTTTTTTTTGAAAAAACCCGTAACATGCGGTTTTTTCGTGCAGTTACGGGTAATTAAAAAAAGTTGTTATTTAGAAAATATACAAATAAGGATGTATCGAATATCGCGGTTTGTGGAACACTTATTTATCTTTTTTTCCGAAGACTGAAAAGTGTACATAGCGTTTTGGGTGCGCCTTGAGATCGGTCAACAGGGAGTCAGCTGACAGTACAGCCGCATCGATATGGTTGTAGAGCGATTTGTTATATAACAACTGCCCTACCGTTCCTTCACCCGAACGCACTTCGGCAATCAGACTATTCACGCCGTTCACGGCTGTATCGACGCGCGCCACAGTTGCTTTCAGGTTCGCCTCCTTGATATCCGCTACGATGACATTCAGGTTAGCAATCGCCGTATCGGCATTGTTCACGATGGTCGGTACTTGCGTAGCCATCAAGCCTTTCAGGTCCGCAGACACATCCGTCAGGTCGGAAGAGATACGGTCCACATTCGCTAAGGTGGCTTTTAGATGATCACCTTCCAACTGACCGTTCAACTGCGCTACCAACGAATCCACATGCTCTACTGCATTCGCGACCTTCGCAATCAGTTCGTCCTGCAAACTCTCCATCAATCCCGGCACATAGGTCGTAGGCAGATACGCCCCTTGGGCGATATAGTCTCTTGACTCTTGACTCTTGACTCCTGACTCCTTAGGCAGTACCAACTCCACCGCCATACCACCCAACAAACCGTTTGGCACCAACGCCATCTGCGTTCCTTGCGGTAAAGCGATATCCTTATTTACGGATATATCGATCGTGAAGGCACTGTCGCGCGTGAAGTCATAATGGATAGCATCCACTTGGCCCACTTTGTGACCGCGGATAATAACCGCCGCCTGTTCCTCCAGGCCGTGCAGGTTCGTATAGACACCGTGGTAACTGTTGGTCGGCGAGAAGATATTCACGCCCTTCAGGAAATTGAACCCAAAGAACAACAAAAACAAACAGATCGCGGCCAGTAGGCCCACTTTTATTTCTCGTGCGTACTTCATAATCTTTCCACTTTCAATCTTTCATCTATCATCTTTCCACTTTAATAATCCAGCAATCCGGGAAGGCCTTCTTCAGTTTCTTCTGCGCGGCCTCCACTTTCTTGCGGTCCTTATCCGGCGCCGTGTAGTATTTATACCATTCCCCTACCTGTATGTACTCGCATTTCTTGCCCTGCAACTTCGGGTCGTTCGGCTCCAGTATCGTCCGCGACGCACATACCTGCACAGCATAGTAGGTCTGAGGTTCTTTCGCTTCCTTAAGGTTCTTAGCGTCATTAAGGTCCTTTATGTCTTGTACCATCTCTTTCTTCACCGCCTGCTTATGGGTGTACGCACCAAACGCATCCACGATCGCCTGCGCCATCTGGGTCTTCGACGCCGCTTTATTCATGTATTTCTCTTCGTCCGGATTGGAGATGAATCCCATCTCGAAGAGGATAGAGGGACAGGCGGTCTTGAGTAGCACCCAGAACGCCGCCTGGCGTACACCACGGTCCTCGCGGTTCAACCGTCCTACGAAATGGTTCTGTACTTGCGTAGCAAACTGCAAAGACTGGTCCATGTAACTGTTCTGCATCAATTCGAACATGATATACGAATCAATCGAATTGGGGTCAAAACCCTGATAGGTCGTCTTATAATCCGCCTCCAACTTCATCACGGCGTTCTCACGCATAGCGACATCCAGGTTCTTCTCCATCTTGTCCGCACCTAAGATAAAAGTCTCTACGCCACTCGGCACTTTCGATTCCGCCGAATTGGTATGGATAGAGATGAACAGGTCCGCATTGGCCTTGTTGGCGATATCTGCCCGTTGCTGCAAAGGAATGAACACATCCGTCGAACGGGTATAGACCACATTCACATCCGGATACTGCTCCCCTAACAGTTTACCTACCTCCAATGCCAGGGATAGGTTCAGGTTCTTCTCCTGCGAGAACTTACCTACCGCCCCCGGATCTTTACCTCCGTGCCCCGGGTCCAAGACCACAGTATAAGTGGTCGCCGCCAGCATTGGCAGCACCATCAGGAGCATTAACAGACTATATACTATTCTGCGCATAAATGATTGTTCTCTTCAATTTCGGCTGCAAAGGTACAAAAAATATGCCATATATACAAGATTTTCTTAGAAAATATTTGCATATATGCGATTTTTGTAGTAAATTTGCAGCAAATTTTGAATTTGTATGATACGAGACACAGCGATTTTTGATGTCATCCGCCGGGAGCGCGAGCGTCAAACCAAGGGTATTGAACTCATTGCCAGTGAGAATTTTGTTTCCGACCAGGTCATGGAGGCCATGGGGAGTGTGCTGACCAATAAGTACGCGGAGGGTTATCCGGGTCACCGCTATTACGGTGGTTGCGAAGTAGTGGATATCGCGGAGAATATAGCCCGCGATCGGCTCAAACAACTCTATGACGCCGAGTATGTGAATGTGCAGCCGCACTCCGGAGCGCAAGCGAACATGGCGGTGTTCATGGCGTGTATGAAAGCCGGAGATACCTTCATGGGTCTTAACCTCAGTCACGGCGGTCACCTCAGTCACGGTTCTGCCGTCAATTTCAGCGGTCTTATGTTCAACGCCATCGGGTATGACCTCAACGAAGCGACGGGTCGCGTCGATTATGACGACCTGGAACTCAAAGCGCGTACGCATAGACCCAAACTGATCATCGCCGGCGCCTCGGCGTACAGTCGCGAATGGGATTATGCCCGTATCCGTCGTGTGGCGGATGAGATAGGTGCGATCTTCATGGTCGATATGGCCCATCCTGCAGGACTTATCGCGGCCGGTTTGCTCGATAACCCGCTCAAATATGCCCATATCGTCACGAGTACTACGCATAAGACGCTTCGCGGACCCCGCGGTGGTGTGATCCTGATGGGCAAAGACTTCGATAACCCCTGGGGAAAGACTACACCCAAAGGCGAGATCAAGAAGATGTCTTCCCTACTCGACTCGGCTGTCTTCCCCGGCACACAAGGTGGACCGTTAGAGCATGTGATTGCGGCCAAAGCCGTAGCGTTCGGCGAGGCACTCACTCCGGAATTCAAGGTTTATCAGCAGCAAGTAAAGAAGAACGCAGCCGTGATGGCGCAGGCTTTCATGGACAAGGGATACAAAGTGATCTCCGGCGGTACGGACAACCACTCCATGCTCATCGATCTGCGTACCAAATACCCGGACCTCACCGGTAAGGTAGCCGAACAGGCATTGGTATCCGCAGATATCACTACGAATAAGAACATGGTGCCGTTCGATAGCCGTTCCGCTTTCCAAACATCCGGCCTGCGGTTCGGTACGCCCGCTATCACCACGCGCGGTCTGAAGGAAGACCAAATGCCGTGGATCGTCGATCTGATTGACCGCGTCTTGACCGACCCCACAAGCGAACAGGTGATCGCTTCCGTGCGTGAGGAAGTGAATCGCGAGATGAACCAACATCCCCTCTTCGCTTGGTAAGCAGAGATATCAAAAAGAAAAGCAGCTCGCGCTGCTTTTTTTATACTTTCCGTTGTTTGCGGAAATGGTTCGGCGTCAAGCCTGTGTGTTTCTTCGTGTACTGGCAGAAGAAGCTGGCGTTCGGGAACTCCATCACGCGCGCCACTTCGCGGATCGGGAGCGTCGTGTTACGCAAGTAATGCTTGAGCTCCGATACCGTGATCTCTGCGATCCATTCGCTGGCGGACTTGCCGCTGCGCTCCTTGCATATCTCCGACAGGTATTTGGGCGTGATCTTCAACTGCGCCGCGTACCATTGTACCTCGCGTTTATGGGGGTATTCGCGCAGCAACTGCGTGAAGGCGTTGAAGGTATAATCGCTCGCGTTGGAGGACAGACGCGCCGGACCGGCTTCATCGAGGGACAGCGTCTTGTCCATATAATTGAGCATCTCCATCGTCACACCGCGGGCCACCAGCATCAGGATCTGCTTCCGGTACTCCGTTTGGCGGTCCAGCAACTGCAGACGCAGCATCTCAAAATACACATTGCATATATCGATGGACCGCTGCTCCAGATGGAAAATCGGATTCTCCTTCAGATACTCCAACTTCTGCCACCATCGCGGCTCCACACGGATATGATCGAACATCAAGCTCTCGAACAACTGAATCGGCACCGATATCTGCTTGAACTCAAAATCCTCCGATACCTCAAACGGCCCCTTCTCCGTCGCACGCGGCACACGAATAAACAGGTCATTCCTCGCGATCCGAATCATCTCTCCGCGATACCCCACTTCGATGTACCCGTTCGTACACAAGATCGCCGTCACGGACGATTCAAAACGGGTGTCTCGGCATAACTCGAAACCCTCTAACTCATCGGTCAGAAAAATAGAATCTGTGTATAAAGTCATAAAGATTTTAGGTTAAAAATTTCTTAAATGCGCTGCAAAGTTAAGCATTTTTTTTGATATATGCAAATTTTTTGCACTTTTTTTTGCTTATTTCGTATTTTTTGTGTATCTTTGCACCCAAAATCTGTACAAAGATGAAAAAATATCTCTTTTTGGCGCTGATAGTGCCGGTAATGATGGCTTGCGGAAAAAATGAACGTTTGCTTACTTCCGCAACGGGTTCGATTTATGAGTGTTTGGTAGTGAGTGATCCGGCTTGCAAAGCGGCGCTCTGTGAGACCATGGAGGCAGATATGTACGGTCTTCCGCAGATGGAGCCTACTTTCTCCGTTTCGCATGTGACGAATGCCCAGTTTGATGACTTCCTCAAATCGACGCGGAATATCTTGCTCTTGGACGTGAATCCGAATAAATACACGCTGGTCAAGGTGCATAAGGCCTGTAATGTATGGTCTAAACCGCAGGCTATGATCCGTATCCAGTCGCCTTCGGACGAAGCGGCGTTGGATTATTGGAAGGAGAACGGAGATGCCATCCGCGAGTGGTTCGTACGCGAAGAACTGGCCCGTCAGATCCGTTTCTATCGCGCCAATACAAATAAGGACGCGCGCGCGTGGCTCAACCAGCAAGGATACGACCTGCTCATCCCCGAAGATTTCATGCTCATTAAAAATGACCAAATGGGAAATGACCAATTGGTAAATGTCCTCTGGTGCTGCAATAACAAAGGTCCGATGCGTAAGGATATCGTGGTGTACAGTTATCCATACACTTCGCAGAACCAGTTCAGCTGCGATTCGATCGTCGCCATGCGGAATAAGGTACTCGGTCAACTGGTGTCGGCGCAAGTGGAAGGCAGTTATATGGGTACGGAGTATAAACATTTCCCGCCGGTGAGTCGTGCCGTAGCGGCACTCAACGATACGGTAGGCGGTTTCTATGCGATGGAGACACGGGGTCTATGGAAGATCTATGATGGCGAAGCCATGGGAGGACCCTTTGTCAGCCTCACGCGCCTGGACCAAGTGAACGGTAGGGTCGTTACCGCCGAAGCTTTCCTCTTTGCGGCAGGACAGAAGAAACGCAACGCAGTCCGTCAACTGGAGGCCATCCTCTATACGCTCCAAATGCCTAACGAGCGGTGAGCTATGATTTCAACACATGCTTGTCTCTGATCAGTTGCTGTCTCGGCATCTGTTCGGTCATTCTGACCTCGCGACGCAGTATTCTCACGTTCGCCTTCGGTTTTGCGCAGGTGATCACCTATACCTATCTCTGTTGGTTACAGCGTTTCTACGGCGAGATTGCCATCAATGCCTATTACTTCATCACGATGGTGTACGGCGTGTATGTATGGAAAAAAAGGTTAGTGGTGAGTGGTGAGCGGTTAGTGGTAGAGCCGCGGAGTCTCGCGCCATGGCTCATCGTGCTGATCGCAGTCACTACCCTGATCGGTTCATGGCTCACGGGTTACGGTCTGGCGACATGGACGGATGACACCCAGCCTTACCTCGATGCGTTTACAACAGTACCTGCACTCGTGGCGCAGGTACTGATGATTCTCGTTTATCGCGAGCATTGGTTCATATGGCTTGCCGTGGATATGATCAGTATCATCCTCTGGATCCGTGCCGGCGACTGGTTCATGGTCACGCAGTATGCGATATGGTGCGCCAACTGCGTATATGGCATCATTTCATGGAGGAAACCTTGATCAGCGCAGCCGGTTTAGCCCCCGGTTGCTCCTCTCCCGTACGCTGCCATTCCACATCAAAATCCCAGTTCGACTTCGTCTGCACGCTCTCCGGATAATAGATGATCCGTTCCGGTTGGCGATGCTCCGCCCAACTACCCGTGGTCCATTTGCCGTCGCCGTTCTCGTCCATGTACAGACGCAAGTAATAAGTATCAGGCTTGAGGTATTGGAAGAACGCCCCTTCGGAAACAGCCTGTTGTTCCTGCACCACCTGATCCTGTCCGTTGATCACCTGGATACGCGCTTTCGGTTCGAAAGGCGCTATCTTGACCCGTATCGTCGAGTAGTCCTCCGGCGTCTTCATCTGAAGCGTGTATCGCTCCACTTTGTTCGGTACGCCGTAGATATCGTGCATCGCTCCGCTGTCGATACGCAGTTCGTAGGTCTTTCCTGCCGCCAATGGGGCTATCACTTGCAAGCGCATGGGGAAGGTGTCGTTCGTCTCAACCGTACATGCCACGGGTTTGTAGAGACTGTCTATCTTCTCCAGCACATGAATCGAATCGCGTGCTATCGAGGCAAGCGGCGTGGTACAAGAGATAGAGAGGGTGTCGTTCAACTCGAAGGCCTGTCGGGCATTGGAGCGCAACTCT
>Ga0310694_10004417_pt1 | contig 13612 bp, 16 predicted proteins | sample 174DNAGHGhighgp2_FD_203884 | JGI IMG/M metagenome (GOLD analysis project Ga0310694, IMG submission 203884) | Sheep rumen microbial communities from Palmerston North, Manawatu-Wanganui, New Zealand - 1742 DNA GHGhigh gp2 (v2) (version 2) | ecosystem: Host-associated > Mammals > Digestive system... | reverse complement strand
CGAATAATGAGGATGCGCATTGACGGCAGAGGGCTCACCATGGGTCGCCCATCGGGTATGTGCGATACCGACAGTACCGCTGACATCCTTGTCACTGCAATATTCCACCAGATTGTCTACCTTTCCTTTCGCCTTGCAGACATTCAGGTTACCATTGTCATTAATCAATGCGACACCTGCAGAGTCGTAACCACGATACTCCAGGCGTCGCAAACCTTTAATCAGAATAGGGAAAGCGTCCTTCTTTCCGATATATCCTACTATTCCACACATAATGTTTCTCTCTCGTAAGTTTGTGTTGTGTTGTTGTATCTCTCTTATTTTATTTCTTCTTCGGCGTGTACTTGACGGACAACGTGGGTTTGTAGGTGTTCTCCAGGATCACGGCAATCAAACCGTCCGAAGCGTCGAAGTTGGCAACCTTATGGTCATCCTTCAGGATAGGACAGTCGGGCCATGCGTCCAGCTCTTTCTCCAGTCCGTCACGGATCTCCTGCCATAACTGGCGGGTACTGTCATTCGTGGAGAAGGCGTAGTTCTCTTGAACGGCAGCTATCTTCTCGCCGCTGAACGCCATCAGCACGCGGTATTTCTCCGCGGTACTTGCAAAGACTACCGTACGTCCGCTGTCAGAAGCGACACTGTCGATAGCAAAGCCACGAGCCTGCATGGAGTCAACAAACTGTGCTGTCGTCATAGACAAAGGGAGTCCACGATAGTTGAAAGGTTTCTCACCCTTCGAGCATGCCATCATCAGCATTGCTGTCACAAATAAAAAAACGGTTTTCTTCATCTTGTTTTCGTTTTTGACGCTGCAAAGTTACGAAAATTATTCTATAAGTGAGCAAAACTCTCACAAATATTTTGTCAACTCAAAATATTACGTTACCTTTGTCAACTATAAGCAATAATTTTGAATTTAAAACTATGAGTTTAGTAATGATCCTTCAGCTCCTCATTGTGTTGGGAGCATTATGGGTGGGCAGCCGTTATGGCAGTCTTGCCCTCGGTGCTATTTCGGGTATCGGACTGGCACTTCTGGTTTTTGGTTTTGGTTTGAAACCAGGTACTCCTCCTACAGATGTGATATACATCATCATAGCCGCAGTGACCTGTGCTGGTATCATGCAGGCTTCAGGAGGTATGGACTGGCTGATACAGATAGCCGAGAAGATGCTTCGCAAGCATCCCGACCGTATCACGTTCCTGGCTCCGCTGACCACGTTCTTCCTCACGGTACTGGTGGGAACGGGACATGTGGTGTATACGCTGATGCCTATTATCTGTGATATCGCCTTGAAGAAAGGCATCCGTCCGGAGCGTCCCTGTGGTGTCGCCTCCGTCGCCTCCCAGATAGGTATCACCTGCTCCCCCATCGCTGCTGCCGTCGTAGCCTTCGTGAGTATATCGAATGCCCATGGTTTTGATGTCACCATCCCGGGAGTGCTGATGATTTCCATTCCCGCATGTCTCTGTGGACTGATGGCTGCCGCCGCAGCGAGTTACCATCGCGGACTGGACCTTGACAAGGACCCGCAGTTCCAGGAGAAACTGAAGGATCCCGCTCAGTATGAGTATATATATGGTGGTGAGGTGACAACCCTTGACAAGGAGATACCGCAGTCGGCAAAGAATGCCGTCTTCATCTTCCTGGGAGCCCTTGCCGTCATCGTGTTCTTTGCCGTCTTCCAGAACACGTTGCCCGCATACGACACACTGAGGGGTATTAAAGGCGCCGACCCGCTGGTGATCAACGACAGTCTGACACTGACTGCCGACCAGCTGGTAAAGGCGAAGGTGCATGTCGAAGGCATGACAGAGATATTCTCAAAACCCCTTCCCATGAACCTCGTCATTCAGATCGTGATGATATCGGCTGCCGCCCTGATGATTATCTTCTGTAAGGCTTCCCCCAAGAAAGCAGTGGCAGGACCGGTATGGCAGTCAGGTATGGTTGCTGTTGTCGCCATCTATGGCATCGCATGGCTTGCCGACACCTATTTCTCCAACTATCTGGATGTGATACAGGCGATGCTGACAGATATCGTGAAGGAATATCCATGGTCTATCGCCTTCGTGTTCTTCCTCGTGTCGGTACTTATCAACTCGCAGGGTGCCGTCGTGGTGTCCATGCTGCCCCTCGCCTACTCGCTGGGTATTGACGGTGCGGTGTTGCTGGGTGTGCTCCCTAGTGTCTACGGCTACTTCTTCATCCCCAACTATCCCTCGGACATTGCGACAGTCAATTTCGACCGCTCAGGTACGACCGTCATTGGCAAATACCTGCTCAACCACTCGTTCATGATGCCCGGTCTGGTCAGTGTCATCACCTCGACCATCATAGCCTATATCCTCTCAAGTATCATTTATTGATTATCAAACAATACGAGTATCTTATTTGAAAATACGAGTATCGGATTTTTCGTTCCGATGCTCGTATTTATAAATAGTGGCATCGTATTTGACCAGAAGTGGATCAGGCAGTAATAATGTTGGGTGACCACATACATGAGGGTGACCTCAACTGGAAAAGGTTTTCACCACAAGCTCTCTCGGTAAAGTAATCACTTTTAGACGCTCATACCATATCCTGGACGACCCTGCAACATGCTTTTTTGTGTGTCCACTAATGATGTAGTAACTAGCCGTGTATTCGTCCATCATGTCCAGAAACACTTTCTTGATGCGTGAGCATTTCTCGTTGATGGCATTATCAAGCGGATTCACCAAGTGAGCGACACCCTCTATGACTTTCTCCTTATCCAGTGTTTTTGCCGTTGCCATATAATAGCGTGTCAGCTCGTCCTTATAGTCCCCCAGCCTCTTAAACTCGATTCCTTCCGGATGGGCAAGGAACAACAGATAGACCGCCTTGTGAACTGGCTGCAACTCTATCTCCTTGTTTTGATAGTCTGCCAATATGAACCGGTAGTCCTCAGTAATGACCAAACGACTTAAACGAGTCTTTGCAGCCTCTAATTTCAGTTCCTCCAATAGGGATGCGCCAACAGCCTTAAACAACAAGTCATTACGACCCATTGTATTCAGTTGGCTGGCGAGTCTTTTGACCTCAGCAGCCATTTCCTCTGGTGTCATCACCTTCTCGCTCATCAACTATATCTCGTCTTGCGCCAGTAAATTCAACTGTCTGTTGAGCCAACTCTTCATTCTGCTGACGACAGATTTAGAACCTTCTTCCTCTTCAACAACAGGCTCTTGAGCAGGTTCTGGTTCAGCAACAGGCTCTACAACGAAAGGAAGTTCTTCTTGCGGTTCCTCCTTGAGTGGTTCAACAGACGGTTCTACCTTTGCCTTCAACGGTTTGTATAATTCCTTTATCAACCTTTCATAATACTCATCGTCCGTATTCAGACGAGGTTTAGAAACCAATTCTTCCTCGTCATTCATATCTGTAGCAAGAATAATCACCTTCGCATCCTCCCCTAAAGAGTCATCTGTAGACGTACCCCATATCACTTCCACATCCGGATTCAACTGATCGAAGAAATCATCCACCTCTTGCATTTCTGGAATCAAGATGGGATTTTCCTCACTGGCATATATATTAAATAAGATACGCTTTGCCCTACTGATATCATTACCATGAAGCAGTGGAGAGTCCAGTGCGTCAATGATGGCACGCTCCACCCGATGGTCACCCTTTGCCCTTCCTATAGCCATGATGGCACCGCCACCATTACGCATCGTCGTCTCCACATCACGGAAGTCAAGGTTAATATTCCCCTCAGAACTAATCGTTATCAGTTCAGAGATACCCTTCACCGCATTTTTCAATACATTATCGGCTTCCGCAAGCGCATTCTTCAGAGATATGTTCGTGTCTGAATAAATATCACATAGCCTCTCGTTATTAACTATCAACAGGGCATCAACATTTTTACGTAACTCATCAACGCCCTTTAGTGCTTTGATAATTTTACGTCGATGCTCAAAATAGAACGGGATGGTCACCACACCAATAGTAAGCAGTCCCTTTTCCTTTGCCACACGAGCAATGACAGGAGCAGCACCCGTACCTGTACCACCACCCATCGTAGCAGTCACAAAGACCATTTTAGTATGATCGTCCAGCAGGTGTTCTATCATATCGATACTGCTTTCAGCCTCTGCCTTGCCTACTTCAGGACGTGCTCCAGCCCCCAGACCTTCACCTAATTGTATCTTCACAGGTACTGGAGAGTTCTTCAGCGAGGCACTATCAGTATTACATACAGCAAAAGACACACCCTGCACTCCCTCGTTATACATATTACGCACCGCATTGCAGCCTCCACCACCCACACCAATTACCTTGATGATGTTCTGCATCTGGTCAACGATAGGAGCATCAAACTCCAGCAAATCCCTATTATTCTCTTCTCTTCCCATAACTTCACGAATTTGTTTGCAAAGATAATAAACTTCCACTATATTTGCAAGCCCTCGCAAGCCTTGCGGGAAAGAAATCTGAATCTTATCAGTCTCGTTCTGTCTCCATCATTTTCACGAATTGGTTTTTGATGTCTTTTAAATCATCTGACAGAATGGAATCACATCGCAGTACGATCTCTTCTGGGATAGGATACATACAAGCGGCGATTCCTCCTGCCATTGCACCAATCGTATCGGAGTCACCTCCAAGAGATATGGCGAGGCGAATCACCTCTTCAAAAGAATTTCCTTCTAAGAATGCAATAATCGCTTCTGGAACACTACCTTGGCATGAGACATCGAATTCGTATCTCGGACGAATATCCGCAATCGTACGATGTAAGTTATAGCCAAACGTTTTCTCGACATATTCTTTGATTTCTTGCTTCGATTTTCCTTGTTTGCAGAGAAATACACTTGTAGCGATTGCCTGTGCACCTTTCACTCCTTCTGGATGGTTATGACTAACAGAGGCTGTTAATGCAGCAAGTGCCAACGCTTCATCAAGCGTCTTGGCATACAGTCCCACAGGACTAACACGCATGCCTGCCCCATTACCCCAACTGTTGTATGGTTGAGGATTGTCTTCACATAGCCATCCTGCAAACCGTCCACCATACCCAACATTGGGATGATGGTTTCCAAGTTCCTGCATACAATAGATCAAATAATGGATAGTATGCGCTTTATCTTCCAGCAGCCATTTTGCCACAGCCAACGTCATCACAGAATCATCCGTAAATTTACTCGCACCACAGAATAATTCAAAATCCGTTGACTTTGTATTGCAAAACTCATACACAGAGCCGATAATATCGCCTACCAGTGCCCCTAACATGTTAAATTTCCCCATAAAAATTTTTCTGCAAAGTTAATAAAATTCTTGTGAATTAATAAATTCTCTTAAACTCATCACCAATCTAGCACTTGTATCTTCCGTTTTAATTCGCTCCTCGCGTTTCCCAACCTTATCTTTAAAGAGGATGTTGAATATCGTCTGTTTGATGATTCTTCCATCTGATCTTCATCGGTTTATAATGTTAAAATGGTAATTCTTCTTCAAGATCAAGTTCTTTGATTAACTTTTTCACAGGTTCATTAAATGGACTAAAATCTTTCAGGCTGACAGGCTTTGAAGTACTTTTACCATTCTTCCTTACGCATACTACACCCGTTTTCTCATGATAGTCCAGGAAAATGCTGCCCAATGGTTTAAGGGCATTCTTTCTTACAATGATTTCTATCAGCCCTCGCAGATTTCGCCCATTATCATCTTGATAGATGTGATAATACTCAGGACGATGCACCATCATGATAACATCAGCAAGACCCTCGATAAAACTAGAGTTCATCAAATCCATCAACTGAGGCTGTTTGCCCTCGAGTCCTTCTCGGTATTCTATCCCTCTACTCAACATGGATCCTACTATGATAGGTATATTGCATAAACGAGCCAGTTGTTTTAATGAAAGCATCACCTTCGCAACTCTATCAGAAGGATTGTCGTCTTCATTTGTAAAGTCAACCATTTGCAGACAGTCTATAAGGATGATTTTCACCTCCTTCTCTCTGATACAATTTCGTGCAGTTTCGACCAATTCGTTAAGCGGCAAATCCAAACTGTCATGCATAAACAATGGCGCATCTACCAATTCACCTGTCCGTTTATCCAACCTATCCCACTCATGAGGTTCCAACGACCCTTGAAACAAGTGCATAACAAGTATGTCACAATGGATGGCAAGAAGCCTTTGTACATAGTCTGCCTTCTGATGATTCGTCGAGAACAACAACACGGGCAGTTTGCTTTCTAAAATGATGTCCAGTATCATTGACAGCATGAACTCTTCTTTTCCCATGCAAGGCCTTCCGCCAATCACATATACTTTCCCCTTCTCGAAGCCACCTGTCAAATCGTCTAACGGCTGAAAACCCGTAGGGATTCCTGGTACACCTGTATTTATAGCACTTTCCTCTACATCAGAGATGCAATCCTTCAACATCTCCCGCATATTGATATAGCTGTCATCGCTCATCATCTTGTTCACGTTTGTCATAATTCTGCATATTAAAATTCAGTGGCAAAGATACTTACTTATATCTTTGCCACCAAACGATTTTACTTCACAAGGCTTGTGAAAATGTGAATTTATGCTTCGACAAGCGAAGTGATTTTAATCGGTTTCCCAGATGACCAAATCACGAGGAAGCGTGATCTTCTTGGGCTCACCACGTAGTCCGTCGATATAGTAATGGCGAGCAATATGGTCATCAAACTGTCCGACAAAAGCACCACGGATACGAGCACACTTCTCATTGATTGAGTTAAGTACAGGATTCGTCACATCCTCGATGCTCCGCAACACCCTATCAGTCAATCCCGTTGGTCTCAACTTCACATATAAACGTGTAAGTTCCTCACGATAATCCGGAAGACGCTTAAACAATATTCCTTCGGGATGAGCCAGGAACAACAGGTATACCGCTTTAACAAGAGGTTCCATCTTTACTTCCGTATTTGCTCCATCAGCCAGCACAACCTTATAATCCTTTGTCACCACCAATTGTGGAAACACTTCCTCCTCATTCATTGCAGCAACAATCTCAGCATCATTAATACCATAAGCTTTTAACTTACGTACCTTTTCCTTTACCTCTTCCAAAAGAACGGAGCAATGGAACTGCTCCAGTTCTTTTGAAATCATCTCCTTCATTCTCTTATCCATGACCACCACCTTTTAGAAACCTAACGCGTCCATCATCGCATCATAATCCATCGGATTACTTGGCATATCGCCATACATCCCGTCCGTCAGTGCATCCCAGGAATCTTCTTCGGTCCACTCGTAGCCTTCATCCTCATAGCCACCACACTCATAATCCTCATCATACTCTTCGTAAAAGTCATCATAAAAATCTTGTGCCATAATTATTTTAATTTAAAAGGTTAAACATTTATTGTACTGTCAAACTTTGTTCTGTCTTCGTAATCAGATTTCTCTTAAGACTTAACTGATGTTCTACTATCAAATCGTAGTCACATTTATTGTCTCCCATTTTGATTGTTAATACAAACAACTCTAAGAATGTAAGGAAACAGAAAAGGATAATATAGAACACCAGAGATACCCAACTATTAGAAACCACGCCAAGTGTCGCTTCCAACTCTTCTATAAATCCCAGAGGACGTGAACTAACCTCTTCTGTCACTTTCCCTGCTATATCCTTCTTGTCCTGACGAAGCTCTTCCAATTGCTTCGCATATATCTGAATCTGCTCATTATTGGCTTTCAGCTGTTCTGCCAATGGATTAGCCATTGTCACTGTTGATACAGATTGTACCTTTACCTTCTTAGGTTTTCCGTCTTCATCAACCCCAACAACCTGTTCCTGGGTTGAAACATTTGTACCCTTGATGGTAGGGTGTTTTGCCAATTCCTCCCCTAAGGCAATTGTTGACTTACCAATGGAGTCCATATCATGAGTGATGCGCTGAATATCACTTTCGTAGATGGATAGGCGTTTGGTTATCGTTTCCTTTATCACATCTTCCCTTTTCTCCTGTATAGCCTGCTGGATGTCATTACGGAAAATGATTTGGTCAAAGATACATGCTCCTAAAAAAGCCATACACAATGCCAGGCAAATTCTCATTATTGTCATCATACGTGCTCTACCGACAGTAAGAATTATTACCCTCTCCACACAAAGTACAATAAGCATAAAGGTTACGGATACACATAATTTCAAAGCACACGATTCGATATTGATATATCTGTCTGCGAAGCAGTAGCCTATTGTTCCCCACAATATCATCATGATACAGATGGCAGACAACAGTTTACGATATTGGCGATGGCTTGCCTCACCACACTCTTTCAAAATTTCCTTATTCCATCCAATTAGAAAACAGCCTATATTCTTAAAAGTCTTCATAATCTCATGCTTTTTATTTGTTATTAATAAAGTTCTCTGTCACTGCTGCTATACCTTTCAGGAAACCACGTCGATATGACTCTATCATTGTAGTCATTTTGGGATCATTAGCCTCCAGAAGGTCTTGCATCTCCTTGATCTCGTTCAAATGCTCCTTGTAAGTCTCACAACAAACTTCCAAACTTGAAGCAGAAGTAAAAGCGTATGCTTTCTTTGCATTCTCAATCTGAGCCTCAGCCTCCCGGATATCCTTATGATAACGTAAAGCAATCCTCTTGAAAAGCATCTGCAAATCCGTACGAATAATAGTTATCTTGGCATCACGATAGGTAACATCAGAGTTTACTAGTGCGTCTTGATAACCCTCTTCCTCAAAATTCTTGTGAATGAAGTTGTAGACGACATCAATCGGCATCCCTGTACCCCAAGTGATGGTTATCAAGTTCTTTTTCTCTTCATCATTCTGCTGGGGAGAATCGGGTTCATTACTACTCTGCTCGTGTGTAGCTTCAACTACTTCAGGAATCAACTGATCTTTCTCTTCAGGCTTCTTGCCAAACCAATTAAATAGTGCCATAATCTTAATGTTTTAAATGTTTATACTTTCTTACTTAACCTTTCAATTCTTCTGTCGTAATGACAATATCAAACGACTCAACTGTATTTCTGTAGGTATATCTAAATACCATATTTCGATTAGAGGTAACCATCCTTCGAGCATGCACACTACTCTTATTGATTTTAGAAAGGATTTCTGATTTCATATTCTTTTCGTTAAAACCTTCATACTTCTTTTTTAATTCATAGGTATAGATGAATGCCTCTTTAGTTACTTCAGATCCTAACCAAGTTGTTACAGAATCAACTTTCTTTGGACAGAAATAGGATTGATACCTTGCTACCAGCATCAAATAGTCATCATCTGAAACTGTTTCATCCATCTCCTCTGATAGTATCACTTCCAGTTCTCTTTCTGAAAAGTTATCCAAAATGGCATTGACATCTACTGGGTCACTGAAGAACAGCATGGATATCGCTGTCAAAACTATCAGTAATGCAAATCCAATAGGGAAAGAAGTTGCAAATGCTAAGAGGATGAAAAACCAGAACTTCTTAAATAATCTCTTGACGTGTAAATAAATTCTTTTCATTTTGTTTAATGTTTAAATTGTTACTATTTTGTTGTTTCTTTGACTTTTTATACCCAAAAAACAAAAAGGTAACTGATAAATCAAAAAAAATTTTTATATTTGCACAAAAATATACTGATGATAAGAGTTAGGCTATATATTATTGTTATGGCAATATTGCTTGTCCTCCCTGCATTTTCACAGAGGAAACGAGCCTTCATGGTTGGAATCTCTCACTATGATACTGCATTAACTGGCTACCAGTGGAATAACATTAATGGAGTGGAAGATGTCACTTTACTTAGCCCTATTCTAAAAAAACAAGGTTTTTATTTGACTACTTTGTTAGACGACCAAGCAACCTATGATAATATCACACATCAACTCACTCAATTCATCAAGAAAACGAAGAAAGGTGATCTAGTATATCTCCATTTCTCAGCACATGGTCAACCTGTAGAAGATTTAAATGGAGATGAAAATGATGGATGGGACGAGGCTATCGTTCCCATTGATGCCTATAAGATATATAAAAGAGGGAGTTATGAAGGAAAGAAACATCTGCTGGACGATGAACTAAACACCTATGTGAAGAAATTGAGAGAAAAGATTGGTCCTTCTGGTTTCCTATATGTCATTATTGATGCCTGCCACGCTGGTACATCTTCAAGAGCCAATGACGAAACCGTAAGAGGTACCAAGGTCGGCTTTACATATAGCAATAAGGTTTTCAAGCCATCCACTTCCAAACAATCACACTACAAAACTGAAGCCTCATCAAAAATGGCAAATGTCCTTTTCTTGGAGGCATGCCGACCAGACCAAGTAAATACAGAAATAAAAATTGGTAGTAAAATGTTTGGTCCCCTTTCCTACAATATAGCACAGGCTTTGTCTACGATGTCTTTATCAGCCAATACGAGAGATTTCATTGATAATATTAAGGCATCTATCATAAAAGGAGGCAAATGGCCTAACAATCAAAACATGGTTATAGAAACAAGTTTCTGATATGGCTAAGGAGATTTCATTAAACGATAATAACCTGAACTATTTCATCTCTGGCGAAAAAGGAAAGGTTCAGACATACCTCAGAAAAAGGTTCTCTGTCTCTGATGATGATTTGGAGGATATCTTCCAAGAGTCTTCCATGGCTCTATTCTTGAATATCCGTGAAGGAAAACTTACCAAACTTACTAGTTCTTTAGGATCCTACTTTATGAGTATCTGTATCAATCAAACCCTGAAATTCACAGGAAGGAACAAGAACGCCGCCCTGTCATTTGAGGATAACAAGATAACAAACTCCAATGCTGTCCGCAATGATAAGATTGATGAACTCTATGGATTCTGTACTGATACGGAAGAAGAAGACAAGAAAGTTCGTTTGGAAAAACTAATCAGGAGCATTATGGACTCCATGACAGAGACTTGTAGAAACATTCTAAAAGAATACTATTGGAACGATTTAAGTATGGCGACTATCGCTGACGAGTATAACTTTCCAAATGCAAATGCTGTTAAGACACAGAAATACAAATGCATGAAGAAGTATCATAGTAAGTTTAAAGAATTGTGGGAGAAAATATATGGATAAGAACAACGATATACAAATGAGTACGATTGATGATCGTATAGAAGCCTTTGTTCGTGGAATGATGACAGAGAAGGAAGAGGCTGCTTTCAAGGAAGAAATAAAGGCTGACCCAGGACTGCGTAGTCATGTTATAGCATCTGTAACCCTCATTAAGGGTATCAGAGAACAAAACGCAGAGAAAGAAAGAGCCCTCATCCAGAAGAACACGAAGGATAGGATTCGCACTTTAACATGGTGGGCAACATCCATTGCTGCTGTCTTTGCCATCCTCTTTGGCTATTCAACTGACAAGCGGCATCAAGAGTTGTCAAATATAGTATCTCCTTACTATACACAATATGACATCAACGAACTATCTCGTGGGGAGACAGATTCTGCTGTAGTATATAACCTCTACACCTTGTTTAACGAAAAAGATGCATACAAGATTATTGAGCAATTAGAGCCCATCTACCCCACCCTTGATACAGACTATACCTATCATCCCTATGCGAATGATATTGCCTGGAATCTCGCCCTTGCCTATATCAAGAACGACCAGGTTGACAAAGCTATCCCTGTTTTAGAGAAATTAGAAAAAGACAATCCTGATACTCCAATTGCAGTTAAAGCGAAAGAACTTAAAGAAAAAATTGCAATAAAATAAAGATTTCCTTCCTCCTATTTGGAAGTTAACGTCCTTTTTTATACTTTTGCAATGCGTATGAAACACATACGCCTTCATTGAGCCACAAAAGAGCCGAAGATTATTTTTATTAAAAGGTGACTCAAGGAGGTCTCCATAATATTTATTATGATTAAATTATGTCTAATACATGACTACTTCTCTCCATTAGAGGGTGATTTGAAAGTAGAAAAGTTAATGAGAGAAAAACAAGATGATGTTATACTGAATTGTGATGAACCTCGCCACAAAATGGGAGGAAAACTTGAGCGAGCAGCTGCTGAGTATCTATCTTCGCTTCTTCCTTATGGAAATGTAGTACAATGGGATAAATCCACAGAAGGATATCATATTAAGCAAAACTCTGCAAGAGAGTTACCTGCAAGAATTGATGAACTTCGATTCAAAGTTCTTCTCAAAAAAGAGGAATAACCCCTATGTAAAATCAGCCAGCACTTACATAAGCGCTGGCTGATTATTATTTTCTGAAATAAAAGAAAAGAACTATCTATATCTTATTTCCATTTTCTTCTCGTAGTACTGCTAATGGATATTTATATTTAACTATATTCACAAGATCATCTTTATATTTGCAAGACATATTTTTACCTATAATAATCTCCACAATTGCATTTGTTGGAAATTTGCAATTACGGTTAACAGTCTCCTCTGATAACCAATATTTATGAAATCGGAATTCTTTTTCATTTTCCCATTTTTTCTCCTTACAATAAACTGTTTTAAAAATCTTCACATCAAGACTATCCTTTGCGAAATCTATAGTTGGTAACGGGTCTTTGTATAAGACAGAACCACATCCTCCCTTAAAAGAATCAAATAATATTTGTGTGTCAAAACCGACACAAAACCCTTCATGGTTATTAGAATACTCATGCCACATATAGTCATTAAAACAATCTTCCGTAAGACTAAGAACTCCAAAGTGGTTATTAAAGTCATTATCCATTTTTTCTTTGACTTTCTTCAATTCATCAGGGAAAGCCAATGGGGAACGTTTGTACATGTTACTAGCAAAAATGACATGTTCAACATAATTGTAATTATTATGTAAAAAAGAATAATTTAGAATATATATAAAAAGATCATGACCTTTTGGATAATCTATTGGAGGATTGCAATCTAGTGGATCGTCAAAATCCCTTGGATCTGAGAAAAACAACTCGCTATTTTCTAAGATGTGCTTATGAAAATTATTATCCCATCTGCGATATTTATACACATGACTAGGCATATTTTCTTTCATTTCCATAATAATATTAATTTAAACCATCCAACATTATAAATGAAGCCCAATATTTGGGATCATCATATTTTCCATTATCTACACTCCGCAAATACTTTTGTGCATCTTTTAATGACTGATGCTTTGTTTTACCACTCATCAGATTCCTATAGAACTCAACCATTAGTATACTCGTTGCCTCATCATCCACTTTATCTAAACTCATTAATATTGTGTTAGCTCCAGCTCGCTTAAATGCTTTGGGTAGTCCTATTATACTGTCATCATAACCTAAGGAACCTTTCGCTGTTTCACATGCAGACAAAACAACCAAATCTAATCCACGAAATCTCATGATGGATATTTCTTTTGCTGTTAATACTCCGTCTTCTTCATCCAAAGGACTATTATACCTATTTATTATTCTATTCCCTCCAGATAAAACAAGGAAAGACCATGATAATGCATTTTTTTCAAAAACAAAATCTTTATAGTTGTTTTTATTAAGAAACTCAAAATTCTCTTTCTCTTTTACATAATCTACTTCGTCTGCTTTTATTGATCTACCGTGGGTCGCCATGTGAAGAATATCAATTGGGGTTTGGGACAGA
>Ga0310694_10004416_pt1 | contig 13613 bp, 13 predicted proteins | sample 174DNAGHGhighgp2_FD_203884 | JGI IMG/M metagenome (GOLD analysis project Ga0310694, IMG submission 203884) | Sheep rumen microbial communities from Palmerston North, Manawatu-Wanganui, New Zealand - 1742 DNA GHGhigh gp2 (v2) (version 2) | ecosystem: Host-associated > Mammals > Digestive system... | reverse complement strand
AGACCATCCTTCAATCATACGCCAACCAATTCAACATCACGAAATTGAAATGGATTTTCCCGGGAGGGAGTAGCGGCCAGGAATCCATTCACAACGGCATCTACGGATTGCAAGGAGCCGGCTGCAAAGGCGACGACCTTGTACTGATTCATGATGCCGTTCGCCCTCTGCTCTCACAATCCATCATCTCGACCAACATCGCCATCTGCAAGAAATATGGCTATGCCATCACAGGCATACAATGTCGTGAGGCCATCCTCAAAAGCGAGAACGGTTTTTCGACGACAGAAAGCATTCCACGCGACCAACTCATCAGGACGCAAACCCCTCAAACCTTCAGGCTTGAGAACATCATCAAAGCGCATGAGATAGCGAAAGAGAAAGGGATTATCAATTCTGTGGCCTCCTGCACCCTTCTGGCAGAAATCGGAGGCATAGAGATGCATATCGTGCCTGGGTCGGAAAAGAACATCAAGATCACCACCTTGGAAGACTTGGATATTCTTAAAGCACTTATGCACACGGAAAAAGACACATAGCCGAAATGACTCCTTATCTACAAGACATACAAGAACTATACGATGATTGCATACCCTGGGACATCTTTCAGGGATGCAACATTCTCATCACCGGTGCGACGGGACTCATCGGCTCCTGCCTTGTTGACATTCTGATGAACCATCCCAAGAGTACCTGGAAAGTATTTGCGATGGGGCGAAACCAAGAAAGAGCGCATCGACGTTTTCTGTCATATTTTCCAGAACAGGATTTTGAATTCATACAAGGCAACATAGAACAACCTCTCTACACAGACGTTCCCTTCCAATACATCATCCATGCCGCCAGCAATGGCAGCCCCAATTTCTTCGTGCAAAAACCAGTAGAGGTAATCAAAGCCAACATCTACGGTGTAGCCAACCTGATGGAATATGGCATGAGGCATCAGATGAAGCGTTTTTTGTACGTCTCATCCGGAGAGATATATGGAAACAAAGACACCGCCTCTTTTACTGAAAGCGACTATGGGCATATCGACATCCTCAATCCAAGGTCGTGCTATCCGTCAGCCAAGAGAACAGCCGAGACATTAACCATCTGCTATGGCAGAGAATATGGGGCAGATGTGGTCATCGCCCGCCCATGCCACACTTATGGTCCTCATTTCACAGAAGACGACAACCGTGTCTATGCACAGTTCATCAAAAACATCCTCAACCACGAAGACATCCATCTTAAAAGTGCCGGATTGCAGTATAGGTCATGGTGCTACGTCGTGGACTGCGCCTCCGCCCTGATTCATATCTTATGCAAAGGAAAGAACGGGGAAGCTTACAACGTGGCAGACAACGAATCGAACGTAACCATCAAGGAACTTGCAGAAATCATAGCCACCGAAGGAGGAAGAAAGGTTGTCACCCAACAGCCGACAAAAGAAGAAGCAGAAGGTTTCACCACCATCAAAAGAGCTGTTTTCGACACGAGCAAACTCATCAACCTTGGATGGAAGCCCCATCGTTCCTTGCAAATGAACATCAGGCATACGATAGACACCCTCCTGCAATAATTGTTGTAAACAAGGACGAAACAAGGCTATCAGTTAGTAACACGACCGATATCTCCGATTCGCTCATCCAAGGTCATCAAAACCAAATCAATCATGAAGAGAGACATCTCTCGATTCCAAGACGCATTGTTGGAGGTTTATAAAGAATTCGCCTCCTTTTGTGAACTAAACAACATCACTTTTTATGCAGCCTATGGTACCATGATAGGGGCCATAAGGCATCATGGCTTCATACCCTGGGACGACGACATCGATGTCTTTATGAAAAGGGATGAATACGACAAATTCGTTGCTTTGCGCAACACTTTGGAAGGCACATCTTATAAAATATCCATTTATATCGATGGAGAGAGCCCATATCCGTTTGCCAAATTCCACACCACCAAGGGAACGGTTTGGGAATATCCTCAATTCCCATACATCATCGGCCCTTGGATAGACATTTTCCCCCTAGATGAAGGTGACGATACAGACCCGGATTCAAATCAAATCTTTGAAGAACTTCATTATGCGATGTGGAAATATCGCAAATCAATAGCCTATTCGCCATGGAACAACATTCTTTATGATTTCACCCAGTTGAACATCATCAACGCATGCGTCAAGATTTTCAAGAAAATCAGATATGCTCCTTTCAAACAAAAATACATCAAAGAAATAAGCTTGTGTATCAACCGTATCAGAAAGATAAAAGGGAAAACTCTCAGAGGCTACAGCATCCCCTTGACCAACGAGATTTTCGAGAAGCAGTGGTTTGAGAGGGCCATAAGCGTGCCATTTGAAGATACGACCATATTTGTGCCCAATGGCTACCATGAATGTCTGACGAAACTTTTTGGAGACTACATGCAACTTCCTCCAGAAGAAAAAAGAACCAGCCATCACAAGATGTTTTTTTTAGATTTGGAACACACGAAGACCATAGATGAGATTTTGAAAGAGGACAAAGCGATTTACAAGCAAGAGCAACCCCTATCCCTCAAGACCATTTTGCATGAAATCAAGCACCGCAAGAAAGGTTACTTACGACCTTCCAAATAATGATGAAAATCATAGGTGAATTTTTTTTGAGGGCGTAGGAGGAAAGATATCGTGTCTTGACAAAAAAGTCCTGACATCATCAAATACGTGACAACAATACAAATGAGACAACTCAGTATCATCATTTCTGTTTACAAGGTAGAGAAATACATACGTGAGTATATGGAAAGTGTTTTCCGTCAAGGTCTGGCGGATGACCAATTTGAGCTCATCATCATCAACGACGGCACCCCCGATCGCAGTATGGAGGTGGTGGCCGACATCATCAGTGCCCATGACAACATCAAGGTGGTGAATCAACCCAACCAAGGTTTGTCGGTAGCTCTCAATGCGGGACTCAACATAGCCAAAAACGAATATATCCTTTTCAACGATCCTGATGGATTTTTCAAACGGATGGAAGCAACGCACCACGACTTTCCTTCTTCACCATGCTCCTCTGTTGTATCTGTCTCTCCAAGAAAAAAGGAAACGATAAGCAAAAAGAGAAAGTGAAAATCGTCTACTGCCTCAACTCCATTGGGAAATTGGGAGGAATGGAAAAAATCACCATCACCAAAGCCAACGCTCTCGCTCGAATTCCCGGCAATCAGGTTTGGATCATTGTCGCAAGCGGTGAGGAGCCTACATTACTACCATTGGAGAACGTCTCTGTTGTGCATCTTGACGTGCATTATTATGAGGAAGACTGGAGAGGCTATTGGTTTGCCATGATGGATTGTTTCAAGAAAGTCAAGATTCATAAAAAACTTGCAGAAAAAGTCCTTAATGAAATAGGTCCTGACATTTTGATATCCATAGGAAGTAACGAAAAAAGATTTCTCCATAAATTGAGAATCACATCCAATCCGGCCTTAGTCAAGGAAATCCATATGGAAAAGCGATACAGGACGAAGAATGCACATTCTTGGAAAGGAAAATTGTTTGCAAAAATGGCAGAATGGTACGAATTCAGCCATACGAGCAAGAAATATGACAAAATCGTTTTGACGACCAAGGCAGACAAGACGGGTTCTTGGGAGAATTGGGACAAAGTGACCATCATTCCCAATTCTGTAAGTCCTTACTTGGGAAAAATGTCTGACTGCGAATCAAAAACTGCCATATCCGCCGGAAGACTCCATTCACTCAAGAATTTTCAATCCCTCATCAATGTTTGGAAACTCGTCCATCTAAAACACCCGGACTGGAAGTTGCAAATATGGGGAGAAGGCGAGGAAAGAAAAAAGCTTCAAAACCAGATAGAACGAATGGGACTGACAAATGTAGTGCAGTTGATGGGCTACACCCCCGATTTGCGTAAGAAGATGAGCGAAGCATCTGTCTTCGTCCTTTCGTCGTTGAGTGAAGCCTTTTCGTTGGTAACGGTTGAAGCCATGTCGGTAGGCATTCCCACTGTTGCATACCGTTGCTCCGGCGGTTTGAGGTATGTCGTAAAAGAAGGGAATACCGGTTTCCTGGTTCCAGAGAATGATGAGAAAGCATTTGCAGACAGAGTGTGCCTTTTGATAGAAAACGACGGTCAACGCAAGGCCATGGGCAAAGCCGCTTTTGAGGAGTCACGGAAATATGCGACAGAAAACATCATCAGCCAATGGATGTCGCTATTCGATGACTTGCTTGAAAAGAAGCAGAGAATCCACAACTTTTCATGATTATTCCATAAAAGACCTTTGTTGCATTTCCCATGCAAAACGACAGCCTCATCAGCATCATTGTCCCGGTTTACAATGTGGAATCTTATTTGCCCTATCATTGATAGCATCAGCAGAAAGGGAGGAATGGGAATGACCACCAAAGAAAAGAAAACACACAAAACCATCACTCCATCATGAAGAAGCGCATCTTCATCGCCATTCACTATATGGAGTTAGGTGGGGCCGAGATGAGCCTCATCGGCCTTCTGCAAGCGTTGGACCATGCGCGTTTCGACGTGGACTTGATGATATACAGCCACAGGGGGGAATTGATGGAAATGATTCCGCCAGAGGTGAACATATTGCCCGAGATGCCAGAATATGCCCAGATAGAGCGCCCCATCAGACAAGTGCTGAAGGATGGTTACTGGCGCATCGCCCTTGCCCGTATGAAAGCCAAATGGCAATACAAGAGATATGCACTCAGTAAGCATCCCCGGGACGGTGGCGCCATCTTCCAATATGTGGACAATGCCGTGAGGCCACACCTACCCTCCCTCCACCATTTGGGACGTTACGACCTTGCCATCAGTTTCCTGACACCACATGGCATCGTGCTCGACAAGGTTCAGGCAAAAACCAAAGCGGCATGGATTCACACCGACTACACGACAATTGACACCAACGCAGAATTGGAACGCCCCATATGGAGAGGCTACGACCATATCGTCGCCATCTCCGAGGAAGCCGCGAAAGCTTTTCTTTCCATTCATCCGATGTTGTCCGACAAGATTGTAATAGTGGAAAACATCCTCTCGCCCGTCTTCGTCCGTGAAAGGGCGAAAAGCATTGAAACATCCATATTGGAAAAAGAGATGCCCCGAGAGTCAGGAGAGACCATCTTGCTCTCCGTAGGCCGCTACACAGCAGCCAAGAATTACGACAACGTGCCCGACATCTGCCGCAGGATGCAAGCCGAGGGAATCAAGGTGAAATGGTACATCATCGGCTTCGGTGGCGACGAGGCCCTGATACGTCAACAAATTTTCGCCCAAGGCATGGAAGACAATGTGATTCTTTTGGGCAAGCGTGCAAACCCTTATCCCTATATGCAGCGATGCGACATCTATGTGCAGCCGTCACGTTACGAAGGGAAGTCTGTGACGGTGCGCGAAGCACAAGTGCTGTGCAAGCCCGTGGCCATCACCCGCTACCCCACCTCCACCAGCCAGGTTGAGGACGGAAAAGACGGTGTCATCCTTCCCAAGGACAACGAGGGTTGCGCCCACGCCTTGGCAACCTTCATACGCGACAAGGCAAGACAAGAGCACATCATCGCCCATTTGAAAACACACGACTATGGCTATGCCGCATCGGCGAAAATCGTGGAGGACATGGCATGACAAAGACCATACACTACTGCTGGTTTGGCCGCAATCCGTTGCCTGCCTCGGCTAAGAAATGCATCGAGAGTTGGCGAAGGCATTTCCCTGGATATGAGGTGAGGGAATGGAACGAAGACAACTTCGATGTGAACATCATTCCCTACACACGTGATGCATACGCCGCGGGAAAATATGCCTTTGTCAGCGACTACGCGAGATTTTGGATTCTCTACCACCATGGTGGACTGTATTTCGACACCGACGTGGAAGTGATACGCCCCATGTACGACCTTATAGCCAATGGCCCGTTCATGGGCTTTGAAAAGGACGATGTCAAACATGCAGAAAAAGCGCCTGTCATCGCCCCCGGCCTTGGGTTGTACGCGGAACTTGGAAACTCCGTTTATGCCGAGATTTTGTCACACTTCGAGCAAATGTCCTTTTATCTTCCTGACGGAACGTTCAATTCCTACACGATGATTCCAATGGTGACGGAATTGTTCCAGAAGAAAGGTCTGGTGTTGCGCGATGAACAACAGACAGTGGCGGGAATCACGATCTATCCCAACGACTATTTCAACCCATTCGACGACATCACCGGGGTCTTACGCAAGACACCGAACACCCGTAGCATTCATTGGTATGCGAAATCATGGATTGACAACAACAAGCCCTGGCTTGTCCACTTCAAACGACTTGTCAGACGTGTGATAGGGACAGGGTATTTATATGAGACCATCAAATCGACCATCAAATCAAGTAAAAATGGATAGTTCAGAGAGACACCAACCCATCAGGGTATTGATGTTGTTCACCATTTTAAACCGTGGCGGTGCTGAGACTATGGTGATGAACTACTATCGTGCCATAGACCGCAGCAAGGTGCAATTCGATTTTGTTGTCCATCGGGAAGAGGAAGGCGACTACGAAGAAGAGATACGCTCCTTGGGCGGGAAAATCTACCGCATGATGCCCCTTCGCCCCCACACCTTCGGAAAATACGAAAGGCAAATCTCCGCATTTTTCGATGAGCACCCTGAATATCGCATCATTCACGGCCAATGCTCCGAATCGGGATATTTCTTCTACAAGGAAGCCGCCCGCCGGGGCATCCCCGTCATCATCGCCCACGCCCACAACAGCCATGTGAAGTTTGACCTGAGATGGATTGTCCGCACTTGGATGAAGCACAAGATGCGCCCCTACCTGACCCACAATTTCGCTTGTGGCGTGGAAGCAGCAGAATGGCTTTTCGGCAAGGAATTGGCAAAGAAAGCCATCATATTAAAAAATGCCATAGACACCCGTCAATACCTATTCGATGAGCAGTTGAGGGAGAAGAAACGTGAAGAGCTGGGACTCGCCCCAGAAGTCTTGACGATTTGCCATATAGGACGTTTTGACAAGGTGAAAAACCATTGCTTCATCCTTGATATTTTCGAGAAATTATTGAAAAGACGTCCCACAGCCCAACTATTGCTGATTGGCGATGGTGATTTGAGAGAACAGACTGAAAAGAAAGCGACTCAAAAAGGTATCAGCACTCAAATACATTTTCTTGGTGTAAGAAGAGATGTCAATGAGTTGCTTCAAGCTGCCGATGTTTTGGTTTTCCCATCGCTATTCGAAGGATTAGGCATTGCTGTCGTTGAAGCACAGTGTACAGGAATGCCCTGCATCATTTCAGATATCATTCCCAATGAAGTGATGATCACCAACCTTGTAGAAAAGGTTTCTCTTCATGAAAGCGCATCCACATGGGCGGAGAAACTCATCGCCGCCACCACCCGAACCTTTGACCGCCCTGCTTATGCAGAAAAAGTGGCCTCCGCAGGTTACGATATCAAGAGCAACAGCCGATGGCTGGAAAATTTCTACCTAAATGTTTGGTAAACACCATATTCTATGGCAACATTAACCATTTTCACTCCCACCTACAACCGAGCCTATTGTCTTCACTTAGGTTATGAGGCATTATGCCGCCAGACAAGCAAGGATTTTGTTTGGCTGATTGTGGATGACGGCAGCACCGACGATACGGCAGCATTGGTGAAAAGGTGGCAAGCCGAAGGGAAAGTGGACATCATCTACCACTATCAAGAAAACCAAGGGATGCATGGGGCGCACAACACCGCCTACCGCCTGATAGACACCGAGCTGAACACGTGCATTGACTCCGACGACTACATGCCCGACGATGCCGTAGAGAAGATTGTGCGTTTTTGGCATGAGAAAGGCAGCGACGAAGTAGCCGGCCTCATCGGCCTCGACACTACTTATTCCGGAGAAGTGATAGGCAAACGATTACCAGAGAATCGTGAACGCACCACCGTCGCCCGTTACTACAGCGAGGGTGGAAAGGGTGACAAGAAATTGGTGTACCGGACTGATGTTGTTCGCCGTTATCCTCCCTACCCTCTCTTTCCTGGCGAGAAATACCTCTCGTTAGGATGGCTGTATGAGCAAATCGACCAAGACTATGAATTGCTTATCCTCAACGAACCATTGGTGCGAGTAGAATACCAACCTGACGGTTCCTCGATGAACATGTTTCGCCAATACATCCGCAACCCGCGCAGTTTCGCCTTCATCCGAAAGTCGTCGATGGTGCTTGCACCGACAAGGAGGCGACGCTTCATGGAAGCCATACATTATGTATCGAGCAGTTTGCTTGCACGCAACCGTCATTTCCTCTACGAGTCACCCCGGAAAGGATTGACCCTTTGTGCCTTCCCCTTCGGATTGGTGTTGTATGGATACATCCGATGGAAGACGAGGGGATTGAAGATTGAAAATTGAAGATTGAAGATTGAAGATTGAAAATTGAAGATTGAAGACCACTTCTTATGTCAGAATTTTTCAACAGTCCATTTTTAGGAGACTATTTCCACTACATCATCTTTATCATGGTGATATGGACACTCATCCAATGTGCGCGTGGCGTAGTGTTTGACGACAAACTCGTCGCCATCAATCAAATATTGGGAATGGTGGTGTGTATCGTCATCATCTTGATGATGGGTTTCAGACCGGTTTCAAGCATTTATGGGGACACGGTGAACTATGCCGTAGGTTTCCAAAAATATGTGGCCAACAAGGCTAATCTCTCCCTTTTCACCTGGAACAAGGAATGGTTGTACACCTTCATCACCCACTTTTTCGCAAAACACGGTGGGCTCCATGGGTATTTCCTTTGTTTTGCAGCCATATACGTGGGTTCACTTTGGTTGGCCATGCGACGCATATTCTCTGAATACAATTTTGTACCTTTGTTGGTGATCATGTGCATGTTCACCTTTTGGGTATATGGTGTCAACGGTGTTCGCAACGGCGTGGGTGCCTCCCTCTTCATCCTGGCCATAGCCTATGCAGACAACATCCCCATGATGGTGATCCTTGCCTTGATGGGCGCAGGCATGCACAATTCGGTCTATCTGATGATTGCTGCTGCCGCATTGGCATGGTTTGTGAACGACAGCCGTTTGTATATTTCACTATGGTTGCTATGCATCATCGTGTCGCTTTTGATAGGCACCCAGATTCAGGGTTGGATGGCGGGTTTTGCCGATACTGTGGCCGATGACAACAAACTGACAGGCTACCTTACCATGACAGAAGAACAAATGAGGATGGATGGTCTTATCGTATCCACCACCTTCCGCTGGGATTTCATCGCCTACAGTGCATTAGGCGTGGGTGTCGGTGCCTATTTTCTATGGCGCCGGAAGTTTGAGGATGCCTACTACCAATGGATTTTCAATACCTATCTTATTTGCAACGCCTTCTGGATACTCATCATCCGCGCTCCCTATTCCAACCGTTTCGCCCAAATCTCATGGTTCATCCTTCCCTTGGTGCTCGTATACCCTTTCATACGTGAGCGTTTCTGGGTGAACCACGAGCGCATGCTGGCGGCGGGCATCCTCATCTTCTACGCCTACGGTTTCTATTTCAACATGCTTCCCCTCTTGCTCAAGTGACATGGTCAGCATCATCATCCCCACCTACAACAGCGAGCGGCACATCCGGCAGTGCCTTGACTCCATCCTCGCACAAAGCTATTCCGATTTGGAGTTGATTTGCGTGGACGATGGTTCCACCGACGGCACATTGGAAATACTGAAGGGGTATGCATCAAAAGACTCCCGCGTCATAGTCATTGAACGTCGGGAAAACTTGGGCATTTCCTCCGCCCGCAACGCCGCCTTGTCTGTCGCCCATGGCGAATGGCTGATGTTTGTGGACAGTGACGACTGGATTTCCCCCGACACTTGCGAGCGTGCCATCGCCATCGCCCACCGCCACAATGCAGACACCGTGGCTTGGTGCTACACGAGGGAGTTTGCGTCACAGTCGCTCCCCAAGGTATTCGAGCCATCTGAACGTGTGTGGGAGGGCGACGAGGTGCACGCTTTACACCGCCGCATGTTCGGCCCCTACCGTGAGGAGTTGTCACGCCCTGACCTGTTGGACGCCTGGGGCACCATCTGGGGAAAGCTCTACTCCAGAAGGTTGGTGATGGAAGCCCCGCCCGTCACCTTTGTCGACACCCGTGTCGTGGGCACGGCGGAGGACGTGGTGTTCAATATCGACTATTTCTTCAAGTCGAGGAAAGTGGTGTATGTTCCAAAGCCATGGTATCACTACCGCAAGGACATGGGGTCGTATTCCAACCGCCATCGCAACGACCTTTGTGCGAAATGGGACCGTCTTTATGATGTGATGGAGCAACGCATTGCCACGCAACAGTTGGGCAAGGATGTGGAAGAAGCCCTCCAAAACCGCATCGCCCTAGGCGTGTTGGGACTTGGCATCATCGCCATGCGCAGCGGGGGTGTATGGAAAGAGAAATACCACAGCCTGCACGGCCTCCTGCGCCGCGACCGCCAACACCAGGCGTTGCAACAACTTGACCTGCACCATTTCGCCCCCCATTGGCGCTTGTTCTATTATTCTGCCAAACACCGGCTCACCCCCTTGTTCATGGCTATGCAGACAGCCATCGGACGAATCATCGACAAAGACAATAAGATTGAAGATTGAAGATTGAAGATTGAAAATTGAAGATTGAAAATTGAAAATTGAAAATTGAAGATTGAAAATTGAAAATTGAAGATTGAAAATTGAAAATTGAAGATTGAAAATTGAAAATTGAAGATTGAAAATTGAAAATTGAAAAAGAGAAAGATCATACGTGCCTCCACCATCCCTTGGTCGCTTGAGGCTTTCTGCAACGGCTTGCTGCGCGAGTTGTCTGAGCGCTATGAGGTGGTGGCGTTGTCCTCTCCCGGCGAATTGTTGGATGTTGTGGAAAATCGCGAGGGAGTGAGATGCGAGCGCATCGAGATGGCGCGCCACATCTCGCCTCTAAAAGACCTGGTGTCTCTTTTCCGCATATTGCGGTTGTTCTGGAAGGAGAAGCCCGACATTGTTCACTCGATGACGCCCAAGGCCGGATTGTTGTGCATGATGGCCGGTTGGTTGTTGCGCGTCCCCGTGCGCATCCACACGTTCACCGGTCTTGTGTTCCCTTCCGCTACAGGTCTGAAACGGCATCTGCTGATGCTTACCGACCGCATCACATGCTTGTGCGCCACGCATGTGATACCCGAAGGCGAAGGGGTGAAGCACGACATGGAAGTTTACCACATCACCCGGAAGCCGTTGCGTGTATTAGGGCACGGCAATGTGCGCGGCGTTGACATGGAGTACTATTCCCGCCGCCCGGAAGTGATGCTTCTTGCCGACAAGTTCCGCGACGACAACGTCTTCACCTTTGTCTTCGTGGGTCGAGTGGCCCGTGACAAGGGCATCGATGAACTCTGCGATGCATTCTCTCGTCTGAACAAGGTTCACACCGCCACCCGCCTGATCATCGTTGGCCCCGACGAGAGCGAGCTCGACCCCATCTCCTCTTCGGCAAGAGACATCATCGACCACCATCCCTCGGTGCAAGCCGTAGGGATGCAGCGAGAAGATGCCTTGCTGGCCTACTACGCCATAGGCGACTGCTTTGTCCTGCCGAGCTATCGTGAGGGGTTTCCCAACACAGTGCTTGAGGCCGGTGCGATGAGTCTCCCTTGCATCGTGACCGACATCAATGGCTCGCGGGAGATTGTGATAGAAGGTGAAAACGGCCTCATCGTCCCCCCTCGTGACTCAGAAGCCCTATGCCAGGCCATGCTTCGCATGGTGGAACAAACGGAAAAACGTGAGCAAATGTCAGGCAATGCCCGGCGGTTGGTGGAAGAACGTTTCGAGCAAAGCTATGTTAGGCGATGCCTCTATTCATTTTACGAAGAAGCAGAAGAGAACACCTTGCAATCAAAACGGAGATAGACTTGATTGTTATCAAAGCGGTATTATTTCTCATTTTTTATTATTATCCAAACATTTTTTTTGATTTCTTTGAAAAAATCAACAAAAAACTGTAATTTTGCAAATCAATTAAATACACTTGATAATACAAGTATAAGGTTTTACGGTAAGACAAAACCGTTTCATTAAAAAAATAATATTTTTTGCATATTTATGTATCTTTACGGAGCAAGTGGACATGCTAAAGTGATAGTTGAAATTCTCGAGCGACTTGGCCAGGAAGTGAATGGCATCATCGACGACGACCCCAACATCAAGGAATTCATGGGAATGCCTGTCATTCATCATATAGAAGAGTTGTCACCCATCATCGTCAGCATTGGAATGAACGATCACCGCAAGAAAGTGGCAGAGCGTTTGATGGAGGCCTATGACGTGGATTTCGGCCAAGCCATCCACCCCACCGCCCTTGTCTCCAAATACAGCAAGGTAGGTGAAGGCACGGTGATGATGCCCTACTGCGTGGTGCAAGCATATTGCGAGGTGGGCAAACACAACATCATCAACACAGGAGCTGTCCTTGAACATGAATGCATTTTGGAAGACTACGTCCACATATCCCCCAACGCCACCTTGTGTGGCAATGTCACTGTCGGCGAAGGAGCTTGGATTGGTGCTGGAGCCACCATCATCCAAGGTGTGAAGATTGGCAAATGGAGCATCATCGGTGCGGGTAGCGTGGTTACGAAAGACATCCCCGACGGCTATGTGGCCTATGGCGTGCCTTGCCATCGTGTCAGGTATTCCAACTGCAAAGATTATCCAAGTGCAAAAATCTGATGCGTGAGCTTGACACGCGAGAATACATTTCCACCTTGCGTGATTTGGTAAGGGAAGGGCACGACGTTTCCCTTATCGTTTCCGGCAGCAGCATGTCGCCCTTTCTCATCCATCACCGCGACACCATCATTTTCGGTCCTGTCGAAGGCCCCTTGCGTCGGGGCGACATGGTTTTTTACGAGCGCCCCACGGGCCAGTTTGTCATGCACCGGGTGCGCCGGGTGTGCACCGAAGGTCTTTACTTGATTGGTGACGCCCAGACCCAGACAGAAGGTCCATTGCCTCCCTCTTGTGTTTTTGCCATTGTGAAAGCAGTGCGCCGCAAGGGCCGACTGCTGGACAAGAAGAGTTGGCAGTGGCGCTTTTTCGCCACCATTTGGCTCCGCATCATCCCCTTCCGCCCCCTCATCATCAAGATTTACAGAAGGATTTGTTTGCTCAAGCGCTATGATTGACGATCCCACAAACCAACAACCGAAAGCCTCGTCGTTTGAGACGTTGTTCACGCTATTCCACCGATGGCGTACCGGCACGTTAGGCGAGATTCTTGACGACTGGCGTTGGATATTCACCTACAGCCGCAGATACAAGGGTGCCATCTTGTATTACGTCATCCTCGGCATCATCAGCAGCACGCTGGGCCTGGTGTCAAGCATCGCAGGCAAATACCTCATCGACATCATCACCGGCTACCAAGTGACGAAACTCTGGATCATGGTGGTCGTGATGGTAGGCAGTTCGCTGTTCGGCTTGGTGGTAGGCAACGTGCTGGGCCGTGTGACACTGAAGTTGCAGATACGCATCAACAACGACATCCAAGGCGACATC
>Ga0310694_10004413_pt1 | contig 13618 bp, 10 predicted proteins | sample 174DNAGHGhighgp2_FD_203884 | JGI IMG/M metagenome (GOLD analysis project Ga0310694, IMG submission 203884) | Sheep rumen microbial communities from Palmerston North, Manawatu-Wanganui, New Zealand - 1742 DNA GHGhigh gp2 (v2) (version 2) | ecosystem: Host-associated > Mammals > Digestive system... | reverse complement strand
TCAGGACGTTGCAGGAGGTGACCGCCATCGACCGCGAGGCGCACACTGTGGAGGTCAAGAATCTGCGCAACGGCAAGACCTACAGCGAGGAATACGACATCCTGCTGCTGTCGCCCGGTGCGGAACCCGTAATCCCCGAATTGCCCGGTATTCACAGCGAGAAGATCTTCACCCTGCGCAGCGTCAGCGATTGCGACAAAATCAAGATGCAAGCCGTTGAATCCCTGCACGATAACGCCAAAGCGGTGATTATCGGCGGCGGCTTCATCGGGTTGGAGATGGCTGAAAACCTACACAAGATTGGCTACCAGATTACCGTGGTGGAGAAAGCCGACCACATCCTCACTCCCGTGGATGAACCAATTGCCGCTGTCGCGCAGAAACACCTGAAAGACAAAGGTGTGCAGTTGATTACGGGCAACGGCATCTCCGGATTTGAGGAAAACGGCGACCAACTGATCGTCTGTTTGGAAGATGGGCAGAAGTTATACTGCGACCTCGCGGTGCTGAGCATCGGTGTGCGTCCGAACACGACGCTGGCGGAAGCTGCCGGACTGGAAATCGGCAGAGGCATCAAGGTCAACGAATACCTGCAGACCTCCGACGAGCGCATTTTCGCCGTGGGCGACGCCATCGAATTCCCGCATCCTGTGACGGGCATCCCATACTGCAACTTCCTCGCAGGTCCCGCGAATGCGCAAGCCCGTATCGCCGCCATGAACATGGTTTATCCAGAAAGCGTTGTCTATCAAGGTTCTGTGGGCACCGCCATCGCGAAAATTTTCGATTTGGCTGTAGCTTCTACGGGATTGAACGAAGCGGCTTTACAACAGGCTAGTCTCGCTTACGAGACCGTCATCGTGCATCCCGCCGCACACGCTACCTACTACCCAGGCAACACCCCGATGTCGCTGAAGCTGAACTTCTCCATGGAGGACGGCATGATTTACGGCGCACAAGCTATCGGGATGCAAAATATTGACAAACAGATTGATACCATCTCCCTGCTGCTCAAGCACCACGGCACCATCTTCGACCTCGTGAACAGCGAGCACACTTACGCGCCGCCGTTTGGATCGGCCAAGAGTCCCGTGATGTTCGCGGGTATGGTCGCCGAGAACATTTTTGCCCACCTGATGAACCCGATTCACGCGAAACAGTTGGACGAGATGATTGACAACAAGGAGGACTTCTTCCTATTGGATGTTCGCGAAATACCTGAGTACAAGAGCGGTACCATCGAAGGAGCCACCCGCTACTCCGTGGATGAGCTCCGTGAATTCCTCGAAGAGATTCCCGAAGGGAAGAAGATCGTTGTCTTCTGTGAGGTCGGTTTGCGCGGCTACGTTGCCGCACGTATCCTTATGCAAAACGGTTTCGACGAGGTCTATAACCTCATCGGCGGCATGCGCACGTACCGATTGATTGGTCGGCACCTGACCGTTTAACGATTACACCATTTAATACCTTTAAAAACACGTAGAGACGCGCCATGGCACGTCTCTACATTTTTTATATACGTCAGGATGACGGATTATTTCCGCACATCCATCTCTTTCAACAGATAGCCGGCACCGCCGAACTTGTCGATGACAAAGAGGACATAGCGAACGTCCACGTTGATACAACGTTGGAGCTCGGTGTTGAACACGATATCGCTGCTCAAAGCCTCCCAGTTGCCGTCGAAAGCCAGACCGATGAGCTCGCCGTTGGCGTTCATGATCGGGCTGCCGGAGTTACCACCGGTGATGTCGTTGTTGGAGAGGAAGCAGACGTGCATAGAGCCGTCCTTATCCAGATATTGACCGAAATCTTTCTTCAGGATGAGGTCTTTCAGCTTGGCAGGAACGTCGAACTCGAAATCGCCGGGAACCTCTTTTTCGAGAATACCCTTGGTGGTGGTGTAGTAGTTATAGTGCACACCATCAGCAGGATAGTAGTCACAAATAGTACCGAAAGTGGTACGCATGGTGCTGTTGGCATCCGGATACATCGGCGTGGCAGCATTCATTTCCTTCAAAGCGGCAATGTAAGTGCGGCGCGGCACTTCCAACTTTTCGTCCACATCCATAGCCGCGGAAGCAGTTACGATATATTGGAACAGAGCTTGGAAATACTGGTAAGAAGGATCGCTCTCAAGCACCTTGTTGGAAGGCTTCTTTACGAACTTCTCGAAATTTTCCTTGCTGATAAAAATGGAATTGAGCATAGCCTTCTCGAAAGCGTCATAGTTGCCTTTGTAGTTCTTGGTGAAGAACGTGAGGTCGGGACGGTTGGCTTCGGAATGGCTTTCCCAAGTCTTAAGGCAGGCCACCACGATCTTAGCCTCGGTAGCAGGATCGGTGTCATTATTATATTTGTCGAAAGATTTCAGCAATTTCTCAACCTTGGAATCATCGAATTTCTTCTGACCCTTGTCGAGTTTCAGCTGGCCTTGCAGACGCAGGGTAGCGAGCAGCGTGGGAGAAGCAGAGAACTGCAGGTTGCCGTTCAATGCGGCTTTATACTTGGCACCATCTACTTCCTTGCAGATCTTTTCGATTTCAGCAAGACAGTTGCCATATTTTTCCTTGCGGGTCTTGTCGGCGTTGATCCATTTGGTCAGTTCGGCCTCTTGTTTGGCTTTGGATTCCACCACTTTGAGGGCTTTCAAGCTCTCCACCTCACCGTGTTGGTTTTTCCAGTAGTTGGCCAGACCGGCGTGCTTGTCAGCATATTGCAGATTCACCTTGTTGTCGGCTTCCATTGCATCGTGCATCACGGGCAGGATGACATCCAAAGGCTCATAGATAGCGGGAGCATTGATATCAATCTCGTTCTGCACCTCGTATGAAGTCATGAAGCGGTTGGTGGTGCCGGGATAACCCCAAATCATGGTGTAATCACCAGGTTGATAACCCTTTAAGCTAATGGGCAGATAGTGCTTCGGGTGCATCGGGACATTGTCCTTGGAGTACTTGGCAGGGGAACCGTCGGGAGCGGTGTAGATGCGGAAGACGGTGAAGTCGCCGGTGTGACGGGGCCACATCCAGTTGTCGGTGTCGCCGCCAAACTTACCAATGGCACTCGGGGGAGCCACCACGAGACGCACGTCCTCGTACATGGTGTACACGAACATATAGTACTCGTTGCCTTCGTAGAAGGGTTTCACCACGACTTTGTAACGGCCGTCAGCAGAATTCTCTTTTCTCAGTTTCTTGATAGCCTCTTCCACGTATTTTGCGCGGTCGCTTTCCGTGGTGTTGTTATCCACCTTTGCCAACACGATGCTCGTCACATCTTCCATTCTTTCAAGGAAATGCACGTGGAAATTCACGGGCAGCTCCTCTTCCTTGCTCATGGCGAAAAAGCCGTTGTTGAGATAGTCGTGCTCCACGGAGGAGAGTTCGACCACGGAAGAGTAACCGCAGTGGTGGTTGGTGAACATCAGACCGTCCTTGGAGACCATCTCACCGGTGCAGAAGCCATCGCCAAGTTGCACGATAGCGTCTTTCAGGGAAGAATGGTTGATGTCATACAATTGCTCAGCGGTCAATTTCAGACCCATTTTCTGCATGGTGGCATAGTTGTAGTTCTTGATGAACATCGGCAGCCACATGCCTTCATCGGGCGGATTCACAGCAAAAACGGGAGCCGTGATTGCCAAAACTGCCAGTAACAGCAGTTGTTTTTTCAAAAATGATAAGAATTTCATAGTACTTTTAATTAATATTGTTTGTTTGAATTATTATCTACAGTAGAAGTTTGTTTGTCCTGTAGAGACGTTTCATGTAGAGACGTTTCATGAAACGTCTCTACATTTTCAACGATAGACGCATCCACATCCTCATTTGCTACACTTTTCTCCTGTTTATCTTCCAAATCGCTGAAAATCCGTTTGTTAAAGATGATAGCCATGAAGATGCCGACGGTGATGCAGGCATCGGCGAAGTTGAAGATGGCGGGGAAGAAATAGGTGCCGCCCCACAACGGGAATTTTTCCGGAATGAGGAAAAGCTTGAGGTAGAACATATCCACCACCTTGCCGAAGAAGAACGGCGCATAGCCGTGTCCTGGCGACCATTGCGCAACTTCCAGAAAACTGCTTTCCGTGAAGAAAAGTCCGTAGAACATGCTGTCAATGATGTTGCCGAAAGCGCCGGCAATCACCAGACAAAAAATGGTCAGCACCACACCGTCCATCTTGTCGCGCTTCAGTCGGTTGATGAAATACCACACCAACAAACCCACCAACGCCACGCGCACCAGCGACAGCACCAACTTTCCAATCTGTTGCCCAAAACTGATTCCGAAGGCCATGCCCTCGTTCTCCACAAAATGCAGATTAAACCATTGTCCGATTAACGGAACTGTCTGACCTAAAGCCAAATGCGTTTTCACCCAAAACTTAATGATCTGATCAGTAACAATCAGAATCAACACCACTATGATGGCCAACCAGGCGTATTTTTTTTTCAAAATGACAATATTTTTATGAGAACGCAGTTCTTTATAACAAGCGGCAAAGATATAAAAATAATGGAAAAACGCCTACGTTATGAAATATTTTATATTTTTGCGATTCGATTTATTAAACAAACCCATTATGAAAAAATTGAAGATTTTTCTGCCCATCCTGATAGCCATCGCAGGTATCATTCTCTTCGCACAATGCAAGAAAGACCACTCCTGCAACATGAAAGTCACCTGCTACTACTCCTCCAATGGCATGGATGCAGATTCCGTGGTGCCGTACGCACTCATCTCCTTTGACACCCTGAAATACAACGCAGGACTTGCCGTGGATCCCGCCATTTCAAGCGTGCAGAATGTCCCGACCAACGCCCAAGGCGTCTTCACATATACCCTCAGATATCCGGCTCTGCTGATCGTCAACGCCGTGAAATTCGACACCCTTCGTGACGATTTTGGCAACGTGCTCGAAGCGCACAAATATACCGGAACCACCCAAGTGCAACTCTATGAGGGTGAGACGACTGAAAAGACCATCTTGATGGTAGAGACTAACTAAAAACGTTGTTTTGAACAGGAAATACCACAGTTATCTATTCCTGATCGTAGCGTCCCTGATTCTCGCCGCCACTGTTCTGCTGCGCGGTCACGATTTTGTCTTGCCCAAACTTCACCTCCCCAAACACGAGAAAAAAAACACCGTCCACAGCGACACCATTTCCGTCTGCCTGTTCTACCATGCAGCCGATTACTTTGTGTATCAAGGTTCTGTCATCGGTTTCCAATACGACATCTTCAAGCAGATGGAGAAGGATTTCCAACGACCCGTGAACATCACCATCGAGGCGGACCCCGAAAAGATGTTCACTACCGCACTGTCTAATGAGTACGACATTGTCTGTTTCGACTTTGACAAATCCAACTACATCCCCTTTTACATTGAAGTGTCAGAGCCCATCGCCTACACCTATCCCGTGCTGATTATGCGCAAAAAGGATGCCTCTTACGATTCCGTCTCCCATATCGTCAACACGGCGGCAAAATACTACAACAATTTGGATTTCAGCAATTTGGAAGATCCTGATTCGTGGATTATCCAACACAATCCTGACTTGGTGATTGAAGATCTGATGGATATGCTGGTCGATAAAACCATCGACTATGCGGTCTGCAACTACAATGAGGCTATCACGCTAATGCCTTTCTACACGCAGCTGACCATCGGGGCGCGCGTGGGGGAAAACTTCCCGCGTATCTGGATTCTCAACACACGTAACAAGCAGCTGAATAGCGATATAAACCGTTGGTTGTCAGATTATAAGGAGACAAATAAATATCAGGCGCTGTGCGAGAAATATCTCTCGCCGCACTCATACGTCATTTCGCGCTCTTTCGGGAAGAGCAAGAACAGCACGTCGCACTATGACGTGGTGATGAAGAAGGCCGCTGCCAAATACGGCTTCGACTGGCGGCTCATCTCCTCCATTATCTATCAGGAATCCAGATTCACACCCGACTTGGTCGGTTTTGGCGGCAGCTACGGCATTATGCAGATGATGCCCGTGACCTGCGAACGCTACGGCATCACCGACTCTTCCTCTGTGGAAGACCAGATCTGGGCGGGTGCCAAATACATTGCTTTTTTGTGCAACATCTTCAGGGACAAGGTGGATTCGGCCGATTTGTACTATTTTGTCGCAGCGGCCTACAACTCCGGTCCCGGCCATATTTTGGACGCCATCGCCTTGTGCGAAAAATATGGCGGCGACCCAACCAAATGGTCGGATGTTTCAACCTATTTGATTAAAAAGTCACACAAGGAATACTATCGAGACGAAGTGGTGAAATGCGGCTACTACCCCGGCAAGCACACCGTCAACTATGTGGACCAAGTGATGACCAGATACAACGGATTTACATTAACAAAGGAAGAATGAGAATATTAGTAATCGGACGCGGTGGCCGAGAGCACGCCATCGCTTGGAAAATGGCCCAATCGGCGCTGAAGCCGGAACTTTTTATTGCCCCCGGCAATGTCGGGATGAAAGCTGTCACAGCACAGACCGGCGCACCAGTCACGTTGGTCAACCTTGACGAGAACGCCACCGAGGCGCTGCGCGATTTCGCATTGCAAAACCACATCGATCTGACGGTAGTGGGTCCCGAAGCCGCACTCGCCAACGATATTGCCACAGTGTTCGCCAAAGCCGGACTGCGCATCTTCGCCCCAACCGCTGCCGCTGCCCGCATCGAGACGAGCAAGGAATTCGCCAAGGACCTGATGCACAAATACCAGATTCCCACGGCGGCTTACCGCACCTTTGAAGACTATGCCGCCGCCAAGCAATACTTGGACCAACAGGGAGCCCCCATCGTCATCAAGTACGACGGACTGGCTGCCGGTAAGGGCGTGGTGGTCGCCATGACCGCTGAAGAGGCCGACAACGCGTTGAAAGACATGCTGTTGGACAACCACTTCGGCAAAGGCAAGGTCGTAATGGAGGAATTCCTGCAAGGACCTGAGTTCTCGCTTCTTACGTTAGTGAACGGCGAACAGGTGGTGCCGCTCGTCATCGCGCAGGACCACAAACGCGCCTACGACGGCGACAAAGGTCCGAACACCGGCGGTATGGGTGCCTACTCGCCCGTGCCGGTCATCCCGAAAGAGCAAATTGAATGGGCGGTGGAGAACATCATGAAGCCGACCGCAAAAGCCTTGATAGCAGAAGGTTGCCCGTTCTGCGGCGTACTCTATGGCGGACTGATGCTGACCAAAGACGGTCCGAAAGTCATTGAGTTCAACGCCCGTTTCGGCGATCCTGAAACCGAAGTGGTGCTGCCCAAGCTGAAAAGCGACCTCACCCAGATGATGCTGGATATTCTTGATAACAAAGACGTTAAACCCGAATTTCACGATGGCGCTTTCTTGGGCGTGGTAATGGCGGCCAAAGGTTATCCCGGCAGCTACACCAAAAACATCCCCCTTCGCAACCCCGACGAACTGCGCCAACAGGTGTTCTGCATGGGCGTGAAGGAGGAGAATGGCCAGCTACTCTCCAACGGCGGCCGCGTGCTCATCGTCTTGGGACAAGGAAAAACGCTTAAAGAAGCACAACAAAATGCTTATCAGGGTGTTAAAGAGATGGAACATCCCGAACTTTTCCATCGTTCCGACATCGGCTGGCAGGCGATATAAACCTGCTTTGCTATAACCATAAAAAATGAGGAACCCGAAAGAGTTCCTCATTTTTTATATCCATACGAAAAATCCTACTCTTTGGTCAGAATTTCCTCCAACATTTGGCGAAGTGTGGAAGAGGTAAGGTCACGGGTCATCTTGTTGTTATAGCAGATGGAGATATTGCCCGTCTGCTCGGAGACGACCACGGCGATGGCATCGGTGAATTCTGTGGCTCCCAGTGCCGAACGGTGACGCAGACCCACCTCTTGCGGCAGGTCGTGGTTCTTCGACACAGGCAGGATGCATCTTGCCGCCGCAATCCGGTGATCTTTGATGATGACCGCGCCATCGTGTAACGGACTGTTTTTGAAGAAGATATTCTCCAACAGTTCAGCCGATGGCTTGGCATCTATCTCCTCGCCGGTGTTCAGGAACTCGTCCAACGGGGTTTTGCGAGCGAAGATGATCAAAGCACCGGTGAGGTTGGCCGACATGTGCCGACACGCACTCTTCACCGCCTCAATCTCTTCCGTGTAAGCCGAAGTTTGGGATTGTTTGGTGAAGCGGTCGCTGAAGAAGCGCATCAGACGACCATCGCCAAGGTAGAGCAAGAACTTCCGTATTTCAGGCTGGAACAGGATGATGACGACGAGCACGCCCACGTTGATGAGCTCGCCCATCAAATCAGAAAGCATGGTGAAATGGAAAAAGGCAACCACTTTCCAAATCACATAGATGAAGGCCAGCATCCAGAATATCTTCACGGCAGCCGTACCCTTCGTCAGCTTGTAAAGCTCGAAGAGCAGGATCGCCACAATCAGGATGTCGAGGACATCAACGATGCGGAAATTGATAAAGTCGAAAATAGCAGCCAACTCCGTCATACTTTCCGAAATTATGCCATCAATGCAGCCAATGCGATAGAGTACATTTTCGTTTTAGCGCTGTCGCCGCGGGAAGAGAGCACGCAAGGCACCTTGGCACCCTTCAGCAGTGCGCCCAGTTCGGCGTGGCTGAATTTGGTACAGCATTTGTAGAAAACGTTGCCCGTCTCGATGTTCGGGAAGAGCAGACAGTCAGCATCGCCGGCCACTTCGCTCTTGAACTTCTTGATTTCCACCGTCTCTTTGTCGATGGCGAGGTCCAAAGAGATAGGACCTTCAACGGCAACATTGCCCAGTTGACCGCGGTTGCCCATGGCGGCGAGCAGGGCGGCATCCACGCAAGCCTGCATACCCACAGACATCTGCTCCGTAGCAGCTAAGCAAGCCACCTTCGGTCTCTCGATGCCGAGGGCATTGGCGGTTTCGACCAAGTATTTGAGGATCGCCTGTTTCTCCTTGAACTCGGGGGCGGGAATCACGGCCACATCGCCCACGATGAGCAATTTGTGGTAGGCCGGGTTCTCGATCACGGTGACATGCGAAAGGGTGGCCTTCGGCGGGCAGAGACCTTTCTCCTTGTTCAGGATGGCGCGCATGTATTTGTCGGTGGGCAGCAGACCTTTCATCAGGATCTGGCCTTCGCCGGCGTTGACGAGCTCGCAGCTCTTCGTGGCAGCCTTCGTATCCACATATTCGGGAACGATGGTGAACTTGGACATGTCGAAGTTGTGCTCCTTGCACACTTTCTCGATTTCCTCGGGGTTGCCGACGAGGGTAGCGTCAATCACGCCCAACTCCACAGCGGCGTAAACGGCCTCAATGGTGTGCGCATCATTGGCGTTGGCAGCGATCAGTCTTTTTTTCGGTTTTGATTTAACTAACTCTACTAATTGGTCTAATTTCGTGATAGCCATAATATTATTGTTTAATTATTTGAAAGCGCAAAAATACATTTTTTTCGGTTATTATTCTACATTCATCATTCTACATTCTGCATTAAAAATGCTATCTTTGCAACTTCAAATTTTCGAACAAATAAAATTTATAACAATATGATAGACAATAATTTGAAATACAAAATCGCTGACATGGGGTTGGCAGAATGGGGACACAAGGACATTGATGTCTCCCAAAAGGAGATGCCGGGTCTGTTGGCTATTCGCGAGAAGTACGGCGACAGCAAGCCGTTGAAAGGCGTGCGCATCATGGGCTCTCTGCACATGACCATCCAAACGGCCGTGTTGATTGAGACGCTGACGCACCTTGGCGCGGAGGTCCGCTGGTGCAGTTGCAACATTTTCTCCACGCAGGACCACGCGGCCGCGGCCATCGCCGACAACGGGGTGAGCGTTTTCGCCTGGAAGGGCGAGAGTCTCGAGGACTACTGGTGGTGCACGGTGAACGCGCTCTCGTTCCCCAACGGCAAAGGTCCGCAACTTATCGTTGATGACGGTGGTGATGCTACCCTGCTCATCCACCTCGGTTGCAAAGCCGAAGACGACCCGACCGTTCTCGACGCCAAGCCCGAATCCCACGAGCAAGCTGTGATTTTCAACACGTTGAAGCAGGTGCTGAAGGAAGATCCGCACCACTGGCACAACATGGTGAAGGAGATCAAGGGCGTTTCTGAAGAGACCACCACCGGCGTGCACCGTCTGTACCAGATGATGGAGCGCGGCGAGCTGCTCTTCCCTGCCATCAACGTCAACGACTCCGTGACGAAGTCTAAATTCGACAACAAATACGGCTGCCGCGAATCTCTCGCCGACGGCATCAAGCGCGCCACCGACGTGATGGTGGCCGGCAAAGTGGTTGTGGTGTGCGGTTACGGCGATGTGGGCAAGGGCTGTGCGCAAGCGATGCGCTCCTACGGCGCCCGCGTCATCGTCACCGAGGTCGATCCCATCTGCGCGCTGCAGGCCGCGATGGAGGGCTTCGAGGTCAAAACCGTGGAGGACGCCCTCGACGAAGGCAACATCTACGTCACCTGCACCGGCAACTGCGACGTCATCACCGTCGATCACCTCAACAAGATGAAAGACCAGTCCATCGTCTGCAACATCGGCCACTTCGACAACGAGATACAGGTCAGCGCGTTCGAGAGCCAGCCGAACATCACCAAGCGCAACATCAAGCCGCAGGTCGATGAATACATCTTCCCCGACGGGCACTCCATCTTCATCCTCGCCGAAGGCCGTCTCGTGAACCTGGGTTGCGCCACCGGTCACCCCTCTTTCGTGATGAGCAACTCCTTCACCAACCAGGTGATGGCACAGCTTGACCTCTGGCAGCACGAATACAAGGTGGGTGTCTATAACCTGCCGAAGCATCTCGACGAGGAGGTCGCCCGCCTGCACCTCGGCAAAATCGGTGTCAAACTTACGACGCTCACGCAGAAACAGGCCGACTACATCGGCGTGAAGGTCGAAGGACCATATAAGACGGACGCTTATCGTTATTAAACTTTGGCTATTGGCTGTTGGCTGTTGGCATAAGGGGTACTCAAAGGTATCCCTTTATTTTTTTCATGTTGTATTCCAAAAAAATTGTATCTTTGCCCTGCATTTTTGGAATTTATTATCAAAAACTATTAATCAAATAATTGAATATGAAAATATTAGTCCTCAACTGCGGTAGTTCCTCCATCAAATATCAACTGTTGGAGATGGAACCGCAACCCGAATTGTTAGCTAAAGGTCTTGTCGAGCGTGTCGGTTTGGAAATGGGTGAGTTTACCCACAAGCCGGTCGGCAAGGAGAAATGCTACGTCCAAACGCCCATCCCGACGCACGAAGAGGGTATCAAGCTGGTTTTGAATATGTTGACTGATCCCGAGCATGGTGTCATCAAGTCTTTGGACGAGATTGGCGCAGTGGGTCACCGTGTGGCTCACGGCGGCGAGTACTTCAAGGAAAGCTGCGTCATCGGCGACAAGGAGCGCGAGGAAATCGCCAAGCTGTGCGCTTTGGCTCCCCTGCACAACCCTGCCAGCCTCACCGGCATCGATGCTATGAAGAAGTTGCTCCCCAATGTGAAGCACGTCGGCGTGTTCGACACCTCCTTCCACCAGACCATGCCTTCCGAGGCATTCCTCTACGCACTGCCTTACGAGTATTACACCGAAAAGAAAATCCGCAGATACGGTTTCCACGGCACCAGCCACAAATATGTGGGTCCGAAGGCCGCTGAAATTGCTGGCATTCCTTACGAAAAGGCAAAAATCGTCAGCTGCCACCTCGGCAACGGCGCCTCCATCTGCGCTATCAAGAACGGTAAATCCATCGACACCTCCATGGGCTTCACCCCGGTCGAAGGTCTCGTGATGGGTACCCGCGTGGGCGACATCGACGCCGGCGCATTGCTCTACATCATGGACACGGAAGGTCTGAATACCAAGGAGATGAACACCCTCATCAACAAGAAGAGCGGTCTGCTGGGCATCTCCGGCAAGAGCGTTGACATGCGCGACATCCGCGCAGGTCGCGATGCCGGCGACGAGCGCAGCACCGACGCCTTCAACATGTTCGCTTATCGCGTGCGCAAGTACATCGGTGCGTATGCGGCAGCCATGGGCGGTGTAGATGTCATCCTCTTCACCGGTGGTATCGGCGAGAACGCCTGGTTCCAACGCGAGAAGATTTGTGAAAACCTCGAATGGATCGGCGCAAAACTGGATCCCGAAGCCAATCAGAAATACTGCGGCGAAGACGGCATCATCTCCACGCCCGACTCCACCACAAAACTGGTGGTCGTCACGACCAACGAGGAGCTAGTGATTGCCACCGATACCTACAATTTGTTGTAAAACAAGTTGTTATTCCGCAAAACAAAAATGGCTGCCCGTTTTGGACAGCCATTTTTTTATATGAACTTGAATCTCGTATGGCTATGATAAACCTCGCCCGGACGTAGGAAAGCGTTGGATTCCGGCCAGTGCTGGTTCGGCGAATCAGGGAACTTTTGCGTTTCGAGACAAACAGCGGCACGCTGGTGATAGACCACCCCACCCTTCCCGACAAATGTTCCGTCGAGGAAATTGCCGGTATAGACCTGCATTCCTGGTTCGGTAGTGTAAACCTCTAACGCAATGCCCGTTACAGGGCTCTCCAATCGAGCGCAGGGACGGGAATCGACGCCCTTCGTGTTCAGTACCCAGTTGTGGTCGTAACCGCGTCCGCGCTTTAACTGCTCGAAATCGGCGGCAATATCGCGACCGATGGGCTTGGGCCGCCGGAAATCCATCGGAGTTCCCTCTACTATGGCCAGCTCGCCCGTCGGGATAAAGATCTCGTCGATGGGCGTGTAGCGGTCGGCATCGATGGTCAGCAGATGGTTGAGGATGTCGGTGGAAGCATCTCCGTTGAGGTTGAAATAGCTGTGGTTGGTCATGTTGATGACCGTCGGCTCGTCCGTAACCGCCTCATACTGAATATCCAGCGCATTGTCGTCCGTCAGCATGTAGGTGACGTGGGCGCACACATTGCCCGGGAACCCGCTGTCGCCGTCCTCGCTGACCAAGCTCAGCACCAGTCGGTTGTCGCCCACTTCTTCAACGTTAAAGATGCGGTACTGCCAGCCGTCAGGACCGCCGTGCAGACAGTTCTTGCCATCGTTCTGCGGCAGCTGGTAGGTTTGTCCGTCGATGGTTATCTGCCCGTTATTCAGCCGGTTGGCGTATCTTCCGATCGCCGCCCCGAAATCGGAGCGATGGTTTTCGGGGAGGTAATCCTCCACGTTTTCAAACCCGAGCACGACATCGCGCAGAATGCCGTTTCTGTCGGGCACGAACAACGACACGACGCGTCCGCCGAGGTTGGTGATGGTCGCCCGGAGGCCGTGGGCGTTTTGGAGGGTGAAAAGGTGGATGGTGCGACCGTCAAGCTCGTTCGGGGCTGATTTGGGGGTTGTTGGCATAGAAGTTCCTATTTTTGGAGGGCAAAAGTAGTATTTTTTCGGTTTCAAGTTTCAAGAAGAAAATCTCCTGAAATCTAAGATTTGAGACCGACAGTGTTAAATTACGTTAACGCATCGTAGCATAACAGAAAAAATAGTACTTTCGCGGTTCGAAATAGGATATAGAAACTATGTGTACTGTAACAAT
>Ga0310694_10004412_pt1 | contig 13619 bp, 13 predicted proteins | sample 174DNAGHGhighgp2_FD_203884 | JGI IMG/M metagenome (GOLD analysis project Ga0310694, IMG submission 203884) | Sheep rumen microbial communities from Palmerston North, Manawatu-Wanganui, New Zealand - 1742 DNA GHGhigh gp2 (v2) (version 2) | ecosystem: Host-associated > Mammals > Digestive system... | reverse complement strand
GAAGAGTTGGCTCAACGAACATTCCAAACTGGTAGTCACGGCTATACTGATTGTCGTAGCATTGTTGGTAGGTGGAGGACTGCTGATTGCCTTCCGCGACACCGCTGCCAATAATGCCGAACGTTGTGTTGCCGCAGTTACCAAAGCGGTAGATAAAGACAATCTCAAATCCGCACGTAATTTGGTTGTGGGCTACAAGAATGACAAGGATGAAGTGATCGAGGCGTATGTCACGTTGTTAGGCAAATATCTGGACGAGGGGAAATGGGAGGAAGCCAAATCGCTCGTCGAGTTCTACGGTCAGGGAGAATACACCGGCGATCTGAACCGCGGTTTGTACAATTATCTGTTATCCGCAGGAGAGTTCGACTTGGCGGAGGAGTATATCAATGTAGAAGCCAAACCGAGCGACAAAGAGTACTATGACTACATGGAGGAATGTGTACAACTCATGTGCCAGGCAGGTGTGATCAATGAGGCGGAAGAGTTTGTCGCCAGAAAAGCCCTGCATTTTGCAGCAAACCGTCCGGGTGCCTATTACAGCAAAGCAAAAGTGCAAGAACGGATGGAGAAAATCATAAATGCTTACAAATAAATCGTACTTCGTAAATCATTAAATCGTAAATACTTATGGGACTTTTTGGATTTGGTAAAAAAACGAACGAAGGCGGCTTAATGGACGCCATCCGTTGTGACGAGAAAGATTTCCTCATTTGGAAATGGCGTCCGGCGGGTCAAGAAGCGAACTCCACGCGTAAAGAGAACTCCATCCGCACAGGCAGTAGTCTGAACGTACGTCCGGGGCAGGCGGCTATCTTCCTCTACCCGAACACAGGCGGGCAATATGATATCATCAAAGGTCCGTACAACGATGTAATCAAGACGGACAACATGCCCGTTTTAGCAAACATCATCGGAGCGGCTTACGACGGAGGCACTCCCTTCCAGTCGGAAGTGTACTTCATCAATCTGGCAAAAAACATGGAGTTGGATTTCACCATTCCTTTCTTCCGTGTGATTCCTTTCGAGCCGGAATACAAAGCATATAATATAGAAGTTGCTATCGACGGTTCCGTTGTGTTTGAAGCACCTACCAACCCGGAAGATATCAAGTATATGTTCGAAGCATGGGGCGGTAGTGATACCACGCTGGATGAGTTGTATGATAAGATGCACAACATCGTGGCGCAAGAAGTGCAACAGATTGTAGCGAATGCTCCGAAAGACACAGGTATCTTCGTCATGCACTTCAACTCGCTCATCGGTCAGATGGGTCCGTATATCCTCAATCGCATGCAGAATAAGATTGCTCATCGTTTTGGAGTCTATGCAGCCGACGTGCTTATCTCAGAGATTCGTTATAACCAAGCCAGTGACAGCTACCGGGCATTGGAACGTATTACTGAGCAGCAGGCTCATCTCTTCAACATCGAGAAAGAGAAAAACGCACTCCTTGCCTTCGAGATCGAGCGTACAACCATGGCTACGGACGCCAATATCCGCAACCAGTCGGCGGCACGCATGGCGGGCATCCAACTCGACCATCAGGAAGATATGCTTGCACGCATGCGCGAAGAATCGCAGTATGCACAGCATATGCAGACCGACGTAGCAGGTCACCGCGGCGGCTTGGCTGCCGAGCAGGCATATCTCGGTGCTCATACCGTCAATGTACAAGGCGACGTGATGCGTACCGGCATGGAGAGCCTGGGTAACATGTCCGCAATGGATATGGGCGCAGGAGGCAGCGGAATGAACCCAGCGGCCATGATGATGGGTATGGGAATGGCGTCCGGAATGGCTGGTCAGATGGGTCAGATGATGGGTAACATGGGCAATGCCTTTGGTAACCAAGTGGCGCAAGCCGGTGCTCCAACACCGCCGCCTATGCCGGGCATGACACCTCCGGCTCCACCCGCTCCGCAAACCGCAGCATATTTCCTCATGGTCAATAACCAGCAGTATGGACCGTGCGATACAAACACCCTCTATCAGATGGCGCAAGCCGGACAGATTACCGCACAGACGATGGCGTGGACACAAGGTATGCCGCAATGGGCGCCGATAGGTTCTATCCCTGCTCTCGCAGCCCTATTCCAGGCTACGCAGCCCACCCCCCCGCCCATGCCGGGTAACGGTATGACTCCTCCCCCTCCTCCAACCATGTAATCGAGAATAGTTATGAACCCGAATGATTTTGATGCCCTGATGGGGCAAGGTTTTAATACGATGGAGAAATCGGTTGCTTCCGGTGCCAACAACATGATGGGGCAACAGGCAATCCAGAACATACAGGCATTTCAATCCATGCCAACAGCGAAGGGTTATGTACCCGACCATACGGTTCTGCCTATTTTTAAAAAGCATTTCTACGTGCTGATTAACAACGAGCAGAAAGGTCCATTGACCTATGAGCAACTCAAAGGACTTGCCATTGCGGATGTGATCAATGAGAACACTCAGGTTTGGCAAGAAGGCACACCCGATTGGAAACCTCTTAAACAGATAGCATTATGAGCGACTCAAGTATGTTTGACAAAGTAGTGGAGTTCGGAATGGGCATGGCAATATGCCAGCAGATTCCCCAGATGATGAATTCTGCCAATTCATCCGCTAACCAACCCGCTCCTCCGCCTATCCCAAAGGCTACCGCTTATTTCTTAGCGATCGGCGGGAAGCAGTACGGGCCTTATACCATTGAGCAACTGCGTCCTTTTGTTCCAACAGGACAGATCAACGCGCAGACCCTCGTCTGGTGCCAGGGCATGGGAGCATGGGAGTCTGCTTCTGCACGACCGGATCTCGCTCCATTATTCAGCTAACGCGTTAAAACGTTACAGTGATAAACCGTAAAATTGTTACTACAATGAAAATCAATCCGTTTATGACAATCATCTCGCTGCTTTTGGCAGCATTGGTCGCATACGCGCTCTATGCTTACTGCAAGTCGGAGGAGCTGCGTTGGATGATTACGATACTAGGTGGTATCTGTATTTTCCTAACATGGGCAGGGACACTCGCCGTTTCTCTTCCTGATAGAGGACGAAATGTCAATTTTAAAGTACTGGGCTCTCTGGTAGCTGTAGCCATGACCGGTTTACAGATCTTCTTCACGTTTTCCGCCGTAACGATGCCGACGTATATCCTCATCACCGGCGTAGTGACCCTGATCTGGTTAGCTATCGCATATGCAATTGCAAAATGACAATATTAATCCATGTAAATATCTACACGTATGAAAAAAATCATGATGGTGGCTATGGCCTTAATCATAGCATGTGGTGCATGTTTTGCTGACAAAGCAGAGTTGAAACAAATCCGCAAAGAGCGTCAGGAGATTCGCAAGATGGCGCAAAAAGAACTGAAAGTAAAAGTTTCCAAGGACGCCAAGAAAGAAGCCAAGAAACTGGCTAAACAAGGTTGGATGGTAAGCCCGGGTGCAAAACCGTTGGCAAAACAATTGGACGATTGCTATCTCAAGCAATACGAGTATGACGAGAACCTGTTCCCGAAATACATCATGGCAGAGGCACAATCTATCGGTGGCAACTATGATGCAGCCAAGACTTCTGCGCTCAGTATCGCTATCACGAATCTGGCAGCTCAGATCCAGACCGAGGTGACCGCTTTGGTAGAGAACACGGTAGCTAACAAGCAGCTGGAGGAAGGCGATGCCGCTTCTATCACGGAGACCGTTATGACCAGCAAGAACCTCATCTCGCAATCTCTGGGCCGCACTATTCCTGTGATGGAGTGCTACCGCGATACCAAAAACGGCAACAAAGAGGTGCTCGTTCGTTTGGCATACAACGGTGAGATGGCTAAAGCAGCAGCTAAGAAAGCCGTTCGCGCTGAGTTGGAGAAGAAAGGTGCCAACCTCCACGAGCAACTCGACAAAGTGCTTGGTTTCTGATACATTAGATATTAGATAAAAGTCGAAAGACAAAAGACATTAGACAAAAGCACATGAAACGTTTTTTAGTCTTTGCATCGGCGCTGCTGCTCGCAGGAGCGGCAGTTGCCGGTGAAAAAACGATAGAGTCTTCCGCCAAACGCTTGCCCGGCTGGGCTGGAGGAATGGAGGAAGGTTTTATCATCGTCTCTGCACAGGCAGCGGAACTGGATGCTGCGCAGCAAAAAGCCATCACGCAGGTGCGCGAACAAATCATATCCGCGATTGCTACGCGCGTACACTCGGCTACATCAATCACGATGCACGAGGTCACGGACAATGGTTCTATCAACTCGCACAAAGAGATGACGAGCAAGCTGAGCGTTGAAGCCGCAGACATCCCGTATCTGGCAGATGTCTCTCCTTCGCATGCAGCTGACTACTACTGGGCAAAAATCCGGCGCAACGACAAGTCCACGTATTATATCTATCACGTCAAATATCCGTTGTCCAAATCCAAGCTCCGCCTTTTAGTGGACGAGTACGAGAAGCAGCAGAAGATGCTCAATGACTCGTTACAGGCATTCGCATCGACGGACTTTGCAACATATGACGACTTGGACCGCATGTTACACCGCCACACCCTGCTCAAGCAGTTTGCGGCTGGTCTTCATGAGGATGACCAGCGGCGCGAGATATGCAAAGCGGTGCGCAACACATATGAACAGATGTTGAACCGGAACCTGCATGTAGAGACTGTTTCTTCCGACCGCCAAGCCACCCGTGCAGCCCTTTACTATGGTGACACGCAGCTTAACTGCTCCATGTTGCCGAAAGTGAAGAGCAATTGTCTCACGGCAATAGAGTTGAAAAATGAGACCAACACGGCTGTCATCACGTATGATTTCCAAACCGGCTGTTACGAAGACGAACAGAACTGGCTGGATATCGTATATACCGTGTTGGGAAAGAAAATATCGCAACGTATTTACATCAAATAAACATAGCTTATGAAAAGAGCCTTGATATTGGCATGCGCACTATTGGTTCTTCCGATTGCCAAAGCGCAAAAGATAAGCGAGGTAATGAGTCCCCTTCCAGCTGCTATCAGCGAAGAAGCGGATCTGCCGGAGCTGTTAGCCAAGAAATACGAAGCGCTCAAACAAGAGCGTCAGTTCAAATTCTCGACCGTCAAGAAAGCAACTACGGCTTCTGTCAATCCCGAAGTATCACAAATGCTTTCCAGCTACTTTGTCAAGGAGGGAGAGAATTTTCAAGTGAAATATAATCCGGCAGATAACTACCATATCTTCTATCCCAACTACAAACTCTTGAACTCCTCTCACGGACGTAGAAAATATCACGAGGACAACAAGAGTTTTAATGCCAAGAAAGACCGCTTATCCAATGCGATCATCGTTAACAACAACGAGATACGTATTCTTTCCAACAAGGACAAGATGGTGGATATGAGCGAGTTCTCCTTTGAGACTAATAGTGATGCTATCAAGATGGAGGGGAATAAGATTGTGCTCAAAGCTCCGGTGCTCGACATCGCTGCCGGTAAATACCCCTGGGAACATAAAATTATTTGCCATCATAACCCGTCCGGCGTCCAATACACCTTCGATTTACAAATGTGGTGGTACAAAGAGCTGGATCAATCCGGTTCCAAAAACGCCCTTGTTTTCGCTTCCATCAATAATGTGAACGGCGATAAGATGGCGTTGCTATGCGACATGGAGAGCCATAACCTGATGGTGGTGCAACTGCCGCTGGTCATTCAAGGCGAAGGACGCAACGGTGCGGATGGTAAAAAAGGTAAATACGGCGATAACGGTAAGAACGAATCGTCCTACAAAGACAGCGACGGTGTGACCCACAAGACAGCCGGTACTTGTGCCAAAGCAGGTCAGGACGGGCAGGATGGTCAAGACGGAACAGACGGAGGTCGATTCCTCATAGCGCTTGATCCTTATTTGATTCAACTTTACGGTCTGGACTGCGTGATCACCATGGTTGATGGCGGTAAAGGCGGTAAAGGCGGTAAAGGCGGTGAAGGAGGTATTCACGGAAAAGGCAGCGGATGTACCGGCAAAGCTCCGGACGGTAAGGACGGTAAAGACGGTATAGACGGTAAAAGAGGTGACTTCCTTTATATTCAGGCAGATGTATTCTCTTTCTTCTCTAAAGTTTTACAATAAGGAGGGCAGATTATGAAAAAGACTATTTCTATTTTGGCTATTATTGCTAGCCTCGTAATAAGCGCTCAAGCGCAAGAAGCGAAGAAAGACTCTGTCAGCAAGTACTACCGTAACGCGCTCACGCAACTCATGATCTATCATCCAGAGGATGAGTTTGGGTATGACGTATATGAGATCTTCAGCGAGTTGCCTAAGCAGGACAAATACGATGACCATGATATAACACTTCATGTCATTGACAACTCCAAGATAAAAGGGGTCACGGGTAAACCCGAAGGCGGTCTCCATCGCCAGACCTACGGAGCCAGCATGGTTCTCTCCAAAGAAGAGAAAAACTATAATGGCGAGGCGCTTCTTACACTGCTTAACCAAGCCGAAGTGGGCAAAAGGATAGTTGCCAAATGGTTCGGTTTTACAGGCGAAACGCTTCAGGACGCGCATTTCTCCACCTCGCTTATCGAAGAACGCAGCGATTATAATGCGTCTATGCTGGACGTTGAGCGGGCACGCTATTCGATTGACGGTATGGCAGCGTTGCAAAACGTCAGCGACGAGCTCATTACCCACTCGTTTGTACTCATTAGCGACATGACCTATATCACTGCTGAGAACCGGGCGGATGCCACCAAAACAACGTTTTCCGTCATCGGCGGGATCTTTGATGCGCTGTCCGGAGGTAACTCCGGCAAACGCTTAGCTGAAGACGTCGGAGATATTGCCGACAACTTCACAGGGTTCAAGGTTTTCACGCACTCCTATCTCTACCAGCTTGAGTGGAATGACAGTTTAGCCAATGTCTTTTACGAGAAATACTACACGGCTGAACCCAATGCAGACAAGGTGCGCGCGTTCCTGGAGGATCAAACGAGTTTCAAAGTGAAGTACTTGGGCAATGAATCAGCCACTTATGAGAAGACCACCTTGAATGATAATTACTCTCGCGAGGACTTGCTGCAAATGATTTCCGCACGCTCGATTGATAATAACGTGGCTAAACTGCAAAAACGTTTCGATGCATTCCGCGTAAGCGCACCGATCACTTCTATTGAGTACGACAAGAAAGGTAATGTGACCGGAGTTCGCGCTCAAATCGGAGAGAAAGAGGGCGTAGCAGATGACATCACGTATGAAGTAATGCGATGTGTGTATAACAAAGGACGGCTCAAATATGACCGCGTGGCTGTACTCAAACCCGTCAAAAACAAGATCTGGGACAACCGTTTCAATGCTATCATCGAGAACGATGAGGACTCGGATAATGCCGGCACATTGTTTAAGTTAACGGATAAGACTAACGCTTCCAAAGTGTCCGTTGGTATGCTTATACGGCAAATTAAAGGATAACATTTAACATTTGATTGATATGAGAAAAATAATATTAATTCTTTTTTCATTTATTATCGCGCTGCCCGTTTTCTCTCAGGCTCAACGCAAAGCGAATAGAGATACCGAGCATTGGCGTTATGAAATCCAACCTGCTGTAGGACAAGCGCCGCACGGATGTGCGCTGGTACGTGTATGGACCTATTCGAAAAGTGCCAATGTAGCTACCAAACAGGCGGGTAAGAATGCCGTTCACGGCATCATCTTCACCGGCTATGCTCCTTCTATGGACGGACAACGGATTGCAGGAAGAAATCCGCTCATTGAGAATCGTGCAGTAGAAGAAGCTAACGAAGCCTATTTCGATGCTTTCTTTGATGATAACGGGCCCTTCCAACGGTACGTCACGTACGTAGGAAACGGAGTCCCTGATCAAGTGATGAAAGTGGGTAAAGAGTATAAAATAGGTATCCTCGTCACCGTCATGGTAGATGAACTGCGTAAACGCCTTGAGCAAGACGGTATTCTCACTAAAATGGAAGAAGCTATTAAGGGAAAGATGCCGACAATCATGGTTGTACCAAGTAACATGTGGTGTAATAAGAATGGTTTTACCCAGACCTTCGACAACCAAGGCAAAAAAGAAGTAGTGCCCGATTACGAGAAAGCCCTGCTCAACTCGACCGATCTGTCCGTCGTCATCAACACGATTAATTCGCTCATGGCAAATCGCGGATTCCCGCTCAAGGATCTGGAGGCAGCTCTCAAAACGCTCAAGAGCGAGAGTGCCGAGGATGCGTTAACACGGTCGAAGACGGGAGACGAGATAGCAGAATCACCTATCGACATCTTGCGCCGTACTGCGAAAGCGGATATCTGGATTGAGATCGAGTGGTTCACCTCCCCGGAGAAAGGCGGTAGCCAGTTGCGTCTGACTTATAGCATGAACGCGCTGGACGCTTATACGGATGCAGTCGTTGCCGGCGTTCCGCCTACCACAGGACAAGCCGAGTTCGCCTCGAAATTCCAATTGCCTATCTCTATCGAAGCAGCTATCAGTGGACAATTCGATCCGTTCTGCAAGAGTCTGCAAACATATTTCGAGAGCCTCAACAAACAAGGACGCGCGATCAAGATGCGTATCCTCACTTGGGATAGTTTCGAAGACGGGCTTATGACTGAGTTCGACGGCGATGAGTTGCATGAGATCATCGAAGACTGGGTGGCTGCAAACACCGTAGCCGGTAAGTTCGGTACAACCGACCTCAGTTCTTCGGGTAACCGCATGACCATCGAGCAGGTGCGTATCCCGCTGCAGAACGAGAAAGGACGCGACATGGATGCGCGTACTTGGGCGCGCGGGTTGCAGAAGATGCTGAAAAACAACTATTCCATCGAGAGCAACCTCTCGTCCAAAGGTTTAGGACAGATTCAACTAATTATAGGAGGAAAATAAAATGAGAAGAAATTTTTTAATCTGTATCCTCTGCTCCGCCCTTAGTATGCCGCTCTTTGCACAAGAGACGGCATCTCAAGCGGGACGACTGGATGACAACGGGCGCATCGCGCTCACACCTATCGTGCTGGATGAAGACATCCCTGCCGGTGCACAAAAACAACTATTGAACAAGATGTCGCAAATTGCAGCTAAAAACGGATGCGCCGCTACCGGCAACAGCCGGTTCATCTTCACCTGCTCTGCCGACATCCTCACCAAGGATATCACGGCTACAGCACCGCCTATGCACGCATATACCGTGGCGCTGACGTTCTATATCGGTGACGGCGTGGAAGGACGCCTCTTCTCGTCCTTCTCCATGGATCTGCAAGGAGCGGGACAGACACCCGAGAAAGCTTTCATCAGCGCGTTCAAGGGTGTACGCACCAATGATCCGGATTTCAAGGCATTGCTGGACAAAGGCAAAAAAGAGATCATCGCGTATTACAACACCAACTGCGATATGGTCATTGAAGATGCCAAGACGATGGTTAAACGCCATGAGTACTCAAACGCCATTGATGTACTGACCAGTGTTCCTTCAGTTTGCGAAGAGTGCTACCGCCGTGCGCAGGACGAGAGTCTGAACGCTTATCAGGCATGGCGCGACGAGGTATGCGACATGGCATTAAACAAAGCACAAGCCGCTTGGGCAACTCGCGATGCCAAAGCTGCAGCCGAGGCGTTGGAGTATGTACCGACCGATGGTGCGTGTGTGGGCCAAGCGAATGCGCTTAAGTCTGAGATTGCTGCCAAGCTGGATGCCAAAGAGCGTCAGGAATGGGAGTTCAAGATGCGTCAGTACGAAGACCAACAAGCAGAACGTGCAGAACGTGCTGCAAACGGAGAGATTTCGGCTGTCTCGCAGCAACAGGAACTGCAAGCGGCTACCAATGCCGTTGCCGAATACACGGGCGACAACGGAAGCGCAAAAGCTGCTCCTCCCAAACCCAAATACCAAATCAAAGGCAAATGGTTTAAATAACAAATAAACGTTTTGAAAGAAAAGGGGCTCGTCTCCCGACGAACCCTTTTCCTTAAATAACAAACAATCTCTATTTTTTTATTCACTTTTCACTAAGATACTTACAAATACCGTGCCAGACTTGCTTTTCTCATTGATAATTTTACTCCCGATGATGGTTTGCTTTTTCTGGACAGTCTTCTTCGCTGTGCGTTTTTACCTCGTTGGCGACGAACCGCGCGTGACGGGGGCAATCCTGCTTTTCTACATCGCCACAACCATTCTCTACACAGACCATTGGCTGTATTTCTCGGATCATCCGAGTTTCATAGGCGAATGGAGCTACTCCATCGTCAACTTATGCGTATATCCTTTATATTATGCGTACCTGCGCGCTCTCACGCGTACGAGGATCACCTACGAAGTGCCGCTTTTGCTCCTTCCGGCGGCGGTTGTGGCGATTGTTTTTCCGCTGAACGTGCGCTTTCATTGGGGAGGTGAAGAGCTTATTCATCTGATAGCCCGTCTTTGCTTTGCAGCACAGATCGTTTGGGTGTTGATTCGCGGGTACCATCTGATCCGAAATACTCAGCGGCGGTTGGATAACAACTACACCGACGACCGCAGTTACCTCTTGCAACCGACGCACACGCTCCTCCTTTTCGTCGGTTTCACCGCCTTTGTATCTATGTTACTCAACCTCCTTGGGCGGGATTCGTTTGACGGCTCGGTACTCGTCTCCATCCCGGCGGTGTTGATGTCGGTTCTCTTATACGGCTTAGGTTACGTTGCGGCGCATACCTTCCTGCCGGAGGAAACGATCACGCAGAGCGAGGAAGAGGAAGAAGAGAAAGCCCGTACCGCGACGATAGAGGAGACGGATGAACTGTTTAATAAAATCATCACCGCCTTGCGCGAAGAACAACTCTTCACGAACCCGAACCTCGCTATTCAAGACCTCGCTGCGGCTGTGGGATCAAACCGCACGTACGTCTCCGCTTGTATCAATAGGCGCACGAATTTCAGTTTCTCGCAACTCGTAGCACAATACCGCGTCGAGAACGCCAAGGCCATCCTTGCGGATCCGCAATACGGTACAGATCATGACGCCGTTTCTTCGGCTATCGCCCTCAGCGGCTTCACTTCAAACCAGACCTTCTACCGCATCTTCAAAGAGTTGACGGGACAAACACCACTCCAGTATAGGAGGCAAAATACCCCTAAAATGTAGATTTGTACGATTTGAGAGTCGAATTGTACGATTTGCGAATGCTTTTTCAACGAAAAGCAGTACTTTTGTGCGCTCTTTTGAAAATAATAAACATTATGAAAAAGATTTTATTCTTCGCCTTTGCGCTTGTAGCAAGTGTTTTGGCATTCACATCTTGTGACCCGAAAGACAAAGAAAATGTAAATCCGTTAGTAGGCACCTGGAAAGCCTCAGTTGATCGGGAGTGGTCAGTAATCCATTACACCTTGGTTGTTGACGAAACGAACTACTCCTTTACGGATCAGAACAACGTAGATACCAAAATTGAAAAAGGTACGTACGAACTGAACGAGAAAGAGGGAACTGGTGTACTGCATCAAAAGACTGTTACATTCATCAGTGAGGTGCAGAACGAGACTTTCCCGTCAGAAGAGGATATTCGCTTCAAATATGTAATCAAGGATAAATCGCTGACTATTACGATTGGTCTGGACTGGGAGCGTCCGCAAGAACTAACACTCAACAAAGAATAAATCAAGATGAAGAAGATTCTTTTATTCGCGCTCGCGCTGGTAGCCGGCGTGGTGGCATTCACAAGTTGTAAAGACAAAAACGCGCCGAATCCGGAAGACAAGGATGCTGTTGTTTTCAATGTAACGGGTGAGCTTCGCGGAGTGATGTTTCCTGTGCGCAACGAGCAACAGCAAGCGGTCATTACTTTGCATCCGAAGGCGAATACCGTGGACGTGAAGTTCGTGCAGGCACGTATCGCTTCCGAAGATGAGAAGCCGCAGGACATCTATATCCATAACATGCCGCTCAATGCCGGCGAAACGCACATCAACCTCGTGCTGGAAGACGGCTCGCCCTATGCTCCGTTCCCGAAATCTTATGCGTACGCAATCATGAATCCGGAGCAAACGATGTTCAATATGCACTTCGGTAACGATAGTGAGAGCGACACGCAAGTGTATCTCGTCTTTAACACCATGCTCAAATAATTCAAGCTCCCCGCATAGGACTTCTCCAATAATTCACGCTCCCTGCATGTAAAAAAGGCTCGTCTCCCGACGAACCTTTTTTTAACATATAACAAACAATCTCTATGAGGCCAAAACCGAGTTTGTGAATGAGTTTCGAATTCATTACAACTGTATGAAGAATGCTCGAATTTCGGCGTTTACTAATCATATCACAAACATCGTGCCAAACTTTTCCATTCGGCTGATTTATTTCAAAAATCACGTATTTTCCCACTGAGATTTCGGCGTACTCAGCGGACGATAGTGCCCGTTCGAACCGGAATCTACACCATAACATCGACATAAAACCACAGAAAACACCTGATAATTACCAGACAACACTACACCATAACTACACCATAACTACATCATATCTACACCATATAGCAACCCTTAAGCGTCCCCAAAGTACAAATTTAGCCCGTTTTGAAGTATATATATACTATGTATATATATAGTATTTGTTGCCATTTTTTTATAAAAATGAATCGATGTAAACACATGAAAAAAATCACACAAAATTTGCATATATGCAATTTTTTTTGTACCTTTGCACCCGCAAAGGTTAAACTATTGCTCTAAGAAACGTTAAACTATTGCTTTATGAAACGATTAGCACTCTTGTTATTGTGGGTATTGTCCGGTTGGATGATGTCCTTTGCGGCCGTTTATACGCCTCAAAGCGTACCCGATCCGAAGCGTCTGGGACAAGAATACTATGTGTCCAACCCTGATGCGATTCTTAGTGATTCGACGGTTGTCTGGCTCAATGATTGCGCTCAGCGCCTCAACGACTCGACGAAAGTGGAGATGGCGGTTGTTGCGATAGAATCTATCGGGGATGCAGACGCATTTAATTTCTCGTACGAGCTGTTCCAACGGTGGGGCATCGGCGGAAAAGGCAGAAATACGGGCGTGCTGATTCTCTTTGTACTGGACAGCCGTGATTTGCAAATACGAACCGGGACCGGCATCGAAGGAGTCCTCACTGATGCCCTTTGTTCGCAAATCATGCACAAAGACATGTTCCCGGAATTCAAGAAAGGCAATTACGGTAAGGGTATCTGCCTCGGCGCGTTGAGCATTTACGAGACCTGTACACATGGTAACGCGCCAGAAGAACTGCTGACCATCCGTTCGGCTACCAACCGCGGCCAGTACGCCGACGGAGACGCAAAGGACCCTGAAGCAGAAGCTGTCACCGTGATAGTGATTATACTTGTTGCCTTCCTGTTCTTGCTTCCGCTGTTGTTGCTGGTTCTGTTCCAAGGCAAGAATCAGGACACGATGGCTGAATTGTCACAGCGTCGCGGTTGTCTGGGATGGCTTATCGTCGGTTGCATCTTTTTCCCGTTCTTCATTCCGGCGGCTGTGTGGTTCTGGTGGCGCTCCAAACGATTCCGCTGTCCCAAATGCGGCAAGCAGCAATACAAACTGGTAAGCAAGGAGAACCGTAGTATAGCCGGAAAAGACAAACATTACAAGGTCGTGAGACATTTCTGCTGC
>Ga0310694_10004411_pt1 | contig 13620 bp, 3 predicted proteins | sample 174DNAGHGhighgp2_FD_203884 | JGI IMG/M metagenome (GOLD analysis project Ga0310694, IMG submission 203884) | Sheep rumen microbial communities from Palmerston North, Manawatu-Wanganui, New Zealand - 1742 DNA GHGhigh gp2 (v2) (version 2) | ecosystem: Host-associated > Mammals > Digestive system >... | reverse complement strand
TGAAAAAAAATCATAACTTTGTAAGCCGCTATGCATATTTTAATCAAAAAAAACAATAGTAAATAACCTTTTTTATTAACTTTAATCAATCAATTTATGAGTAGAAAACTACTGAATCTGTGTATGACCGCGTTGTTTAGCGTTGTCAGCACAGCTGCATGGGCGCTCTCCGAAGTGAACGGCGTCTATCAGATTGGTACGGCGGAGGACCTGGTTGCCTTCGCAGAACTCGTGAATGGTGGCAATCCCTATGCCTGTGCCGTGCTGACGGCCGACATAGTGAAGCCCTCTACGGATGTTTCCATGATTGGCCGCGACGGCCTGGACTTCCAGGGAACATTCGACGGCCAGGGCCACACCATCACCATCGACTTGTACTCTCAGGGCAAACAGGGTACGGCACTCTTCCGCAACGTCGGCGTGCATGCCATCGTCCAGAACCTGAAAGTGCAGGGCACCATCACTTCCGACCAGAAGCTGGCCGCAGGTGTTGCTGTCTGGTGTAGCGGTATCATCCGTGGCTGCTACGTTGACGTAACCGTGAACAGCTCCTTCGCAGGTGATGCCACACACGGCGGCGTGGTTGCTATCGGCAACCGTGGCCTCCTCATCGAGAACTGTCTCTCCAAGTTCAAAATCGTCGGTGCCACCACCCAGAACTGCGGTGGCCTCGTAGGCTGGCTCGACAATCCGATGAACGCCGTGAACAACCTTGTCATCAGCGACGGCAGCACCCTCGACCTCACGAACAACGGCAGTGCCAACATCGCCCGTAACACGGGTAACATGAGGACATTCGACTTGGCGACGTACAACGAGAATCCATACGCCAACCGTCCCGCCGGTGCCAACTTCAACAACTATGTCACCAACCAGTGGGGCACCAACAACGGCACAACAGTCGTTTCATACGACGACCTTGCCGACGGCCGCATCTGCTATCAGCTGAACACCGACCAGAGCAAGATTAACTGGGTTCAGAGGATTAGCACAGACCCATTCCCCGTTCCCGCTGCATTCGGCAGTGTAGCGGAAGGTCGCGTCTATGCTGACGGCCCCACAGATTGTGACGGCAAGAGTGAGCTCGCGTTGAACTTCTCCAACGCGGAACCTGCAGGTGCTGGGGTTGCTGCAACGCCCCACCAGTTCGACAAGTACGGCATCTGCACCTCTTGCGGCTGCTTCAACTTCGACGCCTTCGACTTCGACGACCCAACGAAGTATGACCCGACCGACAGAACCGTCCTCCTCAATAGTGCAGACGACATCTACCTCTGCGAAGGATGGAACCGCGTAGGCGACGGCTTCAAACTCAACATGAAGATGGCCAACGACATCGAGGTTATCTCTGACCCCGGCCAGCTTATCTTCAACGATGCGAACTGGGTTGACGGCAACTTCAACGGCCAGGGTAACCAGCTCACCATCGAGATGGCCGACATCACGGTCAACAATGCCTCCTTCATCCCCAAGATGACCGGCATCTTCGAGAACGTCATCATGCACGGCTCGATCAGCACAAGCGGACAGTTCGCAGCCTCTGTTACATCCCACACCTACAGCGACAACGTGATTATCCGCAACGTCTTCTCCGACATTGACTTCAACCTCACCCATGATGGCGACAACACTTCCGCAGGTATCATCGGCGTGTCTGAGTCGAAGACAAAGGTTGAGAACGTCATCTATGCAGGTAACATTAATGGTGTGGAAGGGGGAAACACCATGTGTCTCGCCGCATTCTGCGGCTGGGCAGCAGGTCAGACCTACTTCACCAATTGTGCCTTCGTAGGTACGCTCAACAATGCAGTCGGCGACTCGAGGAACGTCTCTCGTAACCCAGGCAATGTAACCTCTGAGAATGTCTGGTTCATTGAGGACTTCGGTTTCAGCGACACCGACAAGTTCAAAGTGTTCGATGGAGGCGAAGAAGGTGTTGAGAGCGGTCAGCTCGCTTATTACCTGAATGGTATGCAGGGCGGTGTTGAGCGCTTCTATCAGAAGATTGGCGAAGACATGTTCCCCATGCCTATCAAGAAGGACGGCGCACTCGTCTATGCTGTTTCTGCAAACTACCAGTGCGATGGAACTCCCTTAGGCTCTGATGTCATTTACTCCAACAATCCTTCAGGCGGTGGTGTTATTCCTCCCCATGACTTTGACGAGGGCTTCTGTACCGTCTGCGGTAACATTCAGGAAGATTATCTGACTCCCGTCGATGGTTGGTACGAAATCAGCAACGGTGCCGAACTTTTGTGGTGGAGTCACTATGCAGCTAAGCATCTTGATGCCAGCGCAAAGCTGACTGCCGACATCGACATGGACGGCTATAGCGAGCGCTGGGCAAGTGTAGGTACAGAAGGTGCTCCCTTCTATGGCAACTTCGACGGCCAGTTCCACATCATCAGCAACCTCAACGTCGATATGCCCGAAGCTAACGGCGTAGGTCTCATTGGTGTTATGAACAGCCTGCCCTCTAAGGGCTTTGGCGGCATCAGCGATGCTGACGCACGCGCAGCAGAGGGTGTATATATTAAAGATGTAGTGCTCGATGAGACTTGTTCTCTCCTTGGTCGCGGCTATATCGGCTTGGTTGGTATGACGGCTCCTTGGGCTGGTCACGTCAAAATCAAGGGCGTGATGATGTGCGGCGACGTAACGGCTAACGGCGGTCCCAACGCTTCCGGCGTGTTTGGTTGCGTTATGAGCAGTGCTTGCCACGTCACCATCGACAACTGCGGCATGGTCGGCAACGTCTATGGCCCGAAGGAGAACGGTTCGTTCTCCGGCTGGCTGGGCAGCTATGCAGAGGTTACAAACTGCTTCGCTGTCGGCGCGGTAGAAGGCACAGAAAGCGACAACCGCTACTTTGCTCGCTACGACGGCAACTCCAACGTAGGCAACAACATCATCAACTGCTACGCCCGCTACGGCACACAGGTGCCCATCGTCACCGAAGAAGACTTCGAGAGCGGCGCCCTCGCATGGAGAGCTAACGGCAACCAGTTCCGCACAGGCTATTGGTATCAGAACCTCGGCGAGGATATGTATCCTTATCCCGATCCCTCTCACGGTACCATTATCTTTGCTGCCGACCAGTACTTCTCTGTTGCTACCGAAGCTGACCTTCAGGATGTAGCCGACGCTATACAGAGCCAAGAAGGATTGGCTATCGAGGGAATTATTGCCACTCAGTCAGTCATTGATGACTACAAGGAAAAGCTTGAAGCACTCTCCGATGCAGCAACCATCCTTGAGTTCGCCGATGCTGTCGATGCTGTCAATGCAGGAAAGACAGAGCTTGAAAAGAACGCAACCGTATATAAGGCTTACATCGCCAAGTGTGAGGAAGTCAAGAGGGCACTTGAAGCAGAAGTAAGCCCACAGGGTTCTATCCGCGATGCTCTCGAAGAATATCTCACAGAGGTTGACGGTCCTTCCGATGACAATCCTCTCGGTACATACGAGTACATCATTGATGAACACGTCGCTACTGCCGAAGAGATCGAGAAAGAGACAAAGCGCGTGGAGGAATGGCTCGCAGCAGCCGTTGCCGAGGACTACAAGGCAGGTGCTGACGTAAGCAAGCTGATTCCCAACTACGACTTCAGCCAGGAGAAGAAGAATTGGACAGGTGCTTGGAGCACAGGCTACAGCCTCGACAAGATTAAGAACGAGGACGGTCAGTTTGTTACAGGCGTTGAGGCTTGGAACGTAACAGGCGACCAGTATCAGACAGTCGAGGGCATGAAGCCCGGTTACTACCTCGTAGGCATCAACGGTGCCTTCCGTCCCAGCAACAACCGCTACAGCACCAACTATGCAGCAGGTATCTATGCCAACGGCAACTTCAACTACTTCCCCACAGTCATCGAGGATTATGTGGCGGTGAACGATACCGTTGACGGCGTGAACTGTAACTTGCATGTCAAGAGCGCACTCGACCTTGCCATCTATGATGATTTTGTATCAACAGACGACACGAACGGCGCAGAGCTTATCGGCTATGCTGTTCATGGCGAGACGGGTATGGCTTGTGCTGCAAACGCAGGCCGCTACCAGGCATACACCATCGCAAAGGTTGGTGAGGACGGCAAGCTGACCATCGGCATCAAGAACCCCGGCACACACTACAGCAGCGACTGGACCGGTTGGGGCGCCCTCAAGGTTACTTACTGCGCAGATGATGAAGCAAAGACTGGTGAGGCTCTCGACGTTGTGCTCGACAACATGAAAGATCGTGCAACAACCATCATTGATTACGAATATGATTATTTGGAAGAGAACAGCAACCCAGCAGCTGCTCCTAACTTCCCCGAGGCTTTGAGGACAGAGCTTCAGGCTGCAGTGGGAAAGATAGATGAGGTTAGTTCCATTGAAGAGAAGGAAGCTCTTGTTGCAGAGTTCTCCGACATCTTCCAGCGTGTTTACGAAGGCAAGCAGGCCTATATTGAACTCTTCAACACAGCTACTTCTTTGATGTGGCTTGTTGAAGAATATCTGCCTTTGCTTGAGAAGGACGAAGAGACTGGAGAGTGGATTGAGAATCTGGACGAAACGCTTATAAGCGAAGATGAATACGCTGCTATTTACGATGCTTATAATTCAATGTTCGAGGCATACCGCGGGTCTGAAGATATTGTTCAGGGCGGTACTTATAGCACAGAAGAGGCATTGGCAGCTGTACAGAAGGCTTATCAGGACTTCGCAGGCATCCTGCCTCAGAAGGATGATGAGGGCTATTTGCTCATCGGCACAGTCAAGGAGTTTGTCGGCTTCCGCGCCGTTGCTTCTTATGCTGACAATACTGTCAAGGCAAAGCTTACGGACGACATTGACATGTATGGAGTTGGCATGCAGCCCATTGGCTCCAACAGCTTCCGCTTCGGCGGTGTCTTCGACGGCCAGGGTCATGCTATCAAGAACCTCTACATCAATCATGATGAACAACAAACAGGTCTGTTCGGCTCAATAGAAAATGGTACTGTCAAGAACCTGAAGGTGAGCGGTGAATACCACAGCAGCCAGAAGTACATTGGCGGTATCACCGGCTACACTCGTGGCAACAGTGTCATCGATAACTGCGACGTGGCTGTGAACATCTACTCTACAGTCGAAGGCGACGGCACTCACGGCGGCCTCATTGGTGTGAACGAAACAGCAGGCACTGTTGTGAGCAACTGTCTCGTCAATTGCCCGATGTTCGGCGAGAGCACCAACTCTTGCGGTGGCGTTGCCGGTTGGGCAACCAACGCCTTCACCGTCAAGAACACTCTGATTTTATCTACAGGCGGCACCATCGGCACAGGCAGCTGCAACACTGTAAGCCGTAACCCGGACAACTGCACTGTCAGCAACGTCTTCTATGTGACGCAGTTTGGTGATGCAAACGGTACAAAGGTAACAGCTGAACAGCTGGCAAGCGGTGAGATTGCTTACAAGCTGAACGGCAGCCAGAGCGAGACTCCTGTATGGTACCAGACAATTGGCATTGACACGATTCCTCATCTGTTCGGTGGCGACGTTGTCTTCTACTATGGCAGACAGTACATCAACGACAAGCCTAATCCACAGCTCAATGCTTATGCTTACAACCTGAAGGCTACGAAGGTGGGCAAGAACGTATCTGTACGCTTCGACCTCAACGCTGAGGCAGAGGCTGCCAATGTGACGTTCTACGACGGCGAAACTCCTGTCTTCACAAAGGCTGCCGGAACCGAACTCGCTGCAGGCACGCACAGTGTTACGGTTTCTGCCGACGACCTCGGAGGCAACGACCCGATGGCTCTCAACTTCAAGATTGAGGTGACGGGCAAGGGTTCTCTCGACGCTCTCCCAGTAGGCGACGTTTACAAGGTTTGGGGCCCCTACGGTATGGCAGTCAACAACAATCCCGAGAGCAAGAACTTCGGTCAGGTGCTCATTGCCGAGTCCTATCCGATTGGTTCGACGGATTCCAAGTACATCTCTGCTGAGAAGAACGGTGCTATCTTCGCATTCGACCAGAACTTCAAGCCCATCAATGCTGCCGACGGCACTCCTGGCTTCTACGGTGATGTTCCGTTTGCAGCCGAAGAGCCTATCGTTATCGCAGGCAGCTACAAGTACGACTTCAAGGATCTCCGCTTCACCGAAGACGGACGTCTCTTCGTTGCCCGTGCTTCCGGCAAGACCAACAGCTCTGTCTGGGAGATCAATCCCGATGATCTCGACGAGCCTTGGAAGCCTGTCTTCACAGGTGGCGAGCTCGACGAGGCTACTGGTATCACTTATGTTGGCGAAGACGAACAGAACCGTCCGGCTCTCAGCCTTGCATTCGAAGGCAAGGGCGACGACCTGAAGATGTACGTTTTGGGCGGACAGCGCAGCAACGGTGAGAACAACACCACCGACTACAACTGCTCTATCTACAACCTCGGCACCGCTACGGAATGGAGCACAGCTCCCTCTGCCGACTTCGAGCCTCTCAACGGTGTATATACCTACTCTCCGTATTATGTAGGCATCCATGAGGACGGTCAGGGCGGCCTCTGGTATCTCCAGGATGTTTCCTCTCCCTCTGAGGAGAATCCTGTCCTCAAGCACTTCAATGCCGCAGGCAACGAGGACTACAGCAACATTGGCCGACGCCTCTATGGTGCAAGGATGGCTACCACTCCCGACGGCGAGTATTTCGCTATGGCGAATGGCAGCGGACAGATTGTCATCTACCAGAACACCTATGTTCTCGGTGGCAACGGCAAGCTTATCCTTACTCCCACGCAGACCGTCTCTGTCAGAGAGACCTCTATCTCAAGCTTGGCATTCGACTGGGCCAACAACCTCTATGTTGCCTCTGCAGGCAGCGAGACCTTCAGCCGCTACACTGTACCCGGCATGAACAAGGTTGTCGTTACTCCCGGTAACGGTGTAACTCCTGCTGTAGCCGATGTCAACGCCGACGGCACTACCGACATTGCCGACGCTGTGGCTGTGCTGAATGCAATGGCAGGCAAGCCGCAAGGCGGTGATGCCGACGTGAACGGTGACGGCAGCGTTGACATTGCCGATGCAGTGGCAGTTCTGTCCATCATGGCAGGCAATTAAGCCATCCGATAGGCAGCTATAGTTCCTATAGTTTCTACAGTTCCTATAGTTGCTGACGAGCAAGGCCCTCTGCGGATTCCGCAGGGGGCTTTTTTATGTCGCACCGTGCCGCGCCAAAAAACGCACCGTGCCGCGATGGTCAACGCGGCACGGTGCGATGGTCATCGCGGCACGGTGTGTTTGTCATCGCGGCACGGTGCGTTTTCTTCCGCTCCGTTGTCCTCTTTGGTTCTATTTGTCTTTCAGGAATTCGTCGAGGGTGATGCCCTCTGCCTTGAGGAAGCAGGAGCGGACGGTCTGCGTGGTGCCGAAGCCGGCGTCGAGCGTGTCGTTCAGGGTCTTTACCTCGCCTCGGGCAATCATCCGCTTCAGCTCCGCCAGGCGGAAGCTGATGATGTAGTCATGCACGTTGTTGAAGCCCTGGCTGCGCACGCTTTGCAGGACGATGTGGCGGTTCATGCCCACGCCCTGGCAGAGGCGGTCGCGGCCGAAGGTGCTGTCCTTCCACTCCTCCTTGTGGTTCTGCATCCAGAAGTTGATGCGCTGGAAGCGGTGCAGGTTCGCCTCGTTGAAGTCCTCCTCCTCTTGCTCCTTGCTCCTCACCTCTTGCTCTTCGCTCACCTCGCTGATGACGGGGCGCGGCAGTTCCAGTGCCAGCGACTCCAGGGTGCGGAACGCGAGGTAGAGGTTCAGAACGGTGAAGAGCACGACATACACGGCTACACCCGCCACGTTGTAGTAAATGGCGACACAGGTGTAGAAGACCACCGACAGCCCCATCGCTATGCAGTAGCCGAGCAGATAGCACGGCACGTTGGCATGGCGGGCCATGCGGCGGGGCAGGAGGAAGATGTTCACGATGTAGTAGATGTTCAGGGCAAGGGCGCAGAGGCGCATCAGGATGTCGCTGCTCAGGATGTTCTCCGCCAGCTCCTTCGCCGTGTAGATATACAGGATGCGGCTGCCCAGCAGCGCGGCAATGGAGTAGATGGCAAGCAGCACCAGTATGGGGCGAGCGTATCGCCACATACGCTCCCATTGCAGGAAGCCCGGCATGGAGATGTTCAGCGGGTAGATGCTCTGCAGATAGCACGCGCAGAGCAACGCCAGCAGCATCCCCGGATGCAGGATGCCCGGCTGCGCCGTCGCAATGGTATCGCTGAAGAAGGACGCTACGAGCGTGGTGCAGAAGAAGATACCGTTCTCCCATGCCAGGCAGAGATACTGCACCCTGTGCCTCGCAAAGAGTCCCATCACGCAGGTGACAACAAAGTGAACGATGGCAGAGCCGCCCAAAGTCATAAAAAGAACATTTTCGCTCATGTCGCGGGGATGTTTACGGCTGCAAAGTTACAACTTTTCTCGCTTATGCAAATAATTCTTCGTTCTTCATTCTTCATTCTTCAATTTTTTCGTATCTTTGTACACATATTATATATATATAAACCTAAAAACTTATCCTTATGAAAAAAACTACTCTATTTTCCCTGCTCGCCATGCTGCTCCTCTTCGCAGGCAAGGCTTGGGCAGACACCTACACCCACACGTTTCTCACCTCCGACATTCCCGAAGGCACGACCGACACGCAGTTCACGCTTTCCGATGTTGAATGGACGCTTACAATGGACGGCGGCAAGGTCAGCGTCTTCAGCAATGACCTGGGTACTCACTTCGGCACGAACAACGAAACGTGCAACAGTGTGAAGTTCACCACAGAAGGCATCGATGGCACCATCGCCAGTGTGACGGTTGAGGCAAGCCGAGGCAAGAACCTCGTCGGAACGCTGGCTGTCACCGTAGGCGGAACTGACTATTCCCTCGGCGACGGCTCGACAACAACAGCCTTGACACAGACGAACACGGCCTACGACTTCACCGGCAATGCTTCCGGCGAGATTGCCATCGTCTGGACGAAGGATGCAAGCTCAACCACAAGCAAGGGTGCTTTCTACATCAAGAAGATTACCATCGAGTACAGCAACGGCGGCGTCATCGTGGCAAAGCCCGTCATCAGCCCCAACGGCGGCAACTTTACAGAGCCGACGACTGTGACGCTGAGTGCCGAGGCCGATGCCATTTTCTACACCCTCGATGGCACCGACCCAACAACCGCCAGCACGCAGTACACAAGACCCTTCGTCGTTAGCGAGACCTGCACGGTGAAGGCTGTTGCCTACGAAGTGACGGGAAACCACAGCAGCATCGCCGAGGCGGTCTTCAAGTTCGCAAAGACCTATACCAACATCGCCGACCTCTGCGCAGACGCTACCTCTACAAGTACACCTGTCATCGTCCGGTTCAACAATTGGATTTGTACAGGCGTCAGCGCCAAGAATGCCAGCAATGCCTACTTCACCGACGGCACAAATGGCATCCTGCTCTATCAGAGCGGACACGGATTCGAACTTGGCGACAAGCTCACAGGCACGGCACAAGTCAACCTGACCACCTACAATGAGTGTCCTGAGCTCACAGGCCTCAAGTCAACCTCCGAAGGCCTGACCGTCACGAAGGGCGCAACCGTTACGCCAAAGGAAGTGACCATCGGCGAACTCCAGAAGGACATGCAGGGCAATGTCATCAAGATAAAAGGCGTCACCTATAATGAAACCGACAAAGTATTCAAAGATGTTGCAGGCGCCGACATCATTCCTTACGACCTGTTTATCACGCTGCCCGAACTCAATGACGGCGCAACCTACGACGTGACAGGCGTTGCCGTTTGGTTCAAGAACAAGCAGAAGTGGGAGATTGCCCCACGCACGGCCGACGAGTTCCAACTCTCCGCTGACGTTGTTTACGTTGCAAAGCCCGTCATCGAGCCTGCCGGCGGAACGTTTGCCGAGGCACAGACCGTAACGATTACTGCAGACGAGGGCTGCACCATCTACTACACAACGGACGGAACAGAACCCTCCACGGAAAGCACGGAATACTCCGTACCATTCACCGTTAGTGAGGACTGCACCGTCAAGGCCATTGCATTCGACGATGACGACAATGCCAGCGCCATTGCCTCCGCTGAGTTCAAGTTCATTTCGGCAACAGCCATTTCCTCTATTGCAAGACTCTGTGCAGCAGCACCTGCTACAGGCAACACAGAAGTCCTTGTCGAGTTCAACAATTGGATTGTGACGGGCGTAAAGGGCGGCCAGGTGTTCCTCACCGATGGCAGGAATGGCATCGTCAACTATAAGAAGGATCATGGCTTCGAGGTAGGCGACGTGCTTAACGGCTCCGCAGTCGTTACCCTGACCACATACCAAGAGTGTGCAGAAATAACAAGCCTTACGGCCACCACGGCAGGTGTGACCGTCACGAAGGGCGAGGGCGCCACACCGATGAGCGTTGCCATTGCCGACCTCGAAAAGGATATGCAGGGTTGCCTCATCTGCCTGGAAGGCGTTACATACTCTGAAGGCGTCTTTGTTGACGACGACGACAACAGCATCGCTCCTAACAATAAGTTTGTCGAAACACTGCCTACCCTTGCGGAGGGCGAAGTTTACAATGTGACGGGCGTAGCCGTATGGTATGTTCCGACAGGTGCAAGCGGCTACTGGGTAATTGCTCCCCGCACAGCCGACGAGATTCAGCAGGTCGGTGGTACAACATTCGTTGCAGCGCCCGTCATCGAGCCTGCTGGCGGAGAGTACACCAAGCCGCAGACGGTAACGATTACTGCAGACGAGGGCTGCACCATCTTCTATACTCTCGACCAAACAGAGCCAACGAGAGCAAGCATTCAATATACCGAGCCGTTCACTGTCAGCGAGAGCTGCACCGTCAAGGCCATTGCCTACGACGTTGACGGCAATGCAAGTGATGTCGCTTCTGCGGAGTTCACGATTGAGGTTTCCGTCCTCCCAGGCTCAGGCACTTACACCCATACTTTCGTCTCGACGGACATCCCCAAAGGCACAGAGGAAACAAACTTTACACTCTCTGATGTCGATTGGGTTCTTACGAAGGACGGCGGCACGGTCAGCGACTTTAGTAATGATTTAGGTACACATTTCGGCACGAACAAAGAAACTTGCAACAGCGTGACGCTCTCCACAAACGGCATCCCGGGCATCATCTCCAGTGTGACCGTTGAGGCAAGCCGAGGCAAGAACATTGTCGGCACGATGGCTGTAACCGTCGGCGGAACGAACTACAATCTTAACGACGGCGCACAGACAACGGCATTGGCTCCAGAGAACGCTGCCTATGAGTTCACAGGCGGGGAAGAAGGCGAGGTTGCCATCGTCTGGACGAAGACTTCGGGACAGGGAGCCTTCTACATCAAGAAGATTATCATTGAGTACAGCGACGGCGGCATCGTCGTAGCGAAGCCCGTCATCACTCCCAACGGCGGCACATTCACCGAACCGCAGACCGTGACGATAACCGCAGGCGAGGGTTGCAACATCTTCTACACCCTCGACGGTACAGAGCCAACCACAAGATGCACTCAGTACACTGAACCGTTCATCGTTGGCCAGAGCTGCACAGTCAAGGCCATTGCCTACGACGCGACAGGCGCATCCAGCAACATCGCCTCCGCAGAGTTCAAGTTTGCCGAAACATATACAAGCATCGCAGCCCTCTGCGCAGCAGCACCGGCTGAAGGCGAGGGCGAGGCAGATGTTGTTGTTGAATTCAACGATTGGATTGTTACAGGCGTGAAGGGCAACAACGTTTACTTCACCGACGGCAGGAACGGCGTCATCCTTTATCAGAGCGGACATGGATTCGAGCTTGGCGACAAGCTTACAGGTTCTGCTGCCATCAAACTGCTTACCTACCATGAGTGCGCCGAGATAAAGGGTCTCACGAAGGACACTGAAGGTGTTATCGTTGAGAAGGGCGCAACAGCAACACCTATGTCTGTTGCCATTGCCGACCTCGAGAACAACATGCAGGGCTGCCTCATCTACCTTGAAGGCTTGACCTACGATGGCAGTGTCTTCGTCGATGACGACGACAACTCCATTACGCCTTATGGCACATTCATCACGTTGCCTACCCTCAGGGAGGGCAAGACATACAATGCCACCGGCGTGGCCATCTGGTTTGCCGAGAAGGCCGTATGGGAGATAGCTCCCCGCACCGCCGACGAGTTCGTGCTTGTCACCTCGCAGCTTGTTCCCACGTCTGCATGGAGCGTAGAGAGCGAAGTCGTTGACGTGACAGGCACACCGACCGCAACGTTCACTACAGACTCCGATGGCGAGGTAACATACGAAAGCTCCGACGAAAGCGTTGCCACTATTGACGCAGAGGGTAACATCACTCCTATGGGCAGAGGCATCACCACCATTACGGCCTTTGTTGCAGAGACCGAGACATACCTGCCCGACAGCAAGAGCTTCACCCTCACCGTCACTGAGGACGGCTATGCAGACGCCATCTTCGTGTATAACGATGAAGACATCGCTGGACAAGGCGCACCCGACACTGGCGCAGAACTCACTGCTACACGCAACGATGTGATTACGCTCTTTGCGAACAAGGCATACGCGAAGGTCGGCGAAACACATATTAAGATATATGGCAGCAAGTTCGAAGAAGTGGGCGAAGGCGAGGAGAAGCAGAAGGTTCTCAAAGAACCGAGTTACATCCAGCTGACCGCTGCCGATGGCTATTCAATCGTGAAGGTTGTCCTTACCGCTACTGCTGAGAACTATATCAAGGAATGGACTGACCAGTTTGGCACGGCAGCTACCGTCGAAGGTGCAACTGCCACATGGGAAGGCGACTGTAATGTCGTTAACCTGGTCAACCAGGCTACCGCCCAGGCTCGCATCAAGTCCATCGCTGTCACTTATATCGATATAGACATTATTGATGCAGTCAGCGTTCCGACCTCTACCCAGAACGAGACAATCATCTACAATCTTGCAGGCCAGCGCATAAGCAAGATGCAGAAGGGCATCAACATCGTGGACGGCAAGAAGGTGTTGAAATGATAAAACAGATATGAAGTAAACAAGAAGAGGATATGCCCTGGCCAAGGGGTATATCCTCTTCTTTTTTCTCCGCACCTTCTCTTGGGTTCTGCAGAGGCGTTGACGAAATATATTGCCTGCAATCGTCTTTGCCTTCCCCTTTCTGTAAATTCTGCATCAGGCCGCAGACAATTCTTAATGAGGCATATTAAGAATTATTACTGTCCGGGGAAATTATTTCATCATTATCAGCACCCTCTATGACATCGGCATTTAGAATGAATAGCTATTGTCAAGGGCTTGGAAATGCCACGGTGTCCTCAAGGTGAAGCCTTCCAGGCTTAAAATGCAAACTGACTTTACTCTGGTGGCAAAGCAGTCAGCACAATTTTACCGGACAGCAATAATTAAGAATCGGGCGTGGCTTGTTGCCTTTTTCTGTTAGCTTCCTTTGCCCTCCCTTCATTCCCATTTTACCGTCTCCGTACAAATTGTTGCCTGATTCCTTGCACGATAAGAAGATTTTCTGTATTTTTGCGGCGAATTACCAATATGTCAGCTTTATGAAAAAGGTATTACTTCTCTTGCTTCTTGCCACTTG
>Ga0310694_10004410_pt1 | contig 13623 bp, 10 predicted proteins | sample 174DNAGHGhighgp2_FD_203884 | JGI IMG/M metagenome (GOLD analysis project Ga0310694, IMG submission 203884) | Sheep rumen microbial communities from Palmerston North, Manawatu-Wanganui, New Zealand - 1742 DNA GHGhigh gp2 (v2) (version 2) | ecosystem: Host-associated > Mammals > Digestive system... | reverse complement strand
AGAACGGCCGTGAATCAGAAAGCAAACGTCTTGGCGTGAAGATCTTTGGTGGTCAATTCGCAAAGGCAGGTAACATCATCGTACGTCAACGTGGTACGGTTCACAACCCGGGTGAAAACATGGGTATGGGTAGCGACCACACGCTGTTCGCACTCTGCGACGGTATCGTAACCTTCCGCAAGAAACGCGACAACAAATCGTACGTAAGTATTCAACCGGTAGAGGCGTAAACATGTTAACATTAAAACAGATTTACGACGACAAGGCGAAAGTCATTGCCGGTCTCAACAAGAAGCACTTCTCAGGCGCCGCAGAGGCAATCGACGAAGTGCTTCGTCTTGATGGAGAGCGCAAAGCTGCACAACAGGAGAAAGATGCAGCGGCTGCGCAGATGAATCAGATCAGCAAGTCCATCGGTATGCTGATGGCCAAAGGTCAACGCGCAGAAGCCGAAGTAGCGAAAGCGCAGACCGGTGACCTCAAAGCAAAGATCGCTGAGTACGATGAGAAGATGGCTGCAGCAGAAGAGGCTCAAACCAAACTGCTGTTGACTATTCCGAACGTACCATACGACATCGTACCCGAAGGTGCGGCTGCAGAGGATAACCTCGTAGTCAAGTCGAACGTACCCCACCACGGTGGTGACACCGTAGGTACCTGGGTAGGTGAGGTGAACAACGACGAAGCCAAACTGCCGCACTGGGAGTTGGCAAAGAAGTACAACCTCATCGATTTCGATCTCGGTGTGAAGATCTCGGGAGCAGGCTTCCCCGTATATATCGGTCAAGGTGCGCGTCTTCAACGTGCGCTCATCAATTTCTTCCTCGCGGAAGCTAACAAAGCCGGTTATACGGAGATCATGCCGCCAACGGTGGTTAACGCTGCTTCGGGTTACGGAACAGGTCAGTTGCCGGATAAAGAGGGTCAAATGTACCACTGCGAAGTGGACGACCTCTACCTCATCCCGACAGCCGAAGTGCCTGTAACGAACCTCTACCGCGATGTCATCCTCGACGAGGCGCAACTGCCGATCAAGAACTGCGCTTACACGGAGTGTTTCCGTCGTGAGGCTGGTTCGTACGGCAAGGATGTACGCGGTCTGAACCGTCTGCATGAGTTCTCGAAGATCGAGATCGTACGTATCGACACGCCCGAACATTCGGACGCTTCGCACAAAGAGATGCTCGAGCACGTAGAGGGTCTGCTCCAGAAACTGGAACTGCCCTACCGTATCCTGCGTCTGAGCGGTGGCGACATGTCGTTCACGGCTGCGCTCTGTTATGACTTCGAGGTGTACTCCGAAGCACAACACCGTTGGTTGGAGGTATCCAGCACGTCGAATTTCGACACCTATCAGGCTAACCGCCTCAAGTGTCGTTATCGCCGTGCAGAGGACAAGAAAGTGGCACTCTGCCACACCCTCAACGGTTCAGCACTCGCTCTCCCGCGTATCGTAGCAGCGCTGCTGGAGAACAACCAATGCGAAGAAGGAATTCGTATTCCGAAAGCATTGCAACCGTTCTTCGGCGACGATATGATACGATAAGAGTACAAAAAAATCAAAAATTTGGCATACACTCTTGTGTATGTCAATTTTTTTTTGTAATTTTGCGGGCAAAATTGGTAAGTACGTTATGACCACAACAATTATTGCAATACTTCTGACCATTGTGGTGCTGATTTTCGGCTTCTGGTTGATTCAGTACTCGGGTTTTCGTAATGAAGAGAAGAAACGTCAATGGGAGTTAAAACGCGAGAGCCAGAAGACCATCTCCCCTATTCGCCTGCGCGCTTACGAGCGCTTAGCCTTATTACTCGAGCGCACGAAGCCCGAGCACATGCTCATGGAGTTGCGCGCCAAAGAGCCCGAGGCACTGGCTACATGGTCCGTACCGCAGGTGCAGCAATACCTGTTGCAGACCATCCGAGCGGAGTTTGACCACAACCAGAGTCAGCAGGTTTATGTGTCCGAAGAGGTTTGGGACTTGATCATCAATGCGCGTGACCAGATGGCAGCTTTCGTCATCGCCATGTCGGCACAGCTGCCCAAGGATGCCACGGCGCAGGTCTATGCCACGACTCTTCTGACCGCCTTCAACAGCAACGGCGTTACCCCTACCGATAAAGCGCTCGAAGAACTGAAACGTGAAGCGAAAGATCTTATGTAATATAGTATTCGCTTTGCTGCTAAGCGTAGCAGCATTAGCCGAGGACTCGATAGCCGTGGCTCAGCCGGAAAAGCCAAAAAAGCAGATCTATTACGGCACTCAGGTTAAGTTCGACATCCTCTCGCCGATCATCACGCCCGCGCTCCATAACTGGCAGATGCAGCACTATGAGGTGGCGGTGAACGTACGGCTGGCAAAGCGGTGGTACCCTACTTTCGAGTTGGGTTATACCGGAGGCAAGACCCATAACGACAGCGTGAACTACATAGGGCAAGGCGGTTTCTTTCGTGTAGGTTGTGACCTCAACCCGCTGAAGAAACACCCCGAGAGTCCGCACGCGTTATTGGTAGGATTACGCCTGGGAACAGGAATGCAGCAGTTTGACACCAACCGCTTCCACGCCGATTGTTGGGGAGAGATCGTGGCCGGTTGTCAAGTGGAGATAGCCAAAGTGAACAACACCGCTTTTTACATGGGTTGGATGGGACGCTTTAAGGTGCTCTTCACCCGCAAAGGCGATTACACACCGATTTATATCCCCGGTTACGGTTCACGCGATAACATCGGTTGGGGAGCGAACTATTATTTAGGTTGGAGATTTTAAAACAAAATAATATTACTATGAACAAGACACAACTTATGAATCGTGCAGCGGATAACATCCGTATCCTGGCTGCAGCAGCAGTAGAGAAAGCTAAGAGTGGTCACCCGGGCGGTGCGATGGGTGGAGCAGACTTCATCAACGTCCTCTTTAGCGAGTTTTTAGAGTACGATCCGGAGAACCCGGGTTGGGAAGCCCGTGACCGTTTCTTCTTGGATCCGGGTCATATGGCTCCGATGCTCTACAGCCAACTCTGTCTGGCAGGTAAGTTCACGCTCGATGATCTGGCTAATCTCCGTCAATGGGGTTCGGTAACGCCCGGTCACCCGGAGCGCGAGATCGAGCGCATGATCGAGAACACCTCCGGTCCGCTCGGTCAGGGACATACCTACGCTGTTGGTGCAGCGATTGCCGCTAAGTGGTTCAACCAGCGGTACGGTGAGATTCATAACCCGACCATCTACGCCTTCATCTCTGATGGCGGTGTACAGGAAGAGATCTCGCAAGGTGCAGGTCGTCTGGCAGGTCACCTCGGTCTGGATAACCTCGTTATGTTCTATGACTCGAACACCATCCAGCTCTCTACGGGTTGCGGTGAGGTAACGAGCGAAGATGTAGCCGCTAAGTACGCTGCATGGGGATGGTTCGTTCAGGAGATCCCGGGTAATGACCCCGACGCTATCCGCGAAGCCCTCATCAAAGCCAAATCTCACAAAGGTCAACCGTCCATCATCATCGGCCACACCACAATGGGTAAGGGTTGTGTCACAGCCGAAGGCGCTAACTGGGAAGGCAAATGCTCTACCCACGGTGCCCCGCTCAGCAAAGCCGGTGCATCCTTCGAGAAGACCATCGAGCACCTCGGTGGTGATCCGGAACATCCATTCCAGATCTTCCCAGAAGTAGCCAAACTGTACGAAGAACGCGCTATCGCGCTGCGCGATTTGTGCAATAAGAAATACGCGCAATACCACGACTGGAAAGAGAAGAATCCGGTAGCTGCGAACGAGTACGAGACCTTCATGGCCGGCGAAGCACCGTGTGTAGACTGGTCGCTCATTGAGCAGAAAGCAGGTGACGCTACCCGTAACGCCAGCGGTAAAGTGCTGTCGTTCCTCGCTGAGAACGTAGGTAACATGATCGTTTCTTCTGCTGACCTCTCTAACTCCGATAAGACAGACGGATTCCTCAAGAAGACCCATGCCTTCACCAAAGGTGACTTCAGCGGTCAGTTCCTCCAAGCCGGTGTATCCGAGCTCACGATGGCTTGCGTCATGATCGGTATGGCGCTCCACGGCGGTATTATCCCCGCTTGCGGTACGTTCTTCGTATTCAGCGATTACATGAAACCGGCAGTGCGTATGGCTGCTCTCATGGAGTTACCGGTTAAGTTCATCTGGTCGCACGATGCTTTCCGCGTAGGTGAAGACGGTCCGACCCATGAGCCGGTAGAGCAAGAGGCACAGATCCGTCTGATGGAGAAACTGCATAACCACAGCGGCAAACCGTCCATGTTGGTACTCCGCCCGGCTGATGCCGAAGAGACCACCCTCGCATGGCGTGCGGCACTCGAGAACGTAGAGACCCCGACTGCACTCATCCTGAGCCGTCAGGACATCGCGCCGGTGCCCAACGTCAACCTCGAAGGCTTCCGTAAAGGTGCGTACATCGTTTCCAAAGACGAGAACCCGCAGATCGTTCTGCTCGCTTCCGGTTCAGAGGTTTCTACCCTGCTCGCCGGTGCTGAACTGCTCCGCGCAGAGGGTATTCGTCTGCAGATTGTCAGCGTACCGAGCGAAGGACTCTTCCGCGAGCAGGACAAGGCTTATCAGGATGAAGTGCTGCCAAAGGGTATCAAGCGTTTCGGTATGACCGCCGGTCTGCCTTGCACGCTCGAAGGACTCGTGGGTGAGAACGGTGCTATCTGGGGACTCAACTCCTTCGGCTTCTCTGCGCCGTACAAAGTACTCGACGAGAAACTCGGTTTCACGGCACAAAATGTATATGAGCAGGTAAAAAAACTTTTATAATATAAATGGATTACAATTTTAGTGACATAGAGCGCAAATGGCAAGAGGCGTGGGCGAAAGATGGTGTCTATACCGTTTCCAATGAGTCCGACAAGCCCCATTACTACGTGCTCGATATGTTCCCCTACCCCTCGGGAGCCGGTCTTCATGTCGGCCACCCGCTTGGGTACATAGCGTCGGATATCTACTCCCGCTACAAACGTCTCAAAGGATTTAATGTGCTCCACCCGATGGGCTTTGACTCCTATGGTCTGCCGGCAGAACAATACGCCATCCAGACCGGTCAACACCCCGAGAAGACCACCTTCGAGAATATCGACCGTTATATATCGCAACTCAAGAAGATCGGTTTCTGCTACGATTGGAACCGTGAGGTGCGTACCTGCGATCCGAAGTTCTACAAGTGGACACAGTGGGCGTTTATTCAGATGTTCAACTCGTATTTCGATCCCAAGACCCAGAAGGCACAGCCGATCAGCAAACTGATTGCCGAGTGGGAAGCCAATGACCCGAAATGGGCAACGATGAGCGAGAAAGAGCAACAGGAGCGTCTGATGAATTACCGTATTGCGTACCTCGCTGACACGAAGGTTAACTGGTGCCCGCAACTCGGTACCGTACTCGCTAACGACGAGGTCAGCGAAGGTCTCAGTGTTCGTGGTGGTTATCCGGTTGAACAACGTGTGATGCGCCAGTGGTGCTTGCGCGTGAGTGCCTATGCAGGTCGTTTGTTGGAGGGACTCGATCGTATCGATTGGACGGAGAGCCTCAAAGAGACCCAACGTAACTGGATAGGTCGTTCCGAAGGCGCAGAGATGCAGTTCAGCATCAAAGGTCAGGACGAACCCTTCACCATCTTCACCACCCGCGCAGATACAATCTACGGCGTGACGTTCATGGTGCTTGCCCCCGAAAGCGAGTATGTACAGCGCGTCATCACGGACGATCAACGCGAAGAGGTAGAAGCATACCTGCAACGCTGCAAGAACCGTACGGAGCGCGAGCGTATAGCAGACCGTCGTGTAACGGGTGTGTTCACCGGTTCGTACGCCATTAACCCGCTCACGCAAGGAGAGATTCCTATTTATATCTCTGACTACGTGCTCGCAGGTTACGGCACAGGCGCTATCATGGCCGTACCGGCACACGACAGCCGCGATTATGCTTTCGCGAAACATTTCAACCTGCCGATCATCCCGTTGATCGAAGGCGCGGATATCAGCGAGGAGTCGTTCGATGCCAAAGAAGGTAAGATGATCAACTCCGGTTTCCTCAACGGTATGGAGGTCAAAGAGGCCATCCAGGCCATGAAGGAGTATATCACCAACACCGGTATCGGTCGTGTGAAGGTGAACTATCGTCTGCGTGATGCCATCTTCTCTCGTCAGCGTTATTGGGGCGAACCCTTCCCTGTTTATTACAAAGACGGCATGCCGTACACAGTGGACGAGAAAGATCTGCCGTTGACCTTACCCGAGGTATCGGACTTCAAGCCCACCTCAGATGGTCGTCCGCCGTTAGGCAATGCCAAAGACTGGACGTATAACGGTCATCCGCTCGAGCTCTGCACCATGCCGGGCTTTGCGGGGTCTTCTGCTTATTATCTCCGTTACATGGATCCGCATAACGACGAAGCACTCGTGGGCAAGCAAGCCAACGACTACTGGCGTCAGGTGGATCTGTATCTTGGTGGTTCAGAGCACGCGACGGGACACTTGATCTACAGCCGTTTCTGGAATAAGTTCTTGTACGACCTCGGTTATGTATGCGAGGACGAACCGTTCAAGAAACTGATCAACCAGGGTATGATACAAGGCCGCTCGAACTTCGTGTATCGTTATATAGGCGAAGGCGCGACGGGTAACCTCTATATATCGTACAACCTCATCGATAACCCCGAGTATAAGGACAAGGTTCAACCAATCCACGTCAACGTCAACATCGTCAACAACGATGTACTCGATATCAATGCCTTCCGTGCATGGATGCCGGAGTTCAAGAATGCCGAGTTCGTCTTCGCGGATGGTACATCCTCTGAGCTGACGGGTTACACCGCCGGTCCGAAGCAGTATATATGCGGATGGGCAGTGGAGAAGATGAGTAAATCGATGTTCAACGTGGTCAACCCCGATGATGTGATTGCTAAGTTCGGTGCAGACACCTTACGTCTGTATGAGATGTTCCTCGGTCCGTTGGAGATGAGTAAACCCTGGGACACGAACGGTATCGATGGTGTACACCGTTTCCTCAAGCGTCTGTGGAACATGTACGAGAACATCGTGGACGAGGAGCCGACCAAGGACGAACTGCGCAGCCTGCATAAGCTCATCAAGAAGATCACCTGGGATATAGAGAACTTCTCGTTCAATACCTCCATCCCGGCCTTCATGATCGCGCAGAACGAACTGTCGGCACTCAAATGCAATAAACGTGCGATACTTGAGCCGTTCGCTATCTTGATGGCACCGTATGCACCGCATATCGCCGAAGAGATGTGGCATCGTTGCGGTAACGAGAGTTTTGTAGTGAACGCCGAATGGCCGGAATGTAACGAAGCTTATCTTGTAGAAGATACGCAGAAATACCCCGTGCAGTTCAACGGCAAAGTACGCTTCACTTTAGAGTGCCCGAAAGACACGCCGAAAGAGGAAGTAGAGAAAATGGTGATGGCGTCCGAAGAGACCGCTAAGTACCTCAACGGAGGACAACCCAAGCGCGTCATCGTAGTACCCGGACGTATTGTAAACATTGTGATTTGATTACAATGATCGTTCGAGCGAAGCGAGATAAGAATATGCTGGAAAAAGAAAGAGCAGCCAATCGGCTGCTCTGTGAACCAGCTGGGGCTCGAACCCAGGACCCCATCCTTAAAAGGGATGTGCTCTACCTGCTGAGCTACTGATTCAACGCCTTTTTTCAAAAGCGGGTGCAAAGGTACTACAAATTTTTGAAATATGCAAATATTTTTTGCAAAAAAATGAATTATGTGTACATAAAATGAGTTTTTTCGCTAAAAATAGTTGCTGTTTGCACAAAAGTGCGAACGTAGCTTCGGGGGAATGCCACAGGCAGGCGGAGTCCGAAGGTACTATATTTAATTATTGTGTATATGCAAATAAAATTAGAAAATAAGCGAAGAAAGACATCAAACATACAGGTCGGAAACATTTTTATCGGTTCTGACTACCCTATTCGTGTCCAAACGATGGCGAACACGAACACGAACGATATTGACGCTTCGGTGGATCAGGCGCGTCGTTGTATTGAAGCCGGTGCTGAACTGTTGCGTTTCACGACACAGGGTATCCGTGAGGTCGAGTCCTTACAGGAGATCCATGCCCAAGTGTTGACGGCAGTGCCCCTCGTGGCAGACGTACACTTCAATTCCGAAGTGGCAGATGCCGCTGCGCAAGTAGTTGAAGCCGTGCGTATTAACCCGGGTAACTATAGTAAGGATGCTTCCAAACTGGAGGAGCGATTTGTGCACTTGCTCGATATCTGCAAAAAGCACGAGACAGCTATTCGTATCGGTGTCAACCATGGTTCGCTCTCCGAGCGCATGATGGATCAGTACGGCGACACGCCGCGGGGTATGGTAGAGAGCGTGATGGAGTTTCTGCGTATCGCCGTAGAGCACGATTTCCATAACATCGTTATCTCCGTCAAGGCCTCCAATACCCGCGTGATGGTTGAGACCGTACGCCTGCTCGTCAAGACGATGGACAAGGAGCACATGGCTTTCCCGCTGCACCTCGGTGTAACAGAAGCCGGCGAAGGAGAAGACGGACGTATTAAGTCTGCTGTGGGTATAGGTGCGTTGCTCGCCGACGGCATCGGCGACACGGTACGTGTCAGCCTTAGCGAAGCACCGGAGAATGAGATTCCCGTAGCACAAGACCTCGTGGATTATTTCGCCGACGAAGACTCGATCCGTTACGACGGTTCCGTCACAGCCGAAGTACTGGATAATATCGGCGGTAACGCAGAGATACGCTATACGAGTTATGAGGACGACTGGGACTTGTTCTGCCTGCAAGCGGCTGCCGAGTGCGGTCGATTGCTGTGGGACTACAAGGCAACCGAACTGACACTTGTTAACCCTAACTTCTCGGAGAACAAATTGAATTTCCTGAGCAAGGACATCCTCCAGGCTGCACGCGTACGTATCTACAAAACGGAATATATCTCCTGCCCGGGATGCGGCAGAACGATGTTCGATCTCCAGAAGACCGTAGCAGAGGTTAAGAAAGCCACTGCGCATCTGACAGGCCTTAAGATAGCCGTTATGGGTTGTATTGTCAACGGACCCGGTGAGATGGCCGACGCCGACTACGGTTATGTAGGGGCAGGTCGCAATCGCATCAGCCTCTACAAAGGCAAAGAGTGCGTGCTCAAGAATATCCCGCAGGAAGAAGCGGTAGAAAAACTATTGGAACTTATTAACCAACAAAAATAATTAATCTTATGCAAAAATCTCCATTACAGATTGCGCGTCAGGCTTACCAGCCGAAGATGCCGGTAGCTTTACAAGGCGCAGTACGCCTCGTAGAAGGCGAGAAAACACACTCCGTAGCTGACCAGGACGAGATCAAACGTCTTTTCCCGAACACCTACGGCCTGCCTCTCATCACGATGGAGCCTACCACGGGCAAGAACAAATGCGACGAACCGTTCAATGTAGGCGTTATCCTCTCCGGCGGTCAAGCCCCCGGTGGTCACAACGTTATCTCCGGCTTGTATGATGGACTGAAGGCCTTGAACCCGAATAACAAGCTCTACGGCTTCCTCGGTGGCCCTTCGGGTTTGATCGACGGCAAGTACCAGGAGTTGACGGGGAAGATCATCAACGAGTATCGTAACACCGGTGGTTTTGATATCATTGGTTCCGGTCGTACCAAACTGGAAGAGACATGGCAGTTCGATAACGGTATCGAGGTTTGCAAGAAACTCGGTATCAAGGCTGTTGTCATCATCGGTGGTGACGACTCAAACACCAACGCTTGCGTGCTGGCTGAGTACTATCTGCAGAAACAATGCGGTATCCAGGTGATCGGTTGCCCGAAGACCATCGACGGTGACCTCAAGAACGAGATGATCGAGACGTCCTTCGGTTTTGACACAGCTTGTAAGACCTATGCCGAGCTCATCGGTAACATCCAGCGTGATGCGAACTCCGCTAAGAAATACTGGCACTTCATCCGCCTCATGGGTCGTAGCGCAAGCCATATCGCCCTCGAGTGCGCACTCCAGAGCCAACCGAATATCTGCCTTATCTCCGAGGAAGTAGAGGCAAAGCAGATGACCCTTAATGACATCGTAGAGGACATCGTGAAGGTGATCGTTAACCGCGCTAACGCAGGACTCAACTTCGGTACTATCCTTATTCCGGAAGGCCTTATTGAGTTCATCCCGGCTATGCGTGTGCTCATCCAAGAGCTCAACGACATGCTCGCTGCTAACGAAGAGTTCACGGGCCTTGACGGTGATGATGCGAAACGTGAGTACGTGAAGTCAAAACTGAGTCCGGATTCGTGCGCACTCTTCCGCTCGCTGCCGAAGGGTATCGCAAAACAGCTCACGCTCGACCGTGACCCGCACGGAAACGTGATGGTTAGCCAGATCGAGACCGAGAAACTGCTCATCGAAATGGTTGGCAAACGTCTTGCCCAACTCAAAGCCAACGGCGAGTACAAAGGCAAGTTCTCTGCCCTCAACCACTTCTTCGGTTACGAAGGCCGTTGCGCAATGCCGTCTAACTTCGATGCTGACTACTGCTATTCGATCGGTGTGAACGCTACCCACCTCATCGCAGCCGGTAAGACCGGTTATATGTCGCTCGTACGCAACCTCACCAAGCCCGCTGCAGAGTGGCTCGCTGGTGGTGTACCTATCACGATGATGATGAACATGGAGAAACGTAACGGTAAGATGAAACCGGTTATCCAGAAAGCTCTTGTTGAGCTCGATGGTGCACCGTTCAAGTACCTCCAGGCACATCGTGAGATGTGGGCAAGTCCGGATACGAACTATATCTACCCGGGTCCGATTCAGTATTACGGACCGAGCGAAGTATGCGATCAACCGACACGCACACTCTTACTCGAGCGTGGCAAGTAATACTTGCCTTATGCATTAGCCTTTCCCTGTCCGCCCGATCTTTCGTGGCGGATGGGGATTTGCTTAATGCGTACCTGCATAACGACATGCAGGTATGGAAGGCGCATATTGATTCAATGTCCAATGTCCAATGTCCAATGTCCAATCATACGCTCGCGTATGAATACGGTTATTGTGCCGCGCTCATGGACAAAGACAAAGAGGCGGCGAAGCCTTACGTACAGCGTTTCCGTCAGCATGTCGAGGCAGCGAAAAAGACCCTTCCGAAAGGCCACTACGAGATGTACATGAGTGCGGTCTATGTCTATGAACTGAGACTGCACGAGTCTTTCCATCCCGTCAAGTCGCTTGACTTAGCCCGCGAAGCGGTCAAACTGGCGCCGAACGATCCCATGACGCTCACCTATTGCGGCACGGCGCTCTTCTATGCGCCCAAACCTTTCGGCAACAAGAAAGAGGCATTGGAACTCTTTATCAAGGCCGAACAACTTTTCCAAGGCAAACAATGGTACAACTGCTGGTGGCGCCCTGCGGCGATGATGTATATCGCTCAGTGTTACGATAAAGCCGGAGACACCGCCGAAGCGCTCCGTCGCGCACAATATCTACTGAACCAATACCCGGATTATGAGTATATTCGGAACGATTATATGCCTGCTCTTAAACGCCGCGCTCAGTAGTCGGCTGTTGGTGCCCGAAGGATCGCAACCGGAGAAAGGTTGGCCGGCAGTCGTGCTGATGCATGATCATGGTGCACGGTTTGAGAAAGGATGGCAGAAAGTGATCGGTGATGATCCCGAGCCCTATTACTCGGGCATGGCAATCGGCGATAGTCTCGTAGCGCACGGTTATGTCGTCTATTGCATCGATGCACTCTACTGGGGTAGTCGGCGTTCGTCACTCTCCCAACAGCAGTTCAGTGACTCGCTTGGCGGCGCAGGAGAATGGTACGCACGCGTGCTTGCAGATGATAAGGCGAGTATTGAATATGTGCGTTCCCTACCTTATGTAGATAGCACACGTATTGCCGTAGCAGGATTCTCGTTCGGGGCTTATCGAGCGTGGAATGTAGCGTCTGAAGATCCACACGTTAAAGTCTGCATCGCCGCGCATTGGATGACTACGCTGGCGCAGAACCGCTATAACGATTCATGGCTATGCATGGCGCGCAAGAACCAGCGTCCTTTCGAAGTGATTGCCGCAGAGATAGCACCACGGCCGTTTTTACTGCAATATGGTACGCAAGATAAGCTCTTTCCCGTTTCGGCAGTGGACAGTTGTGTGCACTACATCGATTCGGTGTACCAAGGTGGTGTTTTTCATACCGAAGCCTATGATTGTGGGCATATTTTCACGCACAAACACCTCCGAAACTGGCTTATTTGGCTAAAAATGCACCTCTAACTGCATTTTTTTTCAAAAAAATTTTGCCAATTCAAAAAAAAGCAGTACTTTTGCACCCGCTTTTGAAAAATAGAGCGTCTTGTGCCCCTTCGAGGGACACGCGCCGCTGCTCAATGGTGTAATGGTAGCACTACAGATTCTGGTTCTGTCTGTCTGGGTTCGAGTCCTGGTTGAGCAACAAAAAAGGAACATCTTTCACGGGTGTTCCTCTTTTTTGTTCCTTAATCTATGGACTCGAACCCACCATTTGGGGTCCCCACAAATTTTAATTTGTCAATAGTTTTTCGGCAAAAGGCACATACCACGTGCGGACTTCATCAGCGGTGGGAGTATGACCTCCGGGGAAATGGAATGAATGCGAATAGTATTTCAAGAAGAGCGGTTCAAAATGCGCTAAAGTATCTTGTTCTCCGAATAATCCCCACACTTGGTCTCTAAGCTGAGGATTGCAGTTGTCGAATTGCGTAGCCTCCAGTGCGGCAAACTCTTTAACCAAAACTTCATCAATAACGAATGACTGCTTGCCATCCTTGCGTGGCGACTTGTATTCATGCTGACCTATGCGCTGTTTCAAGAACTCCGACATCTGGAAATGAGGATTACCAAGCAACGCAGGAATACCTACGACCGGAGCAATCATCTGCGCATAGAAAGCACCGCAACTGTTCCCTACGAGCAAGTCGGGCTTTTCTCTATCTGTCAAATCAGAAATGAATTCCATCGCCTCTTGGGGATGCATAGGCAGATCCGGTGTCAGCACATCGGCACGCCCTGCGAATGCTTCGAGTAACGCAATTGCCGGAACACATTGTCCGCTTGCATAAAAGCCATGTAAGAATAGTATCTTGGGGAATCGATTTAATCGCATAATCTTCACAAGACGGTCGTCGCCGAGGTAAAGATGGCTACATAGATTGAAAGCACCGGTATCGCGGAAGCCGCATTTGTGCATCACACGTTCAGAGGCTGGATTATCTACAAAGCAGTCACACCATAGCACCTCGAAATGCTGCTCTTGGAAACAGTAGTCAATCATCAGACGCAACGCCCCCGAGCATATACCTTGATTCCAATATGGTTTGGCAACCCAATAGCCGACCTCTGCATCATGCTCGCCGATAGTTATATTGCTCTCTCCATATAGATAATAGCCCATACAACCAATGGCTTCGCCGGTCTGCTTGAGTTCAATCGCCCATGTATGATCATTGCGAAAGATTGTCCGGATTATCTCCAGACTTTCTTCCACGCTCTTATGCGGAGGCCATCCGGCACGAGGTCCAACATCCGGGTCAGAAGCATA
>Ga0310694_10004409_pt1 | contig 13624 bp, 15 predicted proteins | sample 174DNAGHGhighgp2_FD_203884 | JGI IMG/M metagenome (GOLD analysis project Ga0310694, IMG submission 203884) | Sheep rumen microbial communities from Palmerston North, Manawatu-Wanganui, New Zealand - 1742 DNA GHGhigh gp2 (v2) (version 2) | ecosystem: Host-associated > Mammals > Digestive system... | reverse complement strand
GACGTCCCGGCACAGGACGCTTATTTCCAGGGGATGGATATCACCCGCGCGTATCCCTTCCTGTTTTCGGAAGAGGTGACGGGGAAAAACCTGGATATCGCACCCGTGCTGGAACAGCTGTACCACATGGTCAGCACCATGACGAGCGGAATCGTCGAACTGGTTCCGGAAACGATCGAGCCGCAGGTGAAGCTGGCTGACCTGCAGAAGCATTACCAGCTCCGGGGCACGGCCAGCACGCCGATCGACAGGCATTCCACGGAGGATCGGAACAATAACATCCGGCGCTGCTTCGAGCTGGTATGCGGGTATGAACTGAAGCCCGGGAAAACATTCAGCTTCAACAACGTCGTCGGCGAAAGAAGCAAGGCAAACGGCTTCTTCCCGGCCATCGAATACATCAACGACGAGCATGTCGAAGGCATCGGCGGCGGAGCCTGCCAGGCAAGCACGACCCTCTACCAGGCGGCTGTGCGCGCAGGGATGCAGATCGTCAGCCGGAAGCCGCATTCCGACTCCGTGTCTTATTCCGATTATGGCGCGGACGCGACCGTTTACTGGATGCGGGGCGGGAACCAGATCGACATGAGCTTCAAGAACACGACGGATTACCCGGTTTACATCACCGCATACGTCGTGGCAGACCCCACGAACAAGAAGCGGCTGATTGCCAAGGCGAACATATACGGGGAAGACCTGGGCGAAATCAGCTACGACCTGGTGACAGAAACGGTCGAGGTGCTTCCGTCCATTATGGAACCGGTTTACGTCAGCGACAAGGACAGCGCCGCCAGGGCAAAGGACGGCTGCATCGTCAACAGCTTCCGCGTCGAGTATACGAACGGCGTCATGACGGATAAGAAGCCGCTGTTTAAGGACACCTACAAACCGAAGCCCGAAAAGATTTACGATCCTTCCAAAGCCAAGGATTAACCCGGAAAGGGTACGACAAAAGCGCGCCGGAGAACCGGCGCGCTTTGCTGTACTGAATGTACCGGGACGGATCAGGCTTTGCCGTCGCAGCCCAGCACGTTGACGATCTTATGGGCAACCATGTCATGCACGGCCTGGCGGGCGGGCTTGAGGTACTGCCGGGGATCGAAATGATCCGGATGCTCCGCGAAGTACTTGCGGATCACGGCTGTCATGGCCAGGCGGATATCAGAGTCGATATTGATCTTGCAGACCGCGCTGCGGGCAGCCTGGCGGAGCTGTTCTTCCGGAACGCCGATTGCGCCGGGCATGTTTCCGCCGTACTCGTTGATGATCTTCACGAATTCCTGCGGCACGGAAGAAGAGCCGTGCAGCACGATCGGGAAGCCGGGCAGCTGCTTGGAGCATTCTTCAAGGACGTCGAACCGGAGCTGGGGCTTGGTGCCGGGCTTGAACTTGTATGCGCCGTGGCTGGTGCCGATGGCGATGGCCAGGGAGTCGCAGCCGGTGCGGGTCGCGAATTCGACGACTTCTTCCGGATGGGTGTACATGGCTTTGTCGGATTCGACGGAGACTTCGTCTTCCACGCCGGCAAGGGTGCCGAGTTCAGCTTCGACCACGACACCGTGATCATGCGCATATTCGACGACCTGGCGGGTCAGGGCGATGTTCTCTTCAAAAGGCTTGGAGGAGGCGTCGATCATGACAGAGGTGAATCCGCCGTCGATGCAGCTCTTGCAGAGCTCAAAGCTGTCACCGTGGTCCAGGTGCAGGGCGATCGGGATTTCGGGGTTCAGCTGCACAGCGGCCTCGACCAGCTTGACCAGGTAGGTATGGTTGGCATAGGCGCGGGCGCCCTTGGAAACCTGCAGGATGACGGGAGCCTTCAGCTCGCCGGCAGCATCGGTAATGCCCTGGATGATTTCCATGTTGTTGACGTTGAAGGCACCAACGGCGTAACCGCCGTCATAGGCTTTTTTAAACATCTCGGTTGTGGTAACAAGTGGCATAAGAAAAGACCTCCTTTAACAAAGTACATATATTATAGCACAAGGGAAAATGAAAGAAAAGCGGAAAAAGCGCAACCTGCACGAAATAAGCAACGCCGGGCAAGGGCGCACGCAAGCGAAAAGGAAAACGGAAGGAAGACACTGAATCAGTTGCGAAGGGCCTGCGAAAAGAGTAAAATATGCCTATTATGAGGAAGCGGGAGGGAACAGCATTGTACTCCATTGTCAGAAAGCAGGAGCTGAACGAGACGACCACCCTGATGGAAGTGGAAGCGCCGCTGGTTGCGCGCAAAGCAAAACCCGGGCAGTTCATTATTTTCCGCATCGACGAGGAAGGCGAACGCGTGCCGCTGACCATCGCGGGATACGACCGTGAAAAGGGAACGGTGACCATCATCTTCCAGCGTGTCGGCTATACGACTGAAAAACTCAACACCCTGAACGAAGGCGACGCGCTGCTTGACTTTGTCGGCCCGCTGGGCGAGCCGAGCGCGACGGAAGGGATCCGCCGCGCCGCCGTGATCGGCGGCGGCCTGGGTGTCGCGATTGCATACCCGCAGGCGAAAGCGCTGCACGAAGCAGGGGCGGAAGTCGACCTGATCGTCGGGTTCCGGAACGAACACCTGATTATCCTGAAGGACGAGCTTGAGGCCGCGTGCACGAACCTGATCATCATGACGGACGACGGCAGCAACGGCAACAAGGGATTCGTCACACAGGCCCTTGAGAACCAGATTGCCGCGGGCAGGGAATACGACACCGTGATCGCCATCGGCCCGCTGCCGATGATGAAAGCCGTCAGCGAGATGACGAGGCCGCTGGGGATCCGCACGATCGTAAGCATGAATCCGATTATGATCGACGGTACGGGCATGTGCGGCGGCTGCCGGCTGACCGTCGGCGGGGAAACGAAATTCGCATGCGTGGACGGCCCGGACTTCGACGGCCACCTGGTCGATTTTGACGAGGCCATGGCCAGGGGCAGGATGTTCAGGCCGGAGGAAGCACAGGCACGCGAAAAGCACATCTGCAGATTAATCGGGGAGGCCAGATAATTATGCCGAATATGTCTTTGGTCAAGCATGCAATGCCCGAACAGGACCCTGCCGTACGGGCGGGCAATTTCAAGGAAGTGGCCCTCGGGTATACCCGGGAGATCGCCATGGAGGAAGCGGACCGCTGCCTTCACTGCAAGAACAGCCCCTGCGTCAGCGGATGCCCTGTGAACGTGCCGATTCCCGATTTCATTGCTGCCATCCGCGAGGGTGACATGGAAAAGGCTTACAGGATTATCCGCAGCCAGAACGCGCTGCCGGCCATCTGCGGCCGCGTCTGCCCGCAGGAAAGCCAGTGCGAGAGCAAGTGCGTCCGCGGCATCAAGGGTGAGCCGGTGGCCATCGGCAGGCTGGAGCGCTTTGCGGCGGATACCGCCATGGCGGCCGGAACGGCGGCGGCGGAAAAGAAAGCCCCCTGCGGCAAAAAGGCAGCCGTCATCGGCAGCGGTCCTGCCGGGCTGACCTGCGCCGGGGAACTTGCCAAGGCCGGATGGGACGTGACCATCTATGAGGCACTGCATACCGCGGGCGGCGTGCTGATGTACGGCATTCCCGAATTCAGGCTTCCGAAGGCCCTTGTGAGCCGGGAAATCGCCAGCCTGAAGAACCTTGGGGTCAACATCGTCACGAACGCGGTGGCCGGGAAAGCGTTTACCGTCTACGAACTGCTGGAGGACAACGACGCGGTCTTCATCGGAAGCGGCGCCGGGCTGCCCAATTTCCAGAAGATTCCCGGGGAAAACCTCTGCGGCGTTTATTCCGCCAATGAATTCCTGACCCGCCTGAACCTCATGAAGGCGTACACCTTCCCGGAACACGACACGCCGGTCAAGATCGGAAAGCATGTCGCGGTTATCGGCGGCGGCAACGTGGCGATGGACGCTGCCCGGTGCGCAAAGCGCCTCGGGGCTGAAGTCACCATCGTTTACCGCAGGAGCGAGAAGGAGATGCCGGCGAGGGCCGAGGAAGTGCACCATGCCCGGGAGGAAGGAATCATCTTCAGGATGCTTACCGCCCCGACGTCGATCGAAGGCGACGAAGCCGGATTTGTAAAAGGCATGAAATGCATCGAAATGCAGCTCGGCGAGCCGGACGAGCGCGGCCGGAGGCGGCCTGTGCCGGTTCCCGGCAGCGAATTTGAGCTTCCGGTTGAAACCGTCATCGTGGCGATCGGAAACAGCCCGAACCCGCTGATCAAGAAAACGACGCCGGACCTGCCGACAGAGAAATGGGGCGGCATCCAGGCCGACGAAATGGGAAGGACCGGCATGAAGCACGTTTATGCCGGCGGGGACGCCGTGACCGGCGCTGCCACCGTCATCCTTGCCATGGGCGCCGGCAAAAAGGCGGCAGCCGCCATCCTGGAAGACCACCCGGACTGATTTTGGAGGAACAGACGCTTCATGACATTCGCCTTTGATGAACAGTTTGCCATGTTTGATATTACCCCGGTGGAAAACCAGTTCATTCTGGAATACCTGCCCGGAGCAAAGGGCGACCATGTCAAAGTATACCTGTATGGCCTGCTTTGCTGCTACCATCCGCAGAAAGAAACGGACATCGGCAGCATCAGCCGAGAGCTGGGCATGACGGAAGACGAGGTCATGCTCGCATTCCGGTACTGGGAACGCAGGGGGATCGTCAGGCGGGTGCAGGACCATCCGCCGGCCTGGCAGTATATCAATATCAAACAGAAGAACCTCCTGGACGACGACATTCCCGATCCGGAGTACGTGCAGTTCAGCCGGGAGCTGGAAAACTGCTTCGAAGGCGTCCGCGATTTCCACGGATCGGAGATTGCTGCCTGTTACGAATGGAAGGATGCGATGCACCTTTCCACCGAAGTCATCCTGATGCTGCTCAAATATATGGCCAGGACGCGCGGGAAGCATTTCAAAATCAAGGACGCGGAAAAAGTTGCCATGATGCTGTCGGACGAGAACGCCCTGACCGTCGACGACGCCGAGCACGTCCTTGCCCGGGACGAATCCATGAATGCCGGATTCCGCAAAGTGCTGCGGAAACTCGGGAAAAAATACAATCCCTCCGACGCCAACCTGATGGTCTATAAAAAGTGGGTGGATGACTGGCACTTTACCCAGGAAGCCATCGAAGACGCCTGCGACAGGACCGGAACGAGCGATCCGAGCCTGGCGCTGGTGGACGCCATCCTCGAAAAAGCATACAAAAGCCAGGGAAACCCGGAAAAGGTCCTGGACAGGAATGCCCTCGAGAGCTATGAACAGCAGCGGAAGAACCTGAAGGAAATCCTTTCCGAAACCGGGCACCGCGGGGCGCCGACGGCCGCCCAGCAGGAACTGTACAGCCGCATGGCCGCGATGTATCCGCAGGAGGTCATCCTCCTTGCCGCCAGGGAATGCGCAGCGAAAAACCGCGATTTCGATTCCGTGATGAAGCTGCTGCAAAGCTGGCAGGACCGGGGGTTCACCCGCACCGAACAGATCCGCGAACATATCGAAGCTTTCCACGAAAAAGAGGAATTCCTGAAATCCCTCCGCATGAAATGGTCGGTCCGGGATGCAGAACCCGGGCAGAAGGCGCTGCAGCTGCTGGCCAAATGGGAAAACGAACTCGGATTCAGCCGGGACATGATTTCCCTGGCGGCCGAATACGCCTTCGAAGCCAGGAAACCCGTCGCCTACATGGACGCGATCCTGGCGGGATGGGCTGAAAAGGGCATCCGGACGCCCGGCGCCGCGGAGCAGGAAAGGCTGGACAAGAAGAAACAGCCCGCAGACACGGGCAGGAAGGGCGGCGAAAAAACCGTTCCTGCCCAGCAGTACAGCCAGCGTGACTATTCACAGGAACAGGACGAAGCAATGCAACGGATGCTGACCATGGATGGAGGAGACGGCCGTGCGTGAGGAACTGCTGAAAGAACTCGAATCCAGGTACGACGCGATCCGCGCGGAGAACGAACGCGAGGAAGCCGCACGCAGGGACAGGATCCGGCGTGAATTCCCGGAGATCGAAGCGCTGGCCGAAGAAAGGGAAGGGATTGTTTTCGGCACGATCCGGAAAATCCTTGACGGCAAATCCGACGCGGCGGACCTGACCCGGCAGATGGCATCCCTCAACAGCCGGATCGAAGAAGCGCTCGTGCGCAGCGGACTGCCTTCCGATTACCTTTCCCCCATTTACAGGTGCCCGTTATGCCGTGACACGGGATACACGGGCGATCCGGTCAAAGAACCCTGCGAATGCATGAAGAGGGCTTACCAGCAGCTGGTCCGGGAAAAAACCGGACTGGACAAGAAGGAAGCGGAAACCTTTGAGGCCTATGATGAATCCCTGATTCCGGACGAACCGGTGAAGGGCATCGGGATTACGCAGCGCCAGCTTTCACGGATTGCGCGGGAACAATGCGAAAAATGGGCAGACGCTTATCCGGACGTGCAGCAGCGCGACATCCTGCTGACCGGGGGAAGCGGGCTCGGGAAAACGTTCCTGATGCACGCCATGGCTGCAAGGCTGATCGAACGGGGGCAGTATGTGCTGATCGCCAGCGCGTACACCTTCCTGCAGATTGCGCGGAAAAGCTATTTCGACGGGACGAACGGCATCCAGGAGCTGCTGGACGTTCCCGTGCTGATGCTGGACGACCTCGGCAGCGAACCGCTGATGCAGAATATTACGGTCGAGCAGCTGTTTTACCTGATCAATGAACGGCAGTCGAAGAACCTTTCAACCGTGATCAGCACAAACCTGACGCTGCAGGAACTGCGTGAAAGGTATACCGAACGGATTGTTTCCCGGCTGAACAGCCCGAAGAACTGCCTGATCCTGACACTGGCCGGGCGCGACCTGAGAAAGCTTGAAAGGTGACAGCATGAACATCCAGATCTATGCCGGAAAGAAGAATTTCGACACCCAGAAGGCGGAGCGCTATTTCAAGGAACGGAGGATCCCTTTCCAGAGCCTGGACCTGAAGAAGCACCGGCTCGGCGAACGCGAAATCCGACTGATGATCAGTGCCCTCGGGACGGACGGCATCCTCGACCGGGAAGACAAAAAAGTCAGGGAACACCCTGCCTGCTACTACAACCAGGCGGAAATGCTGGTCACCGCCATCCAGGAGGACCCGTGGCTGCTGAAAACGCCGATCGTCCGCAACGGCAATGCGGTGACCTCCGGATACCGGCCGGAAGTATGGGAAACGTGGAAATAGCCGCAGGAGATGAAAAGCGCATGCGTTGCGCTTTTTTGATGTGAATGATATAATTCTTCGCACAGAAGAAGGGAGATGCTTTGGGAATGCGCAGCATGACAGGTTGCGGATCCGGATGCTTCCAGCGGGACGGATGGGAAGTCACCGCCGAACTGAAAACCGTCAATCACCGCTTTCTTGATATCAGCCTGCGGCTCCCGCGGAATATTGCTTTCCTTGAAACGGCCGTAAGGAACACGATCGCCCAAAGCATTGCGCGCGGGCATGTCGACGTTTACATCACCGTCAGGAATACAGAAGGCTCCGCTGCAGCCATCACGGTGGACTACCAGCTGGCCCGCCAGTATTATGAAGCCGGACAGCAGCTTGCCGAAACCCTCGGCACAAAGAACGACCTGGACGCCAGCAGGCTCATGTCGATGGAAGGCGTTACAGTGCTGACAGAAACCGATATGGACCAGGATCTCGTCACTGCCGTGTGCACGGAGGCTGTTGCGCAGGCGGCGGCCAACGCCGCTGCCATGCGCGGGCGCGAAGGAATCCACCTGAAGGAAGACCTGGGCCTGCACCTTGCCAACGCCGCGGCGCTCCGGGAAAAAATCCTTGCCAGGGCTCCGTCCGTCGTTTCCGAATACAGGCAAAAACTGGAGAACAGGCTGAAGCAGATGATTCCGGAAGGAATCGACGAACAGCGGATCATTCAGGAGGCTGCGGTTATGGCAGACCGCTGCGCGATCGACGAGGAGCTTTCCCGGCTGGAAAGCCATATCCGGCAGATGCGTTCCTATTTTGAAGCGGACACTGAGATCGGCAAAAAGATGGACTTCCTGATCCAGGAAATGAACCGCGAGGCGAACACGATCGGTTCCAAGGCCCAGGACGGTGTGATTGCCCAGTATGTCGTCGACCTGAAAAGCGAGATTGAAAAGCTTCGCGAACAGATACAGAATGTGGAGTAATAAAATGAAGTTTATCAACGTGGGATACGGGAACATGGCAGCGGCCCACAAGCTGGTTGCCGTCGTTTCGCCGGACGCGGCGCCGGTGCGCAGGATGGTCCAGGACGCAAGGGATTCCGGGCGGGTGATCGACGCGACCTGCGGGCACAAGACCAGGGCAGTCCTGGTCACGGATACAGGAAGCGTGATCCTTTCACCCCTGATGCCGGAGACGATTGCGGCACGGATTGACGGGAAAACCGAGGAGAAGGAAACATGAAAGAAATACGTAAGGGAATGCTGCTTGTGATTTCGGGGCCCTCCGGCGCAGGAAAAGGCACGCTGGTGGCAAAGCTGCTGGACAAGGATCCTTCCTTCGCTTTTTCCGTCAGCGTCACCACAAGGGCCCGCCGCGAGAATGAAATAGAAGATGTGCATTACCACTTTATTTCCGACGAAGAATATGATAAACTGCTCAGCGAGGATGCGTTCCTCGAGCATGCAAGTGTCCACGGACACCGCTACGGCACCCTGAAGAGCGAGGTTTACGACCGGATCAACCGCGGGCAGAACGTACTGCTCGACATCGATCCCCAGGGCGCGCGTTCCGTGATGGAGAAGGAAAAGAACTGCGTCAGCGTATTCATCCTTCCCCCGAGTTACCATGACCTGAAGGTCCGGCTCCACACCCGGAACACGGAAAACGAAGAGGAGATCCAGCGCCGGCTGAACAACGCCAGGGGCGAGATCGAACAAATGACGCGTTACCGGTACCTGGTGGTAAACGATGACCTTGAACTTGCGTTTGACCAGCTTGCTGCGATCGTCCGGGCAGAGAAGCAGAATTCTGTCCGGTATTTCCCTGAAATCGAAGAATAAGGCAGGAGGAAAAAAGAATGTCCATTGTAGATCCGAGCGTACTGGAGCTTCTGAACCATGCGGAAAGCCGCTACACCCTCGTCGTGGAAGCGAGCAAAAGGGGCCGCGAAATCGTAAACGGCGCGCTGCCCATGATCGATGCAGAAGGGATGAAGCCGCTGAAGATAGCCGTCGAGGAAATCAACCGCGGGCTGCTTACCTATGATAAACCCGCCGAACTGGAGGAGCAGGAATAAGATGGATCTGACCGGCAGGAAGATCGTGCTTGGCGTGACGGGAGGCATCGCAGCGTACAAAAGCGCTGAAGTTGTCTCCCGTTTGCGTCATTCCGGTGCGGAAGTCCACGTCATCATGACAGCGAATGCGGCAAAGTTCATCGCACCGCTCACATTCCAGACCCTTTCCGCCAACCCTGTGGTGACTGACACGTTTGCAGCACCGGAATACTGGAATGTGGAACATGTTGCACTGGCAAAGCTGGCAGACGTTTTCGCCGTCGTGCCGGCGACCGCGAATATCCTTGCAAAGATGGCCTGCGGGATCGCGGACGATATGCTCAGCACGACGCTGCTTGCAACCAAGGCACCGGTGCTTGTCGCGCCGGCCATGAACACAGGCATGTGGACTGCCGACGCTACAAAACGGAACATGGAGATCCTCCGGGCAAGGGGCGTGCATGTCGTCGGCCCGGGATGCGGCATGCTGGCATGCGGCGACGAAGGCGACGGCAGGATGAGCGAGCCTGCCGAGATCGTCAGCAGGATTGAGGAGATCCTGCTGAAAAAGCAGGACCTGCAGGGGCTGAAGGTGCTCGTCACCGCCGGGGCAACCCGGGAACGGCTGGATCCGGTCCGGTTCCTGACGAACGACTCGAGCGGGAAAATGGGTTTCGCCCTGGCGGAAGCCGCTCGGGAACGCGGCGCCGACGTTACCCTGGTGAAAGGGAACACGACAGCCAAGGTGCCGGAAAACATCCGCATTGAGGAGATCGAATCCGCAAACGAGATGCTGCAGGCCATGCAAAAGGCTGCCCCGGAACAGGACGTCATCATCCAGGCAGCGGCGGTTGCGGATTACCGCGCGGCCAATCCCGCAAAAACGAAGATCAAGAAAAAAGCCGGGGAGCCCCTGGTGATCACCCTGGAGGAAAACCCGGACATCGCAAAAGCGATCGGCGCGATGAAGCAACCGGAACAGACCCTGGTCGGTTTTGCCGCGGAAACAAACGACGTCATCCGCCATGCAAAGCAGAAGCTGGCATCAAAAAACCTTGATATGATTGTTGCGAACGACGTGACGAAACCGGGTGCCGGATTCAATACGGACACGAATATCGTTACCCTGATTACAAAAGAGAAGGAAGAGGACCTTCCGATGATGAGCAAACGCGAGGTGGCGGATGCCATCCTGGACAGGATCCTTGAAATCCGCAGGAAATAAGCCGCAGGAGGAAAAGGCCGTTCACAGGAACGGCCTTTTCCGATGCCTCAGTCCGGAACGGTCTGGTCAAAGGGCAGGTCCAGCACGTTGGTGCCGTCATTCCAGAGGCGGTCCAGGCCGTAATAAGCGCGTTCCTCCTGATGGAAGAGGTGAACCATGATACTCCCGTAATCCAGGACAGCCCACCGGCCTTCGCGGGAGCCTTCACTCCGGCGCAGGGACATACCGAGGCGGGACATAAAGTCATCCGCAAGATCGGCCAGGGAGGATACCTGGGCGGCAGTCCTTCCGCTGGCAATGACCAGGTAGTCGCACAGCACGGTAAGGTCGGAGACTTTCAGGACGGTGATATCCTTTGCTTTCTTTTCATAAAGGAAGGAAGCCAGCTGAAGGGAGAGTTCACGGTCATCCATATAATTTAAATTCCTCCTGCCTGTATTTTTTTATCCGGCCTGACCGGAAATGAATTCATGACGAAAGGGACCTGAGCCAGGCGACGGTTTCGGCGGTCCAGGGATGCAGGAAGCGTCCTTTGGACTGCACGTGCGCCATTGTGCTTTCCAGGGAAAGCAGGAGCGCTTTTTCCAGGGAATACGCGGCGAGGCGCCGCGTTTCCTCCAGCGCCGGAAACGGTTCGCGGTTCGGCTCGATATAGTCGGCAAGGCATACGCACATGGCGAGCCTGGACATGCCTGCGCGGCCGGTGTTGTGGTACCTGATGGCAAGCAGTTCCTCCGGGTCGGTAATCCCGTACTCCTTTTCCGCAAGGAACGCACCTGCCAGCGAGTGGAGCAGGGCGCCGGACGCCAGGATGTCCGGATTGTCCGTCAGGCGGTTCTCCGCTGCAATACGCTGCATTTCGGGAAGGGGCAGGCATTTGGCACAGTCATGGAAGAGGCCTGCTTCCTCCGCTTCCTTTTCGCCGGCACCGAAACGGCGTGCGAGCTGCCGGGAAGTCTTCGCCACAGAGAGGGAATGCGCGAACCGGTGCGGGTTCAGCGCGGCAAAAAGCCTGCCGACCCGGGCAGCGGCATCCGCCACGGCGGGTTCGGCGCCGTAAAGCCCGAGGGCGCTGCAATACTCGGATACGGAGGGGCACAGCGCGCGGGAAATGCCATCCGGCAGGGACAGGATGACGAGTTTATCGTGCCTGTATTTATGCTCCGGGGAAGCAACGCCGGAGCTGCCTGCGTCTTCCGGAATAAAACCCTTGCCGGCGCTGCAGGCGGAAACGAGCATCCTCCACCGGTCCGCGCGGCTTGCGCCGCAGGGGACGGAATCCCCGCCGGACAGGGCCAGGACGACCCGGTCCAGCTTTTTGCGCTCCATTGCATCACGGCAAAAATCCAGATGGCCGACACACACAGGATCAAAAGTATCCACAAGGATGCCCGTACGCAATGTTGCCAAGAAATATGCCTCCTGTACAGCCGGGATTTATACCTTGGAACCATTATAATGCAAACAAGGCAAGATTGGAAGACAATTTTTCAGGAAAGGGTTGCAATTTACAACCAAACATGATATTATGCCATGCGATGGTTTTTTAAGGATCCTAAGGGGAGGTGAACCGAGTTGCCGAATATCCAGTCCGCCAAGAAGCGCGTCAAGGTCAGCGAAAAGAAAAACCTGCGTAATCGTATTGTGAAGAGCGGTATGCGTACTTCCATCCGCAAGTTTGACGCTGCAGTAGCTGCCGACCCGTCCAATGCCAATGAGCAGTTGTCCGCGACTTCCGCCGTGATCGATAAGGCTGCTTCCAAGGGCGTTATTCATAAGAATGCCGCCAACAGGAAAAAGGCCCGCCTGGCAAAGCAGCTGAACAAGGCTGCGGTATGAGCGTGAGTATCGCGTTTGATTAACTCCTTTCCGAACGGAAGGGGTTTTTCTTTTTGCGGAACAAAAAGCCGGCGGCGATCGTTTCATTTCCGGAACCAAACTTTTTTTTCCAGCGGATTTGAACGAAAACAGCTTGCAACAAAATACGGCGAACGTGTAGAATAGAAAAGGAAGCAAGAAGCCGGGAAGGTGGAGCCGAGATGAAAACAATGAAAGCCAAAAGAAGGATGCTCATTGCAGCCTGTATCCTGTTTGCGGTGATTTTCACCCTGGGTGCCGCAGCCGCGGAGACGACCGGGAAGGTGCACGGGGGCTGGTTGATCCTGCGCAGCGCGCCGGCATACAGCGGAAAAAAGATTTCCAGCTATCCCGTCGGCACGGTTGTGACGATCAACGGAAAATCCGGCTCATGGTATGCGGTGACCACCCCGGACGGCCTGACAGGATACATGCTCAGCAAATACCTGACCGTCAGCGGCAACGACCTGATCGCCGGCGAAAGCGCCTGGGTCACCAGTTCGAACGGCCTCAACGTCCGGCTCCGCGCCGGCAACGGCACGCAATACAAGGCTGTTGCTTCCTATGCGCCGGGGACGAAATGCACCGTCCTGGAGAAAGGTGATAAATTCTGCAAGATCAAGATCGGCACGCTGACCGGATACATGATGACAAAATTCCTGTCTTCAGTGGATCCGGGGACCCCGAGCGGCGGCACCGTCCAGTATGACGTCTATGTGGTGAGTTCCAACGGCCGGGGAGTCAACCTCCGCTCTTCGCCCTACAAAGGCAATAACGTCATCGGCTTTTACAACGTCGGAACGAAAGCGGGCATGATTACGCCGGGCGTCGTGTGGAGCCTGATTTCCGTGGACGGCAGGGAAGGATACATGATGACGCAGTTCCTGAGCAAAAACAAAGAAGAGCCCGTCAGTCCGAGTACGGGCAGCTACGTCATCAGCTACAACGGAAAGAACGTCAATCTCCGCACCGGTCCCGGGCTGAATTACCCGATCCTGGGCTCTTTTCCTCCCGGAACGCCGCTGTCCGTCCTCAAGACAGGTTCGACATGGTACCAGATCAAGATCAACGGCATTTACGGCTATATGATGGAGAAGTATATCATCACCAAATAACCGCTTCATAAATGTTTCATAAACATGAAGAAAATGTGAATTCCTTCTTCCTTTTTACAAAACGCTCGTGTATAATATAACGGATTAAGGGGAGGTGAGCAGATGAACGATATCATGGGTACGATCCGCAACATGATATGGAACCTGACTCACCGGATCCGGATTACAGACCTGATCGACATCCTGATCGTCGCGGTCATCATCTACG
>Ga0310694_10004407_pt1 | contig 13625 bp, 12 predicted proteins | sample 174DNAGHGhighgp2_FD_203884 | JGI IMG/M metagenome (GOLD analysis project Ga0310694, IMG submission 203884) | Sheep rumen microbial communities from Palmerston North, Manawatu-Wanganui, New Zealand - 1742 DNA GHGhigh gp2 (v2) (version 2) | ecosystem: Host-associated > Mammals > Digestive system... | reverse complement strand
AATCATCAACCGCCAAGTCATACGCATTAACCAGCTCTCAGAAATTCACGTATTTTTCCTTTCTTTAGACTGGCTATATTATATCACTTTATTTATTTTTCACCAACACTGTGCAAATTAGGAATTTAAAAAAATCGTAAATTATTATATAATATTTTCAAAATGAGGTGTTTTTATGAATCTTTTTTATAATATTGCTAGTATTTTTGTTGGTTTACTTTTATTAGCTTTTGGTATTTTAACATTATTAAAAAAGAAAAAGATATTATTCTCTGTATTAACATTTATACATTCAGCCTTATTTATTGGCTTTGGTATATTAGGATTTTTCTTAATGAATACAGAATATGAATCATTAACTATTTTAGCAATGCTTGCTTTCGCAATTACATTTTTATTAATTATGCTAACATTATATAAAAAAGAACCACGTAAAAAAGATAATGAAGATCCTTCAATGAAAAAATAGACCGTTTAATAGGTCTTTTTTTCTTATATAAAATGAAAAAAGCACCAATCATAGGTGCTTTAATTTCTATTATGGCGTTTCGGACAGGATTCGAACCTGCGACCCACGGCTTAGAAGGCCGTTGCTCTATCCAGCTGAGCTACCGAAACATACCTAACAGCAATATCGATTATATACTAAATACTTTTATATTTCAAGAATAATTTTTTATTTTTTTTATTTTCGAGTTTTTATATATTTATTTATTATTTTTATTGTGGTAAAATACTTTTGTCTTAAGGTATGAAAGGAGGAGCTTAATATGGAAAGAGAAGATATTTTAAAAGAACTAGAAGAAATATTAAAGTCAAATCTTTCAGATGAAGAGAAAAAAGAAAAACTCCTTCAATACCACGAAAGTGATATTGCAGAATTAACAGATGATATGGACCCAGAAGAGCGTCAAGAGGTATTCCATATCTTAGGTGATGAATCAGCCGGTGAAGTATTATTACACAGTGATGATATTGGTGAGGTTGTTGAAAACATTAAACCTGAAAAATTAGCTGATATCATTGAAACAATGGATGCCGATGATGCGATTGATGTCTTAGAGGAACTAGATGAAGACCAAAGAAAAGAAGTCGTTGATTTAATCGAACCTGAGGTTAGAGAAGATATCAAAGCTATCACTAAATATGATGATGATATGATTGGTAGTAAAATGACTAACAATTTTGTTGTTATTAAATCTACTGATAATGTTAAAACAGCTATGAAATCTGTTATTACTCAAGCTGCTGAAAATGATAATGTTTCTAATATTTATGTATTAGATGAAAATGATAAATTTTATGGTGTATTAGAATTAAGAGATTTAATTATAGCAAGAGCTAATTCAGAGCTTGATTCTATAATTAAAAAGAATTACCCATATTTTATTGCAACTGCACTTGTTGATGATTGTATGCAAGATTTAAAGGAATATGGATTGGATTCATATCCTATTTTAGATAATGAAGATCACCTAGTTGGTGTTATTACTAGTGATGATGTCATCGAAGCTTTGGATATGCAAACTGGTGAAGACTATGCTAAGTTAGCCGGTTTAACTGAAGAAGAGGAATTAGATGAATCTGTATTTAAATCAGTTAAAAAGAGAATTCCATGGCTAGTCGTATTATTAGTTTTAGGCTTAGTACAAGCATTCTCTATGTCTGGTTTTGAATCAGTTGTTGCAGCATTACCTATTATTGTATTTTTCCAAACTTTAGTATTAGACATGGCTGGTAATACAGGTACACAATCACTTGCCGTAACAATAAGAATGATATCTACACAAGATGTTTCTAAAAAAGAGATTTTCAAAACAATTTTTAAGGAAATAAGAGTAGGTATCATAAATGGTTTATTATTAGCCATTTTATCATTTGGATTTGTATTCTTATATTTAAGAATTGTTAATAAAGGAATTAGAGTTGATTCTACATTTGAGGTTTTTGAAGCCTTAAAGGGTGCAGGTATAGTTGGTGTAGCATTACTATGTGCAATGACTGTATCATCATTTATTGGTACTATCATTCCAATTATTTTCTTAAAAATTAAAGTTGACCCAGCTGTTGCATCTGGTCCATTTATTACAACTATTAACGATATTACTGCATTATTAATTTATTATGGCTTAGCGGCATTGCTACTCGCAAATGCTATGTAGGAGGTTTTTATGAATAAACAAGAATACCAAGAAATGAGAAATGAATTTGCTGAATTAGTTTATAACTATGAAGCATTTTTAAAAAGTGGCTTTTTAACTGATTGTAGATATAATGTTTCATTTTTTAATGAACTAAAAAGAGTTAGAAAAGCTGAAGCAGAATTAAATATAATTGTTGGTGCAATTAAAGCAAAGGAATCTCACCCAATTGATGAGGTTTTAAAATCAATCGAAAATGCAAAACAAAATTATAAAAATGAATTAATTCAAACTGAAAATAAAAATAATTATTGTAGACAATTATTATCAATAATTGATAAATTTGATAAATCAGTATTTGATGCATCTGAAAAATATTTCAAAGATTTTATTTATGAATATCATCCTGTTGTAAATTTAAATGCTAAAAAAGAAGCTAAAGATGCATATGATATGCTAAAGAGATTTTATGTTGAATGTAACCATTTAGGTTTTAAAGAATTCTTAGGACAAAATATAGAATTCTTTAAGGTACCTGAAATAACAGAAGATAGATATGTTGAAGCATCACAAGTTTATTTTAGATTTAGAGGAACTATTAATGAATCAATTAATAAGCTTAAAGATACATATCCATATAATAAATATGAAATCTTTAATGATGAAATGACTGTTTTAGCTGAAAGAGATGACATTGAAATTAAAGCTAAAAAGATGGAAGAAGCATTAAAGAGTGCTAGAGCTGATTTCAAGTCTACATTTGGATTTGATTTCGTATTAGTAGATGAAAAAGATGGCAAATAATAAGCCATCTTTTTTATCTATAATTGTAAATAATATTTAATAATGCTATTATTAATATAAAGAGACGGTATTAATATGAAAAAAAATAAAAAGCAAAAAAGGAAAGAGAGAAAAATTGAAAAGCTTGCCAAAAAAGCAGTTTTAACGACAACTGATTTTTTTGGTATCACAGAGAAAAAGAAGGAAAGTAGATTTGTCTACAACCGAGTAAAATTCTATGGTTACTTTGCTCTTTATGCCTTTTTATCTATTATTACATGTCTAATACTTGCTCCATACGCTTATTATAAAATGTGTGAATTAAGATATAACAATACATATATTTCTAATAAAAAAATTGTATTTAGAGGAAAAATGTATGAAGTATATTACCAATTTACCCTTGGATTAATATTAGCTGTAGTATTATTGTTTTTATTAAATGTATTTAAATTATATTTTTTAAATGATGTATTAAGTCATTTACCTGATTATGGAAAGAATTTAGTTAATGCTGCAATCGCAGGTGCACCATTAATGATCATTACTGCAGTATTAATTAATAGATTATTTGTATGGTCTATTAGAAATATATTTTTAGTATATGATGATAGTTATTCATATTTAAAAGTATCATATTTAAAATTAAGTATATTTAAAGCAATATTATCTGCCGTAGCAAGAAAAATTGCATCACTAATAACAGTCGGATTTGGTGAGCCATTATTATTAGTTATAAAAGAAAGATATATCGTAAATAGACAATTTATTAGTAATAAAAGATTAAGATTTAATGGTCATATATATGAAGCATATAGCTGGTTTTTATGGAGATATTTTTTAATATTCATAACTCTTGGGTTTTATTATCCTATCTATTTACATAAAACATATGTATGGATTACAATGCACACATATTTTATTGATAATGAGAACAAAAAAAGATTCCTTTTCTAATCGGAATCTTTTTTTATATATACTTTTTTAACTACATCTAGATAATTTAATCTAGGTAAATAGCCTTCTTTAATTAGATAACATTCATTTTTAAAAACATCATATGGAATAGATTTTCTTTCGTCATTTTTATAAGCGTTATCCCAAAATCTTTTTGCAACATCAAATGGTACTAAATAATATTCATTAAATTTATTGAACGCAACTATCAAAAATCCTATACCACCATGCTTAATAATATTTTCTAAATGAGTCATTTGATGTGGATGAATATTAGCAAGGGGAAATGCTGTTTTATTATGATTTTCTTTTGCTTCAAAATCAATATATTTTCCTAAATAAATTCCATTATAATCTGTAGTAGAAGGAGTCTTATAATATGCTTCAGTAATTACTGCTTTACTACGCATTGGATAATCTACTTTAACAATTTGAATAGGAGTAGGCTTTTTATGTATTACAGCAATATTATTGTTTAAATAATATTCATTTGATTCATTTATCATTGTTTCTAAATCCATACCTAAATTAGCTTTATTAGTCTCTTTATGTACGACTTGTTTTCTATTTGGATAATTAAGTGCCATTTTTCATCACCAAATTTATTTTATCATAAATAAATTAAAATAAGTAAACGTTTTTATTGTATTTTTCTTTAAAAAGTATATTATACTAATATGTATAGGAGGGTAATTAATATGGCAAATACAAAAGTTACAATCAAAGTAGTATCAAATGCATCAAAGCTATTCATTGTAGGTTCTACTAAGAACTTAGGTGCATGGGATGCTAAGAAGGCAGTAGAATTAGAATATTGTGATAAGTGTGGTGCATTTTTCACAGATAAACTTTTACCAGCAGGAGAAGTAGTTGAATTTAAGGTTTTAACTGCAAAGAACTGGGACAATGTTGAAAAGGGTGTATGGGGCGAAGAAGTAGCTAACCATTCATTCGTAGCTGAAAAAGGCTTAGAAGTTGTTGTAGAAGTAAATAATTTCGCAAAATAATTAGAACTTCAAAACTAATGCTGTCAGGGTTCTTTCCTGGCAGTATTTTTTTGCCCTTATATATTGTTTTTGCCTAATATTTATAGTATAATTATCCTAGATTTAAATGTGTCGATTTTAATCTTAATCTGAAAGGAGGTCGGCTGGTGGCATTTTTTTGCCACGTTATTTTATGGCTAAAATAAACTTTTTTGCTCTTGGTGGTGTACAAGAGAATGGTAAAAATTTATATGTTGTTGAAATCAACGACAAGCTATACATTTTAGATTGTGGTTTGAAATATCCTACTTCCGAATTATATGGTGTCGATGTAATTGTAAATGATATTACATATTTAGAGGAAAATGCATCTAAAATTCAAGGTATCTTTTTATCACATGCCCATGATGATCATATAGGCGGTGTATCACATATAATTAAAAATCATGATGTTAAAATATATGGCTCAAGATTCACTTTAGCTGTTTTAAGGGAAAAGCTTGCTGAAGATGAGATAAAATATAATGAGGACTCACTAATCACTATTACATCTAGAGGTTCAATCCCATTTGATGACGATAGGGTTTCAATTAGATTCTTTGAGGTGTCTCATAATATTCCTGAATGTTATGGTATAGCTATTAAAACAGAGGATGGATATTTAATTTATACAAGTAATTATAATTTTGACCAAAATTCAAAAATTGATTATTCACATATGTTTAGAAGCCTTGCTGTATTTGCTAAAGAAGGAGTTCTTGCATTATTCACTGAATCTTTAGGTGCAAATAATGAACAATCAAGAGGAACTATTTTAGAATTCAAATTAAGAATTACTAATTTAATTAATCAATCTAAAAAGAGAATTATTTTCTCATTATTCTCAAGCGATATCTTAAGAATTCAGCAAATTTGTAATATTGCAATTGAACATGGTAAAAAGATTGCAATAATTGGTAGAAAGACTCAAAAAATCGTAAATCAAGCTATCAATTTAGGATATTTAAATATTCCTGATGAAGCATTTGCTAATTTAAGATATATTGATGAAAAGAATAAGAATAACGATGATGATTTAGTTGTATTAGTTACAGGTGAACGTCATGAGCCATATTTTATGCTACAAAGAATGGCAAGAGGCGTTGATAGATTAATTAAGATGGAAGCATCTGATACAGTAGTAGTTTTAACTAATCCATATTTAGGTACTGAAAAAATGGCAGCAAGAACATTAGATATAATCTATCATGTAACATCTAATGTTAAGACATTTAATTCTAATTTATTACCTGAGCCAAACGCAAATAGAGAAGAAATTAAGGAAATGATTAATATTTTAAAACCAAAATATATCGTTCCTGTAATTGGTGAATATCGTCATCAATATGCCTTAAGAATTGTTGCAAATTGTATTGGATATACTGATGATAAAATCTTATTAATCGATAATGGTGATATTATTACTTTTGAAAAAGGTAAATATGTAGGTATCACAGGTGATGTACCTTGTGCTGAAGTATTAATTGATGGTAAAGCATTTAAGGATGTTGGCGATGTAGTTATGAGAGATAGAGAGCTACTTGCTGATGATGGTGTAATATTAGTTTCTGCTAATATTAATCCTAGAACTAAAACAATTATTATTGGTCCTGAAATTGTAACTAAAGGATTTAGCTTTAGTGTAAATAATGATGAAATAACTAATATGATTAAACAAACATTCTATTTAGTCTCATCAAAATATTTAATATCTAAATTCATTAACTGGAGTGAATTTAAAACTGCGTTAAAGAATGAAATTTCTCATTTAATTTATAAAGAAATGAAACGTAGTCCAATAATAATTCCTGTATTAATTTCTACAGATATTGATGCATTAAAGAAAAATATTCCAACACAGAATAAAACAGAAGAATAAAATAATAAAGGGCGGGAAAACCGCCCTTTATTCGTTTAATTCTTTCATAAATTTTTCAATAGCTCTTTCGTATGAACCTGTATCTTTTGGCTTATAATATTTTTTGCCTAATAATGAATCAGGCATATATTGCTGTTTAACATATCCTTTAGGATAATCATGAGGATATTTGTATTCATATTTACCACTTTTTAATTCTTTATTTAAAATGTGAGGTGGAATAGCCATAGAAGTTAAATTATCTAAATCAGCTAATGCTTCATTAATACCTAAATAAGTAGAGTTTGATTTAGGAGAAGTAGCAAGATCAACTATTGCATAAGCTAAAGGTAATCTTGCCTCAGGTAAGCCTAAAGATAGGGCAGCCATACATGCTGCATATACTCTAGGTCCAACATTAGGATTTCCAAGACCGATATCTTCATATGTAGAACATAAAAGTCTTCTAGTTATAAATTCTAAATCCTCAGTTTTTAATAATCTTGCAAGGTAATGTAGTGCAGCATCAGGATCAGAGCCTCTAATTGATTTAATCATTGCGCTTGCAACATCATAATAATTTTCGCCTTTTTCATCAATTAAAAAGGCTTTTTTACCTATAAGTGCCTTAACATTTTCTAAATTTAGGTCATCCTTATCAAGCATAGATGCAATTTCTAACATATTTAGTGCTGTTCTAATTTCACATGATGATGCAACAGATATATATAATAAAATATCATCACCCATAGGGTTCATATTTTCATCTTTAATAGTTTTTCTTAATAAATTCATTATGTCTTGTTGCTTTATTTCATTCATTCTATAAATATGACATCTGCTTCTAATAGCAGGGTTAATAGAACGATATGGATTTTCAGTTGTAAGACCAATGATAGTGATAGAACCAGATTCAACATATGGTAATAAAAAATCTTGTGTATCTTTTTTCATTCTATGAATTTCATCGATTATACAAACTGTAGTTTCATGATATTTTGTAGAATCAGCTATTTCTTTAAGTTTTGCTTTATTATCACAAGAAGCATTAAAATTATAGCTTGCAAGAGGATAATTTTGTTCTATAATGCTTGCAATAGATGTTTTACCACATCCTGCAGGTCCATATAAAATCATTGAAAACAGCTTATTTTGTTCAAGCATTTTAGTAATTACACCCTTAGGTCCTACTAAATGATCTTGTCCTACAATATCTGAAAAATTCTTAGGTCTTATTCTATATGCTAATGGTTTCATTTTTAATCACCTAATCGTATTTTAGCATATTTAGATAGTTTTTTAAACAAATGTTATAGATAAATCTATAAAAGTAAAGAAATTGCTACTTTATAATGAAAATTTATGATATAATTTTTATATATGTATTTTTGGAGGTTTTTTATCATGGATTTAAAAGATTATGTTGCTTCAATACCTGGTTTTCCTAAAGAAGGTATTATATTTAGAGATATTACACCAATGCTTCAAAATGGTGCTGCATTTAAAGAGGCTGTAAATAGACTAGCTAAATATGCAAAAGAATTAGGTGCGACAGTTATTGCAGGACCTGAGGCTAGAGGATTTATATTTGGTTGTCCTGTTGCAACAGAATTAAATATAGGATTCGTTCCTGTAAGAAAGCCAGGTAAATTACCTAGAGAAACAATTTCAATTGATTATGAGCTTGAATATGGTGTTAATACTGTATGCATTCATAAAGATGCATTCAAGCCAGGAGATAAAGTAGTAATAGTTGATGACTTACTTGCTACAGGTGGTACAGCACATGCTGCTGCTAAACTTGCTGAAAAAGCAGGAGCTACTGTTTTAGGTTTAGCATTTGTAATTGAGTTACCTGACCTAAAGGGTAGAGAATTATTAAAAGATTATAAAGTTATGTCTTTAACTCAATTTGAAGGAGAATAGCATTTAATATTTGAAAGGATGTGATTATATGGAATATAAGAAATTTGAAGATTTAATGTTTTTAGTTAATGGATATATTCATAATCAAAAATCACAAGATCTAATTACAAGAGCATACAATAGAGCTTTTGAATTGCATGCTGGACAATTTAGAAAAAGTGGTGAACCATATATAATTCATCCACTAAATGTTGCATGCATTTTAGCTGAATTACATGTAGGACCTGATACAATATGTGCTGGTTTATTACATGATGTTGTTGAAGATACACAAATATCAAAAGAAGAACTTGCAAAGGAATTCTCTGATGATATAGCTGAAATAGTTGATGGTGTTACAAAAATTAGTAATTTAAAATTTGTATCACTTGAAGAAAAACAAGTTGAAAACCATCAAAAGATGTTACTTGCAATGGGACGTGATATTAGAGTAATCGTTGTTAAGCTTGCAGATAGATTACATAATATTAGAACCTTAAATTTCATGCCTGCAGAAAAAAGAGAAAGAATTGCAAAAGAGACATTAGAAATCTATGCACCACTTGCTCACAAGCTAGGTATGTTCCGTATTAAGGCAGAACTTGAGGATACAGCTTTAAAGTATGTAGATTCACAAGCATATAATAAAATTGCTAATTTAATCAAAAATGATAATTCAGCAAGAATGAGTAATGTTGATCATACAATAAATGAAATTTCAAAAACATTAGATGATGAAGGCGTTAAAGATTATAAAATTAAAGGTAGAATTAAAAATATCTATAGTATCTATAAAAAGATGGTAAACCAACAAAAAGATTTTGAAGATATTTATGATATTCTAGCAATTAGAGTAATTGTTAATACAATTGGAGAATGTTACCATGTATTAGGTTTAATTCATGCTCACTATACTCCAATTCCTAAGAGATTTAAAGATTATATTGCCGTACCAAAGCCTAATATGTATCAATCACTACATACAACAGTTATCAGTGAAGATGGATTTACATTTGAAGTTCAAATTAGAACTAAAGAAATGGATGACATTGCTGAACTAGGTGTTGCTGCACACTGGGCATATAAAGAAGGCGTTGAATATTCTAAAGAAAAAGAACAATTTGAAATTGCTCAAAAATTAAAATGGTATGGAGACCTTTTAAAATTTACAGAAGAAGAAAAATCAGAAGATGCATCTAATTATGTAAATGCAGTAAAGGATGATATCTTAAAAACTAATGTATTTGTATATACTCCAACAGGAGAAGTAATTGACCTACCTGTAGGTGCAACTCCGATTGATTTTGCATATAAGATTCATACAAATATTGGAAATAAAACTGTAGGTGCTATTGTTAATAATCATATTGTACCACTTGATTATGAGTTAAAAAATGGAGATATTATCTCTATTAAAACAAATAAAAATTCATTTGGACCATCTGAAAACTGGTTAAAAATTGCTAAAACTAGCCATGCTAAGCATAAGATTAAGAGTTTTTTAAATAAGCAAAATAGAGATATCTTATTAGCTCATGGTAAAGAAGCAATTGATGAAGAATTCCATAATTCAAAAATTACTGAATATGAATTAACAGAAGACTTTGCTAAAAATAATTTCAGTAAGAATAATATTAATTCTTTAGATGATCTTTATTTAGAGGTTGCTAAAGGTAATTTATCACCAAAAACCGTTATAACAAAATATGTTGGTGAAATATCTGGAGATAAGACAGCTGAATTACAGCTAAATCGTCAAATTGAAAGAAACCAAAAGATTTTATCAGCTAATAATGAAACAGGTGTTATAGTTGAAGGATTAAGAAATCCATTAATTAAGCTTGGTTCATGCTGTAACCCAATTCCTGGTGATAACATAATTGGATATGTAACAAAGGGTAGTGGAATAGTTGTACACCATATTGGATGTAAAAACTGTAAATCATTCCAAATGGAACGTATAATCCCACTTGACTGGGCATCTAACCCAGATAGAAAATACCCATGCTCAATAAAAATTGATGCAGCATCCAATATCAATTTATTAGTTGAAATAATGAATACTGTATCTCAAAGTAATATGTCAATACTATCAATTAATGCTAATTCAAATAAGGATTTAGAAACAACTGTTAAGCTTAAGGTTATGACAAAGAGTTTAGTTGAACTAGAAAAGATGATATTGAATCTAAAGAAGATAAAATATATTTATAATATCGAAAGAGATAATCTATGAGAATAGTAGTTCAAAGAGTAAAAGAGGCATCTTGTGTCGTTGATGGAATTGTAACAGGTAAATGTGATAAAGGATTTTTATTATTTATTGGTTACAATAATAATGACACAATTAAAGAACAAGAAAAATGCTTAAAAAAGGTATTAGGACTAAGAATCTTTGAGGATGAAAATGGCAAAATGAATAAATCCTTAAAAGATATTGGTGGTAATATTTTAGCTATTTCTCAATTTACACTATATGCTGATTGTAAGCATGGTAATAGACCATCATTTACTGAGGCAATGGAATATAATAAAGCAAATTCAATGTATTTAGAATTTGTAGAAATGGTAAGAAAAGAAGGATATCATATTGAAACTGGTGTTTTTGGAGCTGATATGAAAATTAGTCTTCTAAATGATGGACCAGTAACAATAATATTAGATACAGATAATTTGTAGTGGAGGTAATTATGAAGCCTTATATATTTAATGGAGAAGTATTTAATGATTTAGATACATTAGCACATTCATATATTGAAAATTTTGATTTAGGAATTGAAGATATATATGCTAATTCTAAAAAATTAGTTAAATTTGTTAAGAATGTATCAAAGGATAAAGAATTAGTATCAGAAGTTGTTTCTATACTTGCTTATTCTAAATATAAGAACAATGCATTAACATTCATTATTTATACATTCTTAAATGATAAAAAAGTAATAATTAATGGAAAAGAATTTACAATGGAATCTTTCATTAATGAATTAAAAGCATACCCTGATATTACATCAAATAATATCTTATATGCATTCATGGAAGATTATGGTATTAGTAAAACATTTGCAAAAGAGGATGAGAATTCTAAATTTGCAGTTGATTCATTTTTCATTGAAAAGAATTATAAGGATAAATTTACATATAAATATCTAACTACATTTTATAATTATCAGGTAAATGAAGCACCATATGCACAGCTATCAACAATAGCAATAAATGGTGAAGAATGCTTTAGACGTGCAACGAAGATAGCAAATAATGAAGATTTCCAATTAGGATTAGCTCATAAGCTTGGATTTAAAGCTGCAATAGATATGCATAATGATCCTAATCCATTATTTAAAGCTATTAAATTATTAAAAGAGAAAAAAGAAGTAGCTGATGATGAATTAAAGAAATTAATAACAGATACATTCTATTGGTGGCTATTAGATAATCTAGATAAATATCAAGCATTAAAAAATGAAGCTAAAGAAACTTTTACTAGATTATATGAATTAAAAAAGGAATATGATGGATACCAAGAAAAGATTCAAAGAAGAGAAATCACTGATATTTCTTTAGACCTTTTAGCAGATTTATCTCGTGGTATTTATTTAAATTATATTAATTTTGTTACATTATTTAGAGATGGAAAAATAATGGTAAAACAAAAATTCTCAGAAGCATCTTATTCATTTGATAAGCCATATTGTAGAACATATATTACAGCTGACTTTATGAAAGATCATATTGTTAAACTTTATAATCCAAATAAGGATGAAAAGAAAGTTATTTCAATTAACCCACTTACTGGTGCTGAAATTGAATTAGATGAAGATACTAGAAAAGAAATAGATGTAGATGATATTTCAGATGATAGACCAGTATTAATTAAAATTGATGATGAAAATATCATTGATGAAATTGAATTTTCTAAAAAGGTATTAAGAAAAAATTCAAGATTAGCTGCGTTTGCAATTACAATGACACTATTCTTTGGAATAATTGCAATTGCTGCATCTGTATTATCAATAATCTTTAAAAATCAAGATTTAGGCAAATTTAGTGATGCAATTAAGAATGTAAATAATGTAGCAATTATGATTATTGCTTTAGCATCTGTATCATTAATAGTTGTCCTAGCATGTGGTATTACATTAAATGTATTATCACAAAAGACATTAAAGGATGTTAATACATTATTATTTATAACTAATGCAAAGACTAAAGAGAAAGTATCACCAAAACAAGAATCTAAATTAATTACATTATTAACTAATGAAGAAAAATATAAAAAGTCTGTAAAGAAAAGATATAAATTTACAAGACTTATTACAGCTATATTCCATGCACTATCATTTGCTTTAATAATTGTTTTATTAGTAATTATAGGACAATTATTTATTAATGTATTTAAATTCAAATCTACAATTATTTCTGTTTTACTTGCATCTATTATAGGACCTGCATTAGGATCATTAATTATATTATTTAAAAAGAAAAATGGCATTTTAAGCTTATTATTAATAGATTTAATAACTCTTATAGCTGTATTAGTATTTGCCATTTTAGGAGTATAATATGAATATTTATATGGTTAGTCTTGGATGTGCTAAAAACCAAGTAGATTCCGAGATGATTTTAGGATTATTAAAACAAAAAATGAAAATAGTTGAATCACCTAGTGATGCTGATTTAATTTTAATTAATACATGTGCATTTATAGAACCTGCAAGAAAAGAAGCTATTGATACTATATTAATGCTATCTGATTATAAAAAGCCAAATGCTAAAATGATTGTATGTGGTTGTCTTGCTCAAAGATATAAAGATGAAATAGTTAAGTTATTACCTGAGGTTGATAGATTCATAACTATTGATGAATATAAAGATATTGCAAATATTGTTAATTCAGTAATGAAATCAGATTTCAAATCCACTGATATAATATCTCCTTTAAATAGAGTATATACATCA
>Ga0310694_10004403_pt1 | contig 13632 bp, 9 predicted proteins | sample 174DNAGHGhighgp2_FD_203884 | JGI IMG/M metagenome (GOLD analysis project Ga0310694, IMG submission 203884) | Sheep rumen microbial communities from Palmerston North, Manawatu-Wanganui, New Zealand - 1742 DNA GHGhigh gp2 (v2) (version 2) | ecosystem: Host-associated > Mammals > Digestive system >... | reverse complement strand
TACACATGAGTCAGCCGCAATTAGAGTACCCAAAAAGAAAAAAGAAGGAATCGCAAACAAGAAATGGCTTTGGATGGGTATTGGTGCTGTGGCGATAGTTTTGGCAATAGTCGTTTTCTCAGGTGGCGGTAAAAACAAGATGACCGTTACCGCCAATGGTGTATCATTCGAAATGTTGAAGGTGGATGGCGGCAACTTCCAAATGGGTGCTGATGACGATGATGCATTTGATGACGAGAGACCTATGCATAAGGTGAGAGTCGGCACGTTCTTTATGGGAGAGACCGAAGTGACGCAAGCCCTTTGGAATGCCGTGATGGGGACTTCTGTAATCCAGCAAAGTGGCACCAACGATGCCACAAAGGCAAGGGGCGAAGGCAGTGACTATCCTATGTATTTCGTCAGTTGGTACGATTGCCAGGATTTCATTCGTAAGCTGAACGGCATCACGGGGAAGCACTTCCGTTTGCCCACCGAAGCCGAGTGGGAATATGCGGCACGGGGCGGCAAAAAGAGCAATAACCATAGATTTGCGGGCAGCGATGTCATCGACAATGTGGCTTGGTTTGAAAACAATTGCAGCAACACGACGCATCCAGTAAGGATGAAAATGCCCAACGAACTGGGATTCTACGACATGTGTGGCAACGTTTGGGAGTGGTGCAGCGACTGGTCGGGCTTGTATGGGAGTGCCTCTCAAACCAACCCGAAAGGCGCAACGGAAGGCACTAATCGTGTGTTTCGTGGTGGCAGTTGGAGCACTGATGTCAAACGTTGTCGTGTGACAAATCGACGAGGAGGCAAGCCCGACATTAGAGTCAACAATCTGGGCTTCCGCCTTGTCCTTGATGATTGAACCGTTCAATTCTTCAGTTCAACAAATAAACGATTAAACAACAAACAGTTCAACACTATATGACCCAACAAGAATTTTTCAAACGCTACACGTACACCCCGAGCCGCGACCGCATTGGGGGCGGCGGCTTCGGGACGGTGTACAAAGCATACGACAACTTGCTTCACCGCGAAGTGGCTCTCAAGGTCTCGGAGGTGAAGACCACAGCCGACGGCAAGAAGACCTTCTCGCTGAAGGACGAGTTTGAGGCCTTGAATCGTGTGCCCAAGCACCCCAATATCGCCAATTACGAGGAGTTCTATTCCTTTGAGATGCCCAATGGCATTTTCGATTATGCCGTGATGCAATACTATCCCGACGGTAACCTGAGCAACACCATCAAGCAAGGCCTGACGGCAGAGCAGAAGGAAGACATTGCCACCCAACTCTTGGAAGGCATCGACTTCCTCCACAAGCACAAGGTGGTTCACCGTGACCTGAAGCCAGGCAACATCCTGATAGTGAAGCACGGAGGCCGTATCATCCCGCTCATCACTGACTTTGGATTAAGCAAAGCCACAGGTATGGGTGAAAACAGCGTATTCAGCAACAGTTCCGGTGCTGGCACACCGCGTTACAGCTCGCCGGAGCAGTTGCAAGGCAACCCTTTGCGCCTTAATACGGACTTGTGGTCGTATGGTGCCATCCTTTATGAGCTGTTTACGGGAGCACAACTCTTCAGCGCGGGCATCCGCGCGGCCAACACGGCCCAGGCCGATATGGAGATCTACAACAAGATTGTGAATGGCAACGTGCAGAGTCTCGGCAAGATGCCCGAGAAGTGGCGCAAGGTGGCTGAGCATTGCCTTGTGGTGGACCCGACCAAGCGCGCTAAGGATGCGGCGGAGCTATTTGGAATACTTAAAGGAGGAAAAGAAATTGATGATGAAACGGAGATAATATCGCTAGTCCCTGACGACGATACTATTTCCGATGGTTCTAATTCCCCGTCTTTTGAGCCAAAGAATGAGGGAGGTAATGCGGAACCTCAGGTTGGTGATGGATTGATGGCTGATGTGAAAGCATTTATAGCAAATCTTTTTTCTTCTCACAAGAAACAAAATGATGCTGACAAACAGAATAAACAGCTACCAACAAAGAACCTTCCCCCAGATATAGGACTTGATAATAATGAAGCATTATTGTTTGCTAGAAAAAGAAACAATAAAACTGGCTATGTTAATCAAAATGGAAAATATGTAATTCCACCTATATTTGATATGGGTTATGGCTTTGTAGATGGTATTGCTGCAGTAGTTTTAAATGATAAAGTTGGTTTTATTAATAATACAGGCATTTATATAATAGAACCACGATTCCAATATAATGATTACTACTTTTATTACGGTTTCACGGAAGGACTTGCGCCTGTAAGGATGAATGATAAATGGGGATATATCAATAAAATGGGAGATTGGGCAATTTCTCCAAAATTTGATGATGCTTGGATTTTTGAAAAAGGACTTGCAAGAGTTTGCGTAGAGGATAAATGGGGGTATATTGATAGAAATGGTGATTATGTGTGTACCCCAAAATACCAATATGTTGGGAAGTTCTCTGAAGGATTGGCAGTGGTGAGTAACGAAGACTTTAAATATGGTTATATAAACACAAAGGGAAAACTCGTTATAGATCTTGTATTTGAAAATGCTTCCGATTTTTCAGATGGTTTGGCCACAGTAGAGGTGAATGGTAAATATGGGTATATTGATAAAAAAGGTGATATTGTGATTGGATGTAGATTTGAAAATGCTTCCGATTTTTCAGAAGGACTTGCCATGGTGGAAAACAAACATTTAATGAGAGGGTACATTGACAAGACAGGTGAGTATGTGATACGTCCTCAATTCTATTGGGCTAAAGACTTCAAAGAAGGATTGGCTGCGGTTGAAATAGATGAAAAATGGGGATTTGCTGATAAAAAAGGAGAGTGGGTGATTAAGGCTCAATTTGATGATGTAGATGAATCTTTTGTAGAAGGATTGGCTGCGGTTAAAGTTGGAGAAAAATGGGGGTTCATAAACAAGACGGGAAAATTTGTGGTTAAGCCGCAATTTGACAGCGCTTATTCATTTTATCACGGTACGGCAAGTGTTAAGAATGGAGAGAAATGGGGGCTGCTGTTTAAGAATGGAACAATAATAATGGATGAATGAAACCTAGTAACTAATAAAATCATTGCTTCCTATGACCCAAGAAGAGTTCTATAAGCGATATACATTCTCTGCTCAAGACATAATAAGTAATTGCGGAGGATTAGGCTCAATTTACAAAGCCTACGATAATGTGTTGCATCGTGAGGTGACTATTAAGAAGGTGAGGACGGAAGGTGAAGAAAACTGTATAGCTTTTGGAGGGGCTATGTTTTGGCAAGATTTTGAATGTAAAGCAAACTTGCAAGATGAATACGAGTTATTAAAGCATTTACCTCAACACCAAAACATAGCTTATTACAAAGAACTCTATTCATTCAAGGGCTTTGATTATGCTGTTTTGCCCTATAAGATAGAATCCGATTTGAACGATTTGATTCGCAGAGGACTTACTATGGAACAGAAAGAGTCAATCGCGATTCAAATGCTTGACGGATTGAGTTTTCTTCATGAGAATAACATTGTTCATGGTAGTTTTGATTCGTGGAGTATTTTGGTTATTGAATCACGAAACGGTTTCATTCCTATAATGACAAATATTGGATTGAAGAAAACTATTGTTAACGTATCTGTGGAGGCCTATGCAGTGGATGAATTCTGTAATCGTGCTTTTGGCAAGGAGTCGTTTGGGGTAGACATTGAAATGTATGGAATCATTTTGTATGAGTTGTTTACTGGGCGACCGCTATACAAGGATTTTGAGGCAATTAAGTGCCCCGTTGATTATGATGATTTTGTTCTTGGCGGTGCGGCAAAATGGCAATGGGAAAATGTTCGTGGATTACTGGGAAAGATTCCTCTTCCTTGGCGGATGGTGATTGAAAAATGTATTATTCCTGAGAATACTTATGAGTTTGAAAAACAGGACCTTGTTACAGCGAAAGAGGTTCATGACATTGTAAATAATAATGACAAGTTCGTTGATGAGTGTTTTGATGAAAAGAGAAGGAATCTGGAAGGCAAAGGGAATGATGAAGAGACGGTTATGAATGATTATGAGGATGAATATATACCGAATATTTCTCCTAACGACCTTGTTTTTTCGGTAAACGATGTTTCTTTTGTGATGAAGTATATAGAGGGCGACTCGTTTATAAATGATTATTATATTGGAGAAACACCCGTGACGCAGGCTTTGTGGGAGGCAGTGATGGGAGATAATCCAAGCTTGTTTAAGGGGCAGGATTTGCCAGTAGATTTTGGGTTGCCCAATTTTGAGAATGATCGAGATTTTATACTAGAATTAAATAAAATTGTCGGGAAGTGTTTTAGACTGCCGTCTGAGGCCGAATGGGAATACGCGGCTCATGGAGGTAAAAAAAGCAAAGGCTATAAGTATGCTGGTGGCAATGATTTGAATAGGGTTGCTTGGTATAGAGAAAATAGCAATAAAAGAACTCATCCAGTAAAACAAAAAATGCCTAATGAATTGGGCCTTTACGATATGTGTGGTAATGTGTTAGAGTCTTGTAAAGAGTGTGATAAAGGTGGCTGTTATGCATTTGATGAGATAGATTGCCTAATACAAAGTCGCGACGATGGTAGTGTTACTACAATGGGCAATTGGCACGGGCTTCGTTTGGCATTGTCTGTAGAAAAATAAACATTGTTTTTATTGTAAAGTAGCAATATATGACCCAACAAGAATTTTTCAAACGCTACACTTATAGCCCGAGCCGCGACCGCATCGGGGGCGGCGGCTTCGGGACGGTGTACAAAGCATACGACAACTTGCTTCACCGTGAAGTGGCCATCAAGGTCTCTGAGGTGAAGACCACAGCTGATGGTGCGAAGACCTTTTCGTTGAGAGACGAATTCGAGGCACTGAACCACGTGCCCAAACACCCCAACATTGCCAACTACGAGGAGTTTTACTCTTTCGAAATGCCTAACGGTGTCTTTGACTATGCCGTAATGCAATACTACCCCGACGGCAACCTGAGCAACGCCATCAAGCAAGGCCTGACGGCAGAGCAGAAGGAAGACATTGCCACCCAACTCTTGGAAGGCATCGATTTCCTCCACAAGCACAAGGTTGTACACCGCGACCTGAAGCCTGGCAATATACTGATTGTGAGACATGCCGGCAGAATGATTCCGCTCATTACTGACTTTGGCCTGAGCAAAGCCACAGGTATGGGTGAAAACAGCGTGTTCAGCAACAGTTTCGGTGCTGGCACACCGCGCTACAGTTCGCCGGAACAGTTGCAGGGCAACCCCTTGCGCTTCAATACGGACTTGTGGTCGTATGGTGCCATCCTGTATGAATTGTTTACGGGTGAGCAACTCTTCACGGCAGGCAGCGGCGCGGCCAACACCGCCCAGGCCGATATGGAAGTTTACAACAAGATTGTGAACGGCAACGTGCAAAGCCTTGGCAAGATGCCTGAAAAGTGGCGCAAGGTGGCGGAACGTTGCCTCGTGGTGGATTCCGCCAAACGCGCCAAGGATGCTGGGGAGTTGTTTGCTATCATAAAAGGCGATGATGATGAAACTATAGGTTCTTCGTCTGGTTCAGGGACTACAACGGGGCCCAAGATGCCTACCAATACTCCGCCCATTGACAAACCCTCCCCTAAAGACCCTCATAGCGGAACTTCCCCTTTTAAGGGGGTTGGGGGGATTCAAGACCCGCTATCTCCTACACCAAACGACAAACCCACCAACAAAAAAGGCCTATGGATAGGCTTAGGTATAGCCGCAGCCGTAATAGTGGCCTTGTTGCTATTGCTAAAACCCAAGCAAGAACCCATACCAGCCGATCCCGACACACAAGCCTACGAAGCCTGCCAAACAGTGGCTGACTACCGTGCCTATATAAGTGATTACGGACAGAATTCCCTATATTATGCTGATGCAAAAGCATTCGTTGACCAATATGTGGCTGATAGTATAGAACGTGTGCAGGATTCTTTGGCACGTGTTCAAGCCCAGGAGCAGGCCAAAGCTGAGCAAATTGCCCAAGCCAAAGCAGAGAAGAAAGAAGATGATGCATACAAGAAATGCACAACTATTGCAGGTTGCAATAATTATTTGAAAGAGTATCCTGAGGGAAGATATGTGGAGGAAGTGAAGACAACGAAAGCCGAACTGGAACAAACGGAAGCAGAAAAGAAAGAAGAAGCCGCATACAAAAAATGTACAACCATAGAAAGTTGTGATGCGTATTTGAAAAACTATCCTGAGGGAAAATATGTGGAGGTAGTAAAAACGAAAAGAAAGGAATTGCAAGAAGCCAAGTCGAATGAAGAAGAAGAGGAAACGCAAAATCATCGCCCATCCATTACATATCCAGTATATTCTGGACCCAAAGGCGATTTAGTTTGTACTTTTTATTTTGCGAAGGATAATTTCAATGCTAATAACAGTAGCTATAATAAAACAGCAGATAATGTTATTCGGGAGAAACTAAGTGAAGGGTATCGTGATTTTAGGGTAATCGCATGGATTGTACCAGGAGAAATGGAAGGCCATGAGAAAGAGTTGGCCAACAATCGGGCGAATGCTGTCGAGAAGCAAATTCAAAAAATAGCAAAAAAAACTAACATTAATACACAAATTATTACAACAGGTATAGATATGGCTAAAATTATTGGAATTATCAGCGAGACAGGTATTCGTGACAAAGAGGCGATTTTAAATCAATTACAGAAGAGTAGCGATAAAGAGGAAACTTTTCAGTTTCTTTCTGTTATCTATCCTGAACTTGAAAGAGATATTCTTCCTACTCTTCGTCGAGTGGAAGTATATGTGTATTAAGGAATCTATAACAAAAACATATGAAACTATACCATTTCTCCCAGCAAGGCAAACGCAGCAATAACGAAGACAGCCTCGGCACAAGTGCGGGGCTGTTCACTGTGTGCGACGGCATGGGCGGGCATATTGCGGGTGAACGTGCCTCGGGCTTTGTGAAAGAGGCTATGCTCAAAGCTTTTGCCGAGCCAAAGCCCCTTGGCAAGATGGAGATACAACAGCAACTCAACCAAGTGCAGGCAGACCTTAACCAACTATTGGAGAAGGAGCCGGAATTAGAGAAGATGGGCACCACCTTCACGGGCGTTTTTATCACGCCCGATGTGTGGTATGCCGCCCATATCGGCGACAGTCGCATCTACCTGTTTCGCCCTTCGGAGCAAAAACTTTGGCACACCTGGGACCACTCCTTGGTCGGCGAGTTGATGCGCACCAAGGAAATCACCGTCGAGGCGGGGCGCTTCCATCCCATGTCAAACCGCATCTCCAAGGCCATTATCGCGCAAAAGGACGGCAAACTCGCCAGCGCCTCCATCGTGAAAATCGACGAACTGAAAGCAGGCGACATTCTTTTGCTCTGCTCCGATGGCGTCGTTGAGGCTTGGGGTGATTGGGAACTGGTGCAGCTCTTTTCGGATGAGAGCCTCGGCTTTGAACAGAAATGCAAGCAATTGGCCCAGCGGTGCAACGAGAAATCAAAGGACAACAATACAGCCATCATTGCTGAAATCGAGGAAAAGGATGCCTTTAGTTACGGGACAAACGAGGAACTGGAATGGACGACCTTCGACGAGGTGGATGCGGATTATCAACAGTATCTCAAGGATAACGAGAAAGTGAAAGAAGTCCATAAAGCGCAAGAAAATAAACCTGCGCAGAAAGAGGAAACATCGCCAAACGCTGAATCAGAGAAAGAACCAATGGCTAAGGACAATTTGCAAAAGCCTTTGGACAAAACCAAGAAACCATATATTAAGCCATCAACGTCGAGTTCTTCTCAACAGGAGGGCAAACCCAAAAGAAAGAAATCCTTATGGGTTGTCATCTTGTTTATTGTGGTTGCCGCCGTTGTTGCATACTTTTTCTTGAAATGAAAAAAATACAGTTATGAAGAAAAGAATCACATTACTTTTATTATTGTTTTTGAGTCTGAGTGGCTTTGTCTTGGCCTACAACAACACATACGCCATCGTCGTTGGCGTGGCAGACTACAAGAACTATACCCCGGGAGATGGTGACCTCAAATATACCATCAATGATGCCCGTAGCTTCGCTGAGTTCCTGAAGTCCAAGAAGGGAGGAGCGGTGCCAGAAGAAAACATTGTCCTGCTCATTGATGCCCAAGCCTCGAAAGCGAATATTGTAGAGAAAGCTAAGGCCTTGTTCGCAAAAGCGAAAAAAGACGACCGTGTCATTTTCTATTTCTCGGGTCACGGCAGCAAAGGATGTTTCATTCCTTACGATGCAGGTGACATTGGTAACACCTTGCTCTATTTCAATGAAGTGAAGGCGATTTTCCGCAGTGCCAAGTGTAATACCAAATTGCTTTTTGCCGATGCTTGCTTTGCGGGTAGTATGAAAACAGGGTTGTCGTCCAACTCGGAGATGAAAAAAAGCATAGAGAAAGGGCTAAAGGAAGCATCCAATATGAACATAGCCGTGATGATGTCGTGCCAAGGCGATGAAACCTCGATAGAATCGTCGGAGTGGGAAAATGGATTGTTTACCTATTATCTGATGAAAGGTCTTGGGGGCGATGCCAACCGCGATGGCAACAAGTTCGTCACCATTCAGGAACTGTATTACTATGTGTATCACAAAGTTCAGGACAAAGCTGCATCAAGAGGACACAGCCAAACACCAGAACTGTTCGGCAAGTTCGATTTGAGGCTGATTGTAGCTAAAGTGTAAGTTATGGAAATAGAAATCAAAATAGGAAGAGAAGAATCAGGCACAGGTGCCATAACCGTGCCTCAAACTTGCAAAAGGGTGGGCCGCCACCACGCCAAGCTGATTTGGAAAGACGGGGTGGTTACCATTGAGGATAACGAATCGACCAACGGTACTTTCGTCAATGGCAAGCGCATTGCCAAAACCAAGGTGGGCGAGAACGACACGGTTTGGCTTGGCGGCAACAACGGCGATGGGGAATGTTATCAGGTGGATATGAAAAAGGTGTTCATCTCTTGCCGCGACACAGAATGGAAAGCCCGCACCGACTTCAGCGAAGAGTTTGAAGTGGTCAAGCAAGCCTATATTGACTATCAAACCGAAGTGGCTGAAGTGAAGACCAAGTTCACACAGTCGTCTCAAATGCCCAAACTGATTGCATCTATGGTGCCGGCCGTGATAGGTTTGGTGATTTGTGTCAGTCCGGCGTTGAAGGATGCGCCCGAGTCAGGTACTTGGAGAGCGATTGCCCTATCTTCCGGAACTATCATTTCTGGTTTCGTCGGCTATTTTACCTTGGGCAAAAGCAATCAGAGCAACGAAATGATGAACGAGGCCATCACCGAGCTTCAAATCAAATACCAAAAAAAGTATCGCTGCCCGAAATGCGGCAAGGAATTTCAACTTACCACGCATTGGAAAAAACTCTTGGCCGACGGCAAATGTCCCAACCCGAAATGCAACGCGAGATTTGCAAAAGAATGACAATTAAACAATTGAAGATATGCAAGGCAAGACAATCAACGGATTTGAACTGAAAAAGTTGCTTGGCAGAGGCGGTATGGCCGAGGTGTGGTATGCCGAGAACGAAATCGGATTGAAAGCGGCAGTGAAAATACTGAGCGAGGAGCTGTCGCACAACGCCCAAATGCAGGAGCGCTTTCTCAATGAGGCCAAGGTGATGGTGAAGCTCGACCACCCCAACATCCGCAAGGTGTACGGTTATGGCAGCATCGACGGTCGCCCCGCCATTATTATGGAATACCTTGATGGCAGCGACCTGAAGAAGAGGATGAAAGACGGCCAACGCTTCACCGATGAGGAAATGAAACGCTGGTGGAATCAAATGGTGGATGCTCTCAGTTATACCCATGCGCAAGGGATTGTTCATCGCGACATCAAACCATCCAATATCTTCATTGACCAAAAGGGCAATGCAAAGCTGTTGGACTTCGGCATCGCCAAGGTGGCCGATACCACCACGGGCACACTGACTGGCTCAACCTTGGGCACCCGCATCTATATGAGCCCCGAGCAAGTGAAAGACCCCAAGCGGGTAGGCACGGCCTCGGATGTGTATTCCCTTGCGGTGAGTTTTGTCCATTTGCTGACGGGTAAGGCCCCTTACGACAGCACCACCAGCAGCGACTACGACATCCAAGTGAGCATTGTGACCAAGCCCGTGGATGTAAGCAAAATGCCTGCCGAGTGGAGCGGTTTTCTTTCGCCCTATTTGGCTAAGGAACCTTCCGACCGTCCCGCCTTGCGTACTTTTGTAGCGATGACAACTGCTCCACCTGATGTGGATGACGGAACCATTGACGATGAAGCGTCCAAGAGTCCAAGACAAGCCCCTACTGACAAACCATCCACCGCGATCCCTCATAGCGGGCCTGCCCCGCTATCTCCCACGCCTAACGACAAACCCGGTAACAAAAAAGCCCTGTGGATAGGCATAGGCATATCCGCCGCCGTAGTGGTGGCCTTGTTGCTGTTGCTAATACCCAAGCCTGCACCCACACCCACCGGCCCCGACACGCAAGCCTACGAAGCCTGCCAAACTGTGGCCGACTACCGCACCTATATAAGTGATTACGGGCGCAATTCTTTGCATTACGCTGATGCCAAGGCATTTGTAGACCAATATGTGGCCGACAGCATTGAGCAGGCACGCCAAGCCCAAGCCTTGGCAGATGCCGCACAAAAAGAAGAAGCCGATCGACAAGCGCAAGCCGAGGCAGAGAAGAAGGAGGCGGCGGCCTACAAGAAGTGCACGACCATTGAGGGCTGCAATGCCTATCTGAAAGCCTATCCAAAAGGCCGCTACGTGGACGATGTGAACAAAACGAAGGCTGAGCTTGAAGCCCAAGCTGAAAAGCCAGAGCAGCCACCCACCACCCAGCCTTCAGGCTCAGCGATTACCGTGACTGCCAACGGCGTGAGCTTCGTGATGAAGCGCGTGGCGGGCGGCACCTTCCAGATGGGAGCGACCTCCGAACAGGGTAGTGATGCCTACGATGACGAAAAGCCCGTTCACAGCGTGACGGTGAGCACGTTCTACATGGGCGAGACCGAGGTGACGCAGGCCTTGTGGAAGGCAGTGATGGGCAGCAATCCAAGCAACTGGAAAGGAGACAACCTGCCCGTGGAAACTGTGAGCTGGAACGATTGCCAGGAGTTCATCCGCAAGCTGAACAGTCTGACTGGAAGGAGCTTCCGCCTGCCCACGGAAGCGGAATGGGAGTTTGCAGCCCGAGGCGGTAGCCGCAGTGGCGGGACGAAATATGCGGGAAGCAACAGCATAGGCAGCGTGGCGTGGTACGACGACAACAGCGGCAGCAAGACCCATTCGGTGAAGGGCAAGTCGCCCAATGAGCTGGGCTTGTACGACATGAGTGGCAACGTATGGGAGTGGTGTGGCGACTGGTACGGTGATTATGGCAGCGGCTCGCAGACCAACCCGAAAGGCCCGTCGAGCGGCTCCCGCCGCGTGCTTCGCGGCGGTGGCTGGGACATCTCCGCGAGGTACTGCCGGGTGTCGTCCCGGAGCTACTGCGGCCCCGACGGCAGGTTCATCGACCTCGGGTTCCGTTTGTGTCTTCCCCAGTAAATCTCTCGGAAAGAAACCTTAAGCTGGGGCGTTGGTGCGGCTCGGTTGCAGCGGGCGAGCGAGGGACGAGCCGCCAAGCGTAACCGAGTGGCACCAACGCCAAAACAGGCAAATGCTAATTAAGAAGTATGGTCGAAGGCTTTGCCAGATGATTATTTGTATTGTGCTTGAAATAAAAGTGTTACACCAACATTAGTGAAAACGTCTCAGAATAAGGAATAATCTGGTTGCGGTTGCGATTTGCAGAAAAATGTCTATTTTTGCACTTGTTAATCACATAATATGGGCGTAACATACGACAACGAGAAGCAGATGTTCGTGTTCGACTTTGAACACGATGGCGTAGAAGACATTGTCAAACTGACGGGCGATGGCTATCAGGTGGAGGCATTTGGAAAGTGCTTCTACTATGGCTATGAGTTCTCCGAACAGGTGGATAGCAGTGTCCGTAGCGCGTTCATCAAGTATGTGAAGTTCAATGATAACTTGCAGGACAGCCCTGATTTGACGCAATTTATCAAGAAGGCGGTGGACAATCTGCACAAGAAGATCAACCTTTACGATTATAATCTGGTGGTGATGCCTGAGTCTTCGAGCAAGGTCAACCAGTATATGCTTCGCTATATCTATCGGTTTGCCCAACCTACATTGCGAAAGATGGAGCTGGTGAAGGCTTTGCCGGCAAGTATTTCTTTCGACATGGACGCTTATCAAGGACAGTATCTTGACGATGTGTTGGAAGACGGTCGCCCGCGTTACACCGAAGCCCAAAAAGAAGAAGCCAAACAATCCATCAATAAGATGCTTGACCTGATTCATCAGAAGGATTATTTCACCATTGCTAAGGACGTGAAAAAGAGTCGTTTCCGTCCCTATATGATGGATTTCTTGAAATTCGCTTCTGAAACCGACGAAAGGCTCTGCGCCTCAATTCGTCAGCAGAATGTGTTGGTAATCGATGACGTAACTACCAGCGGCTCAACATTGAACGAAATCTTGAGGACGCTCCGTATCCTCAATGAAGACAATGAAATCACCATTTTCAGCCTCATTGGCAGAAAAGATTTGATGGCTGAAGCTGTTTAGAGGGTTTACTCTTCTTCCATTTCTGCAGCATTAATCTCATCCAAGAGCAACATGGCCTTGTCATAGTCCTTTTCAAAGACATACACTGAGGCATCGCCTTTGATGGTGCTGGCTGCCCAGCCTGCGCAAAGGCTCTCTTCCTGGAAGTTGCGGATGAGGAACTGGATGCCGTTCTGCTCAAGAACGCTTCCGATGAACTCTGCATTGACTATTGAGCCTGAATAGACTCTTTTGATTTCGTTTTCCATGGCATTACTTTTTTGGTGGTGCTGCAAAGATATATAATTATTTTGATTTGTCCACATTCAGCATCACAATCGCAAACAGCATCACTAAAGCCGCTGCCCACTGCACGGGTGAATACTTTGTTCCATTCACGAAATAGTCTAATACCACGGCAGTGATGGGATACATCAGCTCAAGGAAGGTGGAAAGTGAAGCTTTCACATGGCGCAAACCGTAATAATACAGGAAGATAGCTCCCGAACCCGTGGTCAGGCCGATGAGGGTGATGAAAAGCCAGTTGCGGGGTGTGACTTGTGAAAAATCGCCGATATGGCCAGCAAAAAGCACAATGACGAGCATGATCAAGGTGGTGAAGCCATAGCGGAAGAAAGTAGAACTGACGAAGGAATAGTTGCCTAAAATCTTCTTGGAAAACACCGTTGAGCTACCGAAGGAGAAGGCAGCCAGCAGCGAGAGCAGTGCCGCATAAACCGTGGTGATGCCCTCGGTACTGAAATCGGGCAGCGACCAGCCGAAGGTGAGGAAATAGCCACCGATGAGGGCGACGCATGCCCAAAGCGCAAAGTGCTTCTTGATTTGCTCCTTCAGAATGATGCGTGCCAAGATGACTGCAAAGACTGGTTGCAGCTTTTGCAGCAAGACCACGACCGAAAGGTTGTTGAAATGCAACAAAAACAGTGACTTGACGATGGCCAAGGTGCCCAAGGCGCCGCCAA